>Ga0302185_10002468_pt1 | contig 12103 bp, 7 predicted proteins | sample II_Bog_E1_1_FD_200231 | JGI IMG/M metagenome (GOLD analysis project Ga0302185, IMG submission 200231) | Peat permafrost microbial communities from Stordalen Mire near Abisko, Sweden - II_Bog_E1_2 | ecosystem: Environmental > Terrestrial > Soil > Wetlands > Peat | place: Sweden: Abisko, Stordalen... | reverse complement strand
TTATGTTGATAGGCGATACCTGCGGTCCGGGCTCTCCGCTGTATCTGCTGCGCAGGATGCCGCTGCGATCCCTATCGCTTCTTTTAAAACAACTATAAAATTACCTCTTTGAATGTAAATTACTTAGTATCTAACACAATTGATAATGTTCAGTTATCTTTTATTGACCTAAGCTAGGTAGGTTTAACCTCAAGGTTAGCACTTTCTTATGTAGCTAAACATTGGAGATAGGATGTAACCTAAACACTTGCATATTTTATAAGATTGTTAATTTTTATAAGTCAGAAGAGGCATTCACCTTGTCTTATATAGAAATAAAAGGAAAGTCCTAATTTCACCATATCTAAGCTGCTTCTACGATGATGAGACATTCACTCAGTTATTCGATTCTATTGATATGTATGGGTTGAACCTACAAACTATAACACACTCGTGTAATCGTTTACGAACCGAAATTTGTTTAAAAATAACAAAGGGAATTTTGTACATATTTTGATTAGGACAAAAAATATTTAGCATATAATTGTGATATTTGATATATCACAATTATATAGCTGATAATGACAGAGTGCATCAAATTACCTAAACCTCTTATGGCTTCATAATTATGGTGCAGAATGAGCCGATTTTTTCTAAAGAAGAATTAGCAGCGAATGAATTGCGAAAAGGTCAATTAATTGCGCTGATCAAATCTGGTGATGCCATTCTGATGGCCGGCGCTGGATGTTCTGCGTCACTTTATCCATCATGGCGTGACTTCGTGGATAAATTAGATGCTGCTGCCAAAGAAATAAATCCGGATTTTAATTCAGACAAAGATGAATTTCTCCCGTTTGCGGATGCCGTAAAAGAGTGTTTAGGTGAAGACCGATATTATACATTAATTTATCAAACCTTTCAACCTGATAATGAAGGCGCAACTCACGAAGCATTTCATGAAACCTTATGTAGTTTACCTTTTAAGGCTATAACCACAACAAATTACGATATAGTTTTAGAGAGCGCCTTAAATAGTATCAAGCCGGGGTTAGATGTATCACTACAATTCGAGAGCTCAATGAAAATTAGGCTTTACGAATTTTTACAATCGCTGAATTTAAATTCGAAAATACCAAAGCGTGTATTACACATTCATGGAAAATTTGATATAAAAGAAAGTATCATATTAAGCGGCAAGGAATATGAGTCAAAATATGGTTTTGCATTAGCTAAAAATGAAATAGATTTATTTGACCAACTACAAAACGGCGATGTTACCAGAGAGCAATTTCAGCAATTGCTCTACCAATATGGTTATGAATGGCCTATAAAAAGGAAAATTTTATGGTCGATCCTTGCAACCAGGCGAGTGGTTTTTATGGGTTTTGGTCTTGATGACCCTTATTTCCGTCGAATGCTCGATCATGTTAAAGAAGACCTCAATACTTATGGTGCAGCAAATCATTTTGTGATTTTGCGAATCACAAAATCATCAAAAGAAAAAGTGATCTCGTTCGCTGAATTATTAAAGCGAGAATACGGTATTGTGACTGTTTTTTATGAAGACGAAGAAAAAAGCTACAAAGGCTTTGGGAACTTCATCTATGATTTAGGTGCAGCAATATTACCGCAAAAATCAGCTAAAGTAGCCTATGCTGAAGCAGCTGTAGCGGCTGAAGAAGTGCACGGGGACGATAATTTGACTGAACAATTATTTAAAATTAGCGGCGAACAGGATAATGAGAATTAACAGAAAAGAGTTATTAGAACAGCTATACGAATTTTCACTTGGTAACCACGGCTTAGTTGTTGGAAAACCTGGTATCGGTAAAAGCTACCTCCTTCGCGAATTAAAGAAGAAACTACTTGAAAATAATGTCCTTTCCTTCATTATTAAAATTGATAATGCATTCGATAGTTCTGATCAGGCAATCGCAACAGAACTGAAAGTTGAAGGCAATTGGCTTGAAACATTAAGCAAAATCAAGCTTCGAAACGAGCACAAAGCTGTTCTGATCTTTGACGCTTTCGATGCTGCAAGGGACGAAGCCATTCGCAAAGGCTTTCTTGCACAAATTAAAAAGGCTAAAAAATTACTTCAGGATAAGTGGCATATCTTAGTGAGTGTTCGAACTTATGATGCCTCAAAATCTGTTGAACTTATCAACCTTTTTCCAGTTGACTACAATCGGAGCGATATAAATTATTGCCGAAAAATTGAAATTGGAGAATTGTCTGACGACGAGATGAATCAGGTTTTCAATGATAATATCAAGCTTGGTAATTTCTATCAAAGCGGCAGCCGCGAATTGAAGGAAATTTTACATATACCGTTCTTCTTACAACTTTTAGAAAACATTATCGATGATCTTAATCAACAAGAGTTAGATGAAATAAAAAACATAAAATCGGAAACCCAATTATTGGAAACTTTTTGGCGGCGGAAGGTCATAAATACTGACAATCATATTGCGAAGGAACAAATGCTTTCAAACTTAACGTCAGCATTAGTGAATCGCCGTTCGCTCAGTTATTCAAAATCAGAACTACTGCCAAAACTGGCAAAAGATGATTTACAGACATTTGAATATTTTAGAAGCGAGAATATATTAGATGAGGTGTCTTTAAATAATTCTCGTGTAGCATTCTCCCACAATATACTTTTTGATTTTGCAGTAAGCATCTATTGTCTGGATAGCGATGGCCAGCAATTGTTAAAATTCATCTACGACGATACTACGCGGCCCTTCTTTTTGCGCCCCAGTTTCCTTTATTTCTTTACAGGTTTGTGGTATCACAACCCTGAAACTTTTTGGAAGCTTTACGAACATTTGAACAAAGACACTTCAAAAGAAATTCAGCTGATGGTCAGGCTGATAGTTTATGGAGTTATTGCTACGGAGTTTTCAGCTGTTGATCAACTATCTCCCTTATTGAATATTAGGGACACAGAACATGATATAAGCATCAGGAATTTACTTCAATCCATACGATTCATTAGGAAGCGTACTTTCCCGCAGGATGTATGGTTATTGAAATATCTGTCAAGTAGGTTATCTGTTGCATACATTTTCGAATTTACATATTTGTTAGATAGAGCTGTTAATGATTTTCCCGATGGAGAATTATTTGCGGATGCAGGAACAGCAGCTAGGAATTTTTTAGCGTTTGTAATAGAAAACAGAGAATCTGATTTTAAGCAATATTTAGACCGGACGGCTGCCCAACGAGGAGTTGAATTGATTGCAAAAACATATGCTACTGATGTAACCGCCTCACGAAATATTTTAGAAAAAATACTCAACTTTATACGTGAGCCAAACTTCGAAATTGCATATTTCACCAACCTTTCTGAATACAGTCGCTACATTGTTTCTGTTGATCCAGAATTTGTAGGTAAGGTTTACGTCGCGATATTCAATTATCGGGAAAATAGCCAGGAGCAAACTAGAATGGGTACAGGGGTTGTTCTGAATTTTGTTAGTAACCGTAAGCAGGATTTTGAAATGTGTTACTATCGCCTGCAAAAGCTATTTCCAGATTTCATTGCCATAGCGCCCGACATCGCACTTCCTCTTGGAATTCAAATTGTCAATAAAGCGGTCATAGAAGATAGAATGCTGCACAGATCCAGCACAAGTAGTCCATTTAAATTTGAAAATCTCAAAGGAGAAATTATTCACGATTTTTCTTCTTTATGGGGAGACCGCCTATATGGCAATAAACCAGTAGAGATTACATATGATATAATCAATTTCTTTGAATCTCTAATTAAAAAAGAGGCGTTTGAAAAACTCTCGAAATTATTGAGAGTTTTTATTTTAGAGGCTAAGGTCGGGTTTCTTTGGAAGCAGTTATTCAAATTTGCTGCGAAATATCCAGAACATCTTATCCAGCAAATATTCCCATTAACCGTTGTTCCGAATATTTTCACGGCAAGCGAAACATCATTTGAAATCCGTGAATTGATTGAGAATGGCGCAGCTTACCTATCAGATGAACAACTTCTGGAAATTGAAATTCTAATTTTGGCAATGTACCCGTTAGAGTATAAGCCAAACGCTGCGTTAACTGCACTTTCGAGAATTCCATTAAACAGACTGCAAACTAACGTGGCCCAGGCATTTATGGCCGACAAGAAACAAGTTGACAACGAACCGGGTATGCAATCTACGTTTTCATCCTCTGTTTATACAAACGAAGAATGGTTGAAAGACCAAGGCGTTGATGTTAGTACGACGCTGTTTAAAGACGTAAATCAGTTAGTTAATCAAATGGACGCTTTTAGTAACGTCTTTTTGAATGGTGAACCCATTTACAATGAATATTTATCAGTGTTAGCTATTGGAAAGGAAGCTTTCGACAAAATAGTTAAATCGGATACCATACCGGTAGAATTATTTTTTACCGTAATTAATTCAATTGCAAAAGTAGTAACAATAGCCACTCGTAATTTGGAAGGAATTACAGAGGAAGATTATGCGTTTACAAAAAAATCAACACTTTTTGCTTTTAATTATTTATCAAAATTTGATGATGACAGTAATAACAGTTCTCCTTCCAGAGGATATTCACCTACTCCCAGAATTGAGGCTGCTGAAGCACTTGTTAACCTGTATGTTTATCGAAAAGATACGGAGGTCCTTACTAATTTAGAAAAAGCATTGATTGACAATAATGCGGTAGTTAGATTCCATTCCGTGAGAAATTTGATAAAGCTTTTCAATGCAGACTATGGACTTTATCGCAAAGTTTTGATTGAAAGACTTGAAAATGAAACGGACTTCTTTGTATACAGCACGTTGATGCAAAATGTAATGTTTAAGAATGCGACTTTACAAGAGGACGCAACTGAACTTTTAACCATTGCAAACTCTAAAAAAGAATTTTTTACCTATAATAATTCTTTCCTGGATAGTTTTTCGGAGATGTTATTATGGGCCCTTGCCAACGAAGTGGACATAGCCTATACCATACTTTATGAAGCATACAAGTTTCCGGAGTTTTGTCATACGGTAATTTTCAAGATGTTTGAAAAAATGCACCCATCTTTCCCTGAGAATGACTACAGCATTTCCGATGAAGCGACAAAGAAGAAAATTGCCATTGTATCTCACTATGTTGACCAGGCAGGAAAAGTACTGGTTAATGTTCCAGAAGGAAGTTTTGCCAAACAATCACCTGAAGTTGAATCTGCTTTTAAAATTATTGATCAGGTCATTATGCGGATATATTTTGACATCGACGTGAAAACGTACAATCGCAATGATTTTACACTTCCGATTAAAGAGGAAAATAGAGGACACTTTTATTTCTTGGTAAAACCGATATTTCAAAAAGTCATTTCCATATCCGAAGCAATCACTAACAAAGGTTTTATCATTGGACATACTGCACATTATTTTATGCAATCGTTGAATATACTGTTGCATTATGATGCTAAAGACATTTTGGGAATGTTGGCGGCACTTACACGCTGTTCAATACAGGGAGGATATACACTCGATTCCTTTGCGATTCAGGAAGTTGTGCAAATAACCGAAAAATTGTTAGCCGATTACCGCAACTTATTACTCGAAGACCAACCTTTTAAAGACCTTTTGGATATTTTGGATATTTACATCAATTCAGGTTGGACAAACGCTCTGGAACTTCTTTGGCAAATGGATGAAATTTTTAAATAACCTATAATATTATGATTACTTGCACTGGAAAAGATGGTTCAATAGCGGAATTTGATTACGAGGAAATTGATGATTGGTTCGACGACGACCACACCAAGAAACATTTTTTAATATACCCGAAGGGTCAAAATGAGACGCTTGAAAAATTTGATTTTGAGGTTGTTGATTTAACAGATGAACAAGTAATGGTAACGATGATGCACAATCATGGCAGTCCACTTTATACAGCTAAGGGCATTCCAGAAGCGATGATAATACATTTGGCAGAAAAATTAGGGAAAAATGTAAGGTCAAGCAGCCAATTGCATCCAACTTTAGACCCCGAATTTCGTGAACTAGGTGCGACAAAAGTTTGGAAGAGATTAGTTGACCAGGGTTTAGCAAAAGAGAACACTGAGAATGATTATTACTACCTGATAAATTGAAAAAGCTCTGCGCTAGTTCATTTAATAAACCTAAACTTTGAGACATCTAAACTATTTTCTACCCTATAACAAAGGCACTGAGAACCACGAAGATCATTTAACGAGAGCATTTTTGGCACTATTAAGGCTTTCAAATATGGCGTTGGAAAAATTCTACGCGTATATTTTTGAAGCTTTAGCAAGATCAGCTAATCAAGAAATTGATCCTCCTTACAAATGGAAATTTTTAGAGGCTGAATTCCAAACACAGGTTACTTCATTACCAGTAGCGAATAAGTATTTATCTATTCTGATTACAAATGAGCCCATAATGATTAAGCAGGATATCGCAAAAATCAACAGGCGGGCAGTTTACGATGGCGTAATTGCTTTCGATAATGACTTAGTGTGCTTTATAGAGAATAAACCAACCTTCTCTAATGTTTGGGAAAATCAGCTTTGTCCTGCGCAAAAGGACATTCCAGAAGATTCAATATTACTAAATAGGCCCGCCGTTTTAGAGTGGAAGGTTATTATCAATTTTTTACACAATATTAATAATAATCCAAATACGTCAAATATTGAAAAACATCTAATCAGCGATTTTTTCATCTTCATAAATGAAAAGTTTGACTACTTAAATCCATATAATGAATTTAAAAAATGCCATTCACCATATTTAGCGAACCGACGAATAGAGAAAATTCTTATGGAGATCGCATTTAATGAAGAACTCGTCTCCCTCCATTCCGGCTGGGGGTACCATATTCAGTTAGATTTTCCCGAGATAAAAAAGATTGCTTTATTACTTAATTCATCAGACGAAGATTGGACAGGCCTAATAATAGCGGCAGATTTTGGTTCGACAGTAAGTCAGGCAAGACATTTATATAATAACATAAGCGATTATTCTTTATTTGAAACTTACAACGATTGGAGTACATACTGCAATTTACATTTGGCCTTCCAAAGCACTAATCTTGTCCATTTATCTAGCCCCGAAGGTGTCAATGAAAGATACTTTAATTACTGGAAAAGCGATGTTTGGACAAATTTTGGCGGAAAGCCAAAAGAAGAGTTGCGAGATAATCTGGAAGAATACAAGGCAGAAGGAATAATAAATTACGATGCAGGCAAACAGTTAGAAGTAACATCAAAAATTTTCAATAAGGGTTATCAACGAATCAATATATGTCCGGCGCTGTATCAGGAATATTATATCTCTAGAAAAGAAGCGGAAAACCTTGATGATATAGGGCAACTAGCTGAATTTATAAAAATGAGGATGAAAGAAGTACTTTCTAAGTTGGCGCATCCTGTTGATCAAGTCTTTAAATAACAATACCCACAAGAAATCAGTAAAAATCATGGCAGAAAAGGGTACAGTTTTTCAGAAAGGCGGCGGCGGAACTAATTTTGAGCAGTATGTCCAGACAGCTTTTTTAACAACATTAGTTGTTAAGGAGTGCTATACCTATTACAAAAGCAATTTTAACTATTTATTAGATCGGCCTATCACGCTGGCTAACATTGGTTTGGATTATCTGGCGGAACGACTGAACGAAGAACAACGCAATTGGTGTATAGAAACTGTCTGGCAAACTGCGATTGTTATTTTGAATGAAACGAGGCATCAAATGCACAGCCCGGATAAAGACTATAATTTTAACGAAAAATCGATTGTATTACAGTCGATTCATTTACTAATACCCCATGCGGATGAAGAGGAACATCCAGACATTATTGCTTTCATCATTGCTATTGGAAGTGCCTATTTCGCGGAATATGAATTGGATCGATTTGCAAATTATTTCAGAACTACATTCTATCAACACTATCCTTCCATTGCCAAAAGTGTATGGTTGGGATTAATTGAACTTGCCCGTTTTAAAAAGCTCAATCCAAGATTGCCATATCTTCAACAGGAAGCCATAACAGAGATAAAACAAAAAGAGTATCAATTTATTAAAGAAGTAGCCGGAAAAACTGATGTTAAGATTCTCTTCGAGAATTTAAATTTTGCAGATTATGATGCCAATTTGTTGTGCGAGACCTTACTATTAACTCCCGTTGATCAATTAAAAGATGAGGATTTCTCAAAATTTGCAATCAAATTCCTGGAGTTGTTAGCCGTTGATCTCACCATTAAGGTCAATTACGGTTACAACCATCATCCCGAGAGCAGAAATATTTTACATAAGTCAGTAACCAGAGTTGTCTATTATTTAGCTTCACAATTATTAATTGCAGACAAAAAAATATCCTGCACGATAATTGACCGCATAGTAGATCCAATTTTAACAACTGATAGGTCTATCTTATTCAATCGTGATAGCGGTCTGCTAGATTTTTGCAAAAGAGTTCCAGAACAATTTATGTGGGCTTTGGATAATGCTACTTATTACGACAACGACCAAGCAGCTAATCAGAAACTGATCAAGCAGTTTTGGCTGGTATGGGGACATCTTTTTTCACGTGTTAAACCTGCAGGCGGATTTGTTTTTGCCAACTTATTACTACTAGATGCCGGTTGGAAAGAAGAAGCGATGGACTGGAAGCCTTTAGTTGGTCAGATTGATGTATACCGTGAAATGGTTAAATCAATTGGAACAGGTCGTGTTAAATCCATTGTCAAATGTTTATCCACGATTGGCGAAAAGGAGTTTTTACCCGTTGGTTTGACTTGGTTAGCAGAAATTATAACAGATTACCCGAACGAAGCAATTGCACTTGTATCGAAAGATGGTGAACGTTTGATTAAACGATTATTTTACAACCATATCAGCAGAATTAAAGCCAACAAGATTTTGATAAATAATTTCCTGCTACTCCTTAACAAAATGGTCGATCTGGGATCTTCTCATGCATATTTATTCCGTGAGAACGTGATTACTTATAAGTCCGTTTATAGACACAATTAAAAAAGAAATGGTCGGCGACATACAACATATTATCATCATCCAAAGTCTTGAGGCTCATGAACCGCAAACAGGATCAGAACTTTACAACGATATTGTACGTCGGAAAATTGAACAATTAGGTGAGCAATCATTCGTTAAATCACACGCGTATTTCGAGTCTAGAACAAAAGAGGAAATTCTGCATATCCTTGATGATATTTTGAATGACGTGAACGCTCTTCAAAATGGGTTAATAATACATTTTGAAATGCACGGGAGCAGCCATCTTGATGGTTTGATTACTGCCGAGAACGAATTGATTACTTGGTTGGAGCTTGTCACTAAGTTCAGGCCCATAAATACCGCCACCCAAAACGAACTTTACATCACGATGGCCACTTGTTACGGACGATACTTATATCAAGCGGTCGATCCGGAACTAAAATCTCCATATTCCGGGTACATTTCGTCAAGTCAATCTGTTACCGTTCAGGAGGTGATGGATAGCTTTTCCGACGTTTTTGAAAGGTTAGCCGAAGACGGCAATCTTATTCGTTCATACGTTGCTTCTGACGCAGAAGGGGCACGATTTTTTTACAAAGACTCTAAGACGACTTTTGAACAGCTAATGGAACATGTTATTGATCGGATGAGAAACGACCCAACCTTTAGAGAAGAAGTCCTTGATCATCCTGCTTTAATCATGGCAAAAAAGATGGGAATGCTTGATGATGACGGATTAGATCATATGATGGGGAAAGCGCTTGCCGATATATACAGTCGTCACAAAAGAGCTTTTGAATTTTAACACTTACTCAATTAGGGAATTGGTTTATGCAATAAAAAACCCTGAGTGAAATTAATCGGCTCAGGGGTGGAATTCCAATTTTAGTGAGATACCTGAGTGTCTAAGTTTACTCCGGTGATACCCCGCTTTGGTGGCGTGAGAAAACTTCCTCGCTTTGCCAGCTAACATCATGTCAACTTTTACGCCAAGCGGTTTACTCCGGTGGTACCCCTAACGATACGCCCAAGGATAACTATACGGCGGTCCAGTCTCATTGAACAGTCGCAGGGAATCATCCCGGCTGCCTTATTCTCCGTAAGGACTGTAAAAATACAAAAATCCGTTATATTCGTATGAGAATGATTATACCTAAAAAAGCAGCTAAAATTGACCTATCAAACAAAGGGCTAACCGAGTTTCCGATGGAGCTTTTAGACTGTAAAAACTTACGTAAACTCAATCTCAGTCATAATAAGATTAAAGTTATACCGAAAGAAATAAGCCAACTCAAATACTTAAAGAACCTCGATATTTCACACAATCAGATCAAGGTCTTGTATGCTAAGATATGTGACTTGAAATATTTGGAAATTTTAATTGCAAATAATAATCAGCTAAAAAAATTTCCTGAGCAAGTTGAGTTATTGAAAAAGATCAAAAAATTATCGTTGGCTAATAATCAGTTGGAGGCCTTGCCTGACATCATTTTCTCTTTGCCTGATTTGAAGAGTTTAGACATTTCAAACAATAAATTTAAAGAGTTTCCTTATCAGATTTTTACAAATAAAACGTTAACCCATTTATGGTTAGGCAAAAATATTTTCCAGGAATTCGATTCTGGAGGGATGATAAGAGAACTCCCCAGTTTAAAATATCTGTATTGCTTTAGCGCAGCAACTGATTCAGTAAATAGCGTTCATAATGATTACTCTATTCTTCAACAAAAAAAAGGTAATTGCTATGAACTTCTCAAATTATTAGCTAAAAACAACGAGTCATCTTCAATAATAAAACCAATGAATGCTAAGCGTAAAATTTTTATCAGCTACAGCCATAAAGACCAAGTTTACAAGGATGAAATAGAAATTTGGTTGAAAGGTATACAGTATATTGGATTTGAATTTACTTTTTGGAGTGATACCCAAATTTTAGCCGGTGATTTATGGGAAACTAAAATTCAATCGAATCTTGCTGAAGCGGGAATAGTGATTAATGTCATTTCACAATACTACCTGGCATCAGATTTTATTCAGAAAAAGGAATTGCCTGCCTTATTAGAAAAGGTTAAAACGGAAGGTACCTTGGTATTAAATATTATTGCCCGTCGGTCAATATTCCACGAAACTAAGTTAAAAGGCTTTCAGGCTGTCAATAACCTCAATAATCCAATAGAAGGAGAGACAAAGGATGGTCAGGACGCAATTTATTTAGCTATGACTCAACGCATCATAAACGAATTTAAAGAATAAACAACGATTTGACACATCAGCGCCACTTACTAACTGCTCTGAAACGATGAATATCTATTTTGATGAATCCGGGTTTGCCGGCTATGATTTACTTGATCCAGACCAACCAGTTACGGTAGCAAATTCGAATATTGAACCTTTGATGTTGAAAATATTCTAAGAGAGGCTTTCCAAATTACCGGAAAATGAATTTAATTACACTTGTCCACCAAAGCAAATCAGTTCTTTTCAATAGTGGATAGCTATTTATTATCATCACTTATTTTACAGTTCTCTATACTGAATGTACCGATCACACCTTATGGTCCCGAAATTTCAATCGTGTTTGTATTTAGCAGCCGAGGCTATTCTGCGTTTACTTCAGCCTCGCTGATGAAATGATTTGGCAGTAATATTTTAAGCTATTTTTATAAAGTAATTTCTTTCAAAATTTTGGTTAGGTATTCATTTAAGAATGTGCGGTCGCTTTCATCGATGTTGTCCAATAAGTTGACTAGATCTTGATCGGTTAAGGGGATAATTAACCCTCGTTGTGCGGTGTATGTATCTCGACATCGCTCTATGAATAACTGTCGATTATCAAAGCTTCTACAAACCACGATGCCAACCTTCCCGCGATTGATTGAAAATCGCCCAGCGAGCTGGTCGAGCTCAGGATTGGCAATGTCAGTAGAATAGTTTTTACATTCGATAAATAAATGGCCACATGGTAACAAGAAGTGATGGGATAAGTTAAAAAAGAACCCACTGGTACTGCTGTTGTCAAATAGGATATCGATTCGCTTTCTGCCTTTGTCGATATCTTGTTCTTTGACAGGATTCATCAAATCAGGATAGAATAACAATTCTAGAACACCCAGTACAATATTGTGGAAGGCGC
>Ga0302185_10002466_pt1 | contig 12111 bp, 22 predicted proteins | sample II_Bog_E1_1_FD_200231 | JGI IMG/M metagenome (GOLD analysis project Ga0302185, IMG submission 200231) | Peat permafrost microbial communities from Stordalen Mire near Abisko, Sweden - II_Bog_E1_2 | ecosystem: Environmental > Terrestrial > Soil > Wetlands > Peat | place: Sweden: Abisko... | reverse complement strand
TCGGGTGTAATGGCGAGTTCTGCGTGTCACTACTGAAATTTAAAATACTCTGTGGGTATCGTTCTGTACTGTTGTAAAGATAATCATGTTTAGTTTCTCCATAAACATCGCTCTGCAGTTCTTTCTTGCGAAATGAAACCTTGCGATTATGGCCGTCGGTTTTTTGTGCGTTGTAAATACATTGCTTGCGATAAAAAACAGAAATTATTTCGTGGTTTCGCATGGGTTGTTTCTTGGCGTTCAAAAACCCTGTACCTTTTGGCTTATACCAAATCCAATCGTATTTGAAGTGCTTTATATTAGATAGACGCAACTCGCTAGAAAATGGCTCTGTCCCGAATAAAATTATAGCCGCACTGTTTTTCGCAACGCGGTTCCATTGTTCCCATAGTGCCTCAAAGGGTAACACAATATCCCACTTACATTGCGTGGTTCCATAGGGCAAGTCACACAAAATCATATCCACCGATTGCGCGGGTATATTCACCATAATTTCTAAGCAATCACCGTGATAAAGCGTTTGGTTTCCGATGACTTCTTTGCGGGTGTATCCCATCTATTCCCCCTCCGCTTTGTTGATGCCAAAATACTTAATGAATAGATCGGCCTGGTAGTTTTGTTCAGCATCCCCCGCAGCATCCCACGCAGCAGCCCGCGCAGCCCACGCAGCAGCCCACGCAGCATCCTCCGCAGCAGCCTCCGCAGCAGCCCACGCAGAATCCCACGCAGCAGCCCACGCAGCATCCCACGCAGAATCCCCCGCAGCAGCCAGCGCAGAATCCCACGCAGCAGCCAGCGCAGAATCCCACGCAGCAGCCCGCGCAGCGTATAATTGTTCCTCAGATACAGTTCCGTTCGCAAATCCGCGAGCCGCCTCGATACACGAACGCACTCGTTTATCTTCGGGGAATAGTTTCTCGAAAATGGGCAGAACATGCTCTGCGACATCGCACGCATATAGCCTAATCTGTTTATGATATTGCTCAGGTAAGGCACGCAAGCACCAGAGCGCGTCATCCAAGCCGTTGGACTGTAGAATATGAGTTAATTCTAGAGGCGCATCATCGGCTTTGGTTTTTCCCAAGCTGGCAAGCAGTTTTTTCCATCCGCTTTCACACGGTGAGTGTTTCTTAATGGCGTTAAGCGTTGTTTGCATCTTTATCCCCTTTGTTGATGCCTGATAGGCTGGCACGGTGCGCTTTCTCAATCTGATAAATGGCGTTCGCCAGATTTGCCGCGTCGTGATTAAGCTGCCCTATGTTGTCCGCATAGTAATTACTCAAATTTAGGGAACTATATACTTCACGCATACAGCACCTTCTTTCCGATATATTCCGAATAGGCCGGAGGGATTGATTCTTTCAAACCATTGAAATCCATCCAGTCTATGCCATAGGCTTCTGGCGCATTTTTAACTGTTTTGGGTGCAATCCCGAGACCCTTACGCAAGGCGCGACTCGCTTTGCTGGCCGTAGTAACAAGCAATGGAATTTTTGAATGGTCACAGCCACTCGGCGCAGACAATGAAAAAGATGTTTCAAAAAACCGATGCCTTTGGGTGCGTAATCCAAACATAGAACCGCATAACATACATGGATTTATCAGTTCTTTTTTGGCTCCCGCAACATTTTCAATGCAAAAATGCTTACCGTTCTTGATAAATTTTTCACGCAATAACGGGATTAGTTTCTGATATTTAACCTTCGTGTCTTTAGGGGTTAAATGGCTATACCCTTGGCAAGGCGGCGAAGCCCAGATAAAATCATAGTCGTCCAACGGAAACACCATTGCATCTGCCTGAATGAATTTGAAGGGGTATTTTGGTTGTGGTTTAATATCAACCCCAACCACATCAAATCCCGCTTGATGTAGCCCCATTGAAGCCCCTCCGGCTCCGCAAAACAGGTCAAGTGCCTTCATGTGTGTCATCTATATAGTTCCCATTATTTTCATCGGGTAAAAGCCAACCAATTCGTTTTATTTCCGCCATAATTCTGGCTGATACTTTTCGATAATACTCCCGGCCAGCATAATCCAATTGTAACCATGATCTATTATCATGCACTTCATCAAATATCGCGCGCGCAACCGTTTCGTTAAGAATTGCGTTATAATCATTTGATTGCCATTGTTCGCTCATTTGCTCTCTCCTGGGTAAGGGGGGGCGGCTTGAAGCATTGCTTTTGGATGTGTTAGCCATGTAAGTACCTTACCCTTTCAATTTCGTTATTGGGGATTTGTATTTTTCCTTCAGCAACCATTCTCTCTATAATTCTCCTGTCGTAATGCGATCCGTAGCTGCTTGCTAGTGATCCGGAAGATGGACTATATATTCTGTGGTCACCGTGAATGGTTGTGTACGCATAATTCGGATTGTTAAATTTTTTCAGAAAATCTTGGGATACCCTTTGGTATTCTTCTTCCGTTAATGGATTTTCTCCGAAACTCCCCCCATTGCTTCCAAACACTGCAATAATAGGCTTGCCATTTATTTCTCGATGTTCTACAGAAATTCGGCCGCCCGCTCGTGTCGATACTACTACCCGCCAATCAGCGGGAAACTGTTTCAGTCTTTCAATGTAATTGCCGACTGTAATTAAATCGTTCATCGTGTCATCCTCTCTTAGTCAGTTGGGGGCTTGGGTTAGGGTTGTGCCATCTTTGCATAAATTTCTGTCTGGCTGGGCTGGACTTAAAACGATAGGAACACCATCCATTATGACCACCTTCTTTACCACAACCACATACACCAACGTCTCTCATATCCAGCGAAGTTCTTATAAAACGACTCCTTTTTCCAACGGTTACTTTTGAAATTCCCAATTCTTTAGCTATTTGGCGAATCGAAAAACCCTTACCGATAAGCTCAAAAATTTCTATTTGTTTCGTTTCCGAAAGCCAGTTACTCATAGCTCAGTCTCCTCTGCCGCTTAAATAACTGGTGATATCAGCCTTGCGCCCATCACGGGTGCGGTAGGATTTATTAAGCTCGATTTTCATTTTACGGCCCCTCTATGCATAGTAGTGCTGCCCAAATAATCGCGGCGGCGGTAAAGCCGATTGCCATTAGAGCAAAATAATCGGCGGTGGTGTACTTTGGTTTCATATCTTCCCCCATAGCCGTGCGATAAGCATAAGTAAGTCGCGGTTATTATCATTCGCCGGAACGGACAGAAGAATCATAAAAGCCTGTAGTTTGCGGTAGCTGATCATGACATCACCGCCTTCAGGAAAACCGCGAGGATATAGATCGCAGCGAAAAACCCATAGATCGTGGCCGCGCCGATGATTGCGCCTAGCCAGGTTAGTTTGGTGCCGTTGTTCGTGATAAATGGTTTTCTCATGGTAAATCTCCATCGGTGCTAGGTTGTAATGCCCTAATCTTATTGGATATTAGGTGTTTCTTCTGAAGGGGCGTTCCCCACCGGATAGCAATTTGGTTCGCTAAATCAGAGTGTCCCAAATCATCAAGCAGACGAATACATTTCTGGATTGCCACATCGCCAGATTTGCACTGGCCGTCTATTGGGGCAGTTACTACGCTGCCTTCCGCCGCGTGCGGAACGGTTGTGACATAATGAATAATTGCATTGTGTAATTCAGCGTCACTTGCCTCATCGGTAGTCCATGCACACATCGTGGCAATTAGGCCCGGCAAGTTGTCATCTTGGCTCATTACTGCCCCCTAACTGATAATGGATAAGGATTCGGAGCTATTGGCGGATCGGCCATATTTGCGTCTTGCTCGCGCTGCCATGCTGCTTCAATAAGTTTGTCATTGCAGCTTTCGCAATGGCAGTTCTCGTCCTCGTTGTAGTCGTATGCCTCGGGGTACATGTCGGTATCCACAAACCAGCCGCATTTAACGCATCTGTCGATACTCATGCTACAGCCCTCTCAGCTCGGTCTAAAGCCACCTCTAGGGCCTCCCAAGTCCATTCCCCATACAATCCCTTAGAAAAGGCTTTAGGCTCGGTAATCATTGCGTATTCGTTTCTAACGCTATCGTGCAGCTTAAAGCCTAGATTGATTACCCGCCTCTCAAGGCTAAGTTTCCACCACCGGCGCTCACGCGCGTATTGTTTGGCGCAGTCTACGCAATCCCCGCTGATTGGGTCTACATTCTCGCTGTTGCATTTCTTACATAGCATGGTTTCGGCTCCTGTTGTTGACCTAGAATCAGTATAGATCACTTCTAAATCATTTGCAAGAACTATTTCACCCGCCAGAGCGATTTATTTTTAGCCGTCGTTCGGAGCGTAAAACGCATCTTGGTTTCCTGGTGCATCCGGCGAAAGGCGTGCCGCCATGCTGGCCAATCCGCCAAGGAAAAGGCTATGCAATCGCCCACGGCCACCTTAGACAGCGCGGCTAATTTCTCTTGAATTTTCAAGCTATGCTTGGGTGGTATCATCTTCTGTTTCCCCTTTTTCTGCGTCTAGGTCTGCTTGGCGTGCGGTGTAGCTAAACTCGCGGTTATGCGGTCGAATCACTGCCTTCTGCTCCTCGGTAAGCGTGGCTATGTGTTCCGTATAAGATAGCGTCCCAAGCTCGGCGGCGCGGCGCGCTGCTATCAGTAAGGGATCGGCTTCCTCTGCCGTGCCTTCGATCACCTCAATCCCCGCGTTTATATTATCCACGATGGATTTACGCACCGGCGCGGCCTCCTGTTTTGATAGATCGTAGTTCAATTCATTGTCGTACCTGGCAAGCTCCTGCAGCCCCATGACATCGGCGAATTGTATCTTGCTGGCACGCTTAATCGCTGCTGCCTTGGCCTTCTCAATCGGCCATTGCGCCCAGATATAATCAGTCTTGGCAACCTTGCGGATCTTATCAAGATCGGACTTGCTCACCGCCGTGATTTTCTGAAACCGCTCGCCCCCCTTGCTGTATGAGATTCTCACTAGCACGCCTTGCAGTTTATCCCACCCACTTGCAAAAACATCTTTGCGCGTGAGTTTATAGGACTGAAAGCCGCCATCATCGGACATCGCCAGCGTGTCGCCTTCAAAGATAGCTTCAGCCGTAAAATCCGCGTCCTGATATTTCTCTGCGATCTTGGCGATATAACCACGGAAGCCAATCTGCAACTGTGCGGTGTTTCCGAATTTCACGATATGCGCCTGCTGCCGTCCATCAATCGCAATCTTAAACTGCGCCGCATCAATCATGGCCTGGCAGATACTATCAGGGCTGCATACAGTCAGATCACGCTTGGGATCGCCGGCAGTCTTGCGTATCTCCGCCAGCACGGAACTGGCATAGCGAAACGCCTCCTGCTGTGCGTTCTCGTCGCCAGCCTTCAGCCCTAGCGCAGTCGTAAGCCGATTGGTGACTTCCTGGCTAGTGAGTCGCTGCTCGATAATAGTTAGTGCGTTCATTTTCTTGCCTCCTCTCTAAGCAACTGTTTTATTTCTAATACGTTCGCTGCCATCTGCTTCGTGCTATTGTCTATCTCACAACCATTGAAAAGCAGAAAAATGAAAATCAGAAATATCAATATCCCGCTGGAGTCGTTAGTCATTTTCCACCTTCACGATCACTCGTTTGTTGTTAGTTTTATTGTAATCAAACCATTGCTCTGCCCATTCGTCCCCGCTTATAATAGAGGTCATACCGTCATGAAAAATAACGTGAAACCGACTCCAACTCACATAAGTGACAACAAACTTTTTGCTATAGTCAGTCTTTTCATAAACCTCGCCCACCGATGGCTTGTTGTTCCATATAAAAGGCGGTAATTCCTCTGGTTGATGTTCGCCGCCCCATACTCGGATTCCTTCACTTGCCGTTTTCGACTCTTTCTTAACCTTCCTCTCATTCCAGAATAGCCAACCCGCAGTCGCTAATAGAGCAGCCTCGAACAGCCAGAATATTGCATCAAACATCAGCTTCCCCTGTCGTTAGTTTCTTTAATTCCCATCCTGGCACGCGCATCGGGATAATCTTGTCCGTGTATGACGGCCATACGTTCTTCTCGCGGCAATCCTTTATCTCTGCCAGCAAGCGCGTTAGTTCCCTGCGCCCGTAGTCCAGATAGCTAACACCGGATAAATCGGACATGGGCTTTACGGATTCAAAGCAGCTAATCAGGTATGGCGGCTCCGGCTCGATGCATAAGAAGATGTAGTTGTCAGCCTCTTTCCCATGCAGCGCCTCATAACCTTCCCACGTCAGCGCCGCAGATAGGTGGTAATTAAATTTATATGCATCACTAAAGAAAACATCCGGCTTAACCGATTTCGCGGTTTTCAAATCCACTATCAGGCCATCATTCCGCATCAGATCGGGCCGGCATTTTAATTTCTGCCCTTGTGAGTTTTCCCAGAAAATACTGCTCTCGACGTAACCTGGTGCTTTCAGTAAACTCATCGCCAGCGGGTTTCTCACCAGTGCATTCGCCATACCTTCAATCTGAGCAATCTCGTCCTGCTTTAGAACAGTTTTATTGCCAGCGCGTAGAATCTCCTCTTGAACGTGCTTCCAGCTTTCGTTGTGAATCCATTTCTTAACCTCGCCCTTCTCATTCTTATAAGTCTGCGGCAGTACATGGTAATCCGTGCGCCATTTATCCGGCTCAAGCGCCATCGTATGCACAGCGCAACCAAGCCGTAAGCTAGGCGTGCTTTCTTGCTCGCCGCCGTCAATGTAGTAGTGCTTGAACCGCGCAGGGCAGTCAGCGAACTTGCCAAGCATGGTTTTAGAGAGATAGTCTCTTGCCCCCTGGTACTCGTCCATCGGCATGGATTTGTGGTGAACGGCTGTCATGATTCTGCCCTTTCCTTGAGCATAGCATCGGCGAATTGAAAACAGATCGTTGCTATAGTTTCTTCTGACTCGAATGCCATGCTTTCCAATTCAAGCCGTCCGCTTACAATGTATCCAGTTAAAGCCGCAGCGGCGAAGTAGTCTCTGAGCGTCATGCCAGCATTACTTGGATTTGCTTTAAGTGAATTGAATGCGCGCAATGGGTCTGGAAACGCGCATGGGTTTTCTATTCCGTCTGTTTTATAATTTTTTTTTGGCATAGCCTAATCCTCCAAGCCTAAAGCAAGTTTATAAACATCCACCGCGTCTTCTAATTCCTTGCGGGCTTCGCGCTCCATGGCGCGCAGTTTGATAATCTCGCGCATGGCTTTCTTATCGTAGCCCTTTTCGGCGGCCTCTTTGTAAAGATCGGTGATATCCGAGCCGATGCTTTTCTTTTCATCAAGCAAGCGCTCAATCCTCTCGATATAATTCCGCAAGACTTCGGGGCTTAATGCGCCGCCTGCTAGTGGTAGTTCACTCATTGGTTTTTCCTTCTGCTAGGTTGATAATGTGGCCAATCTGGACAAGATCAGTAACGCCGCTTCTGACGATATTCCTGAGCGTGGTTAGCATCAGATCGGCAGTAGTAAATAACGGCGCGTAAAGTACGTTATTCACCAAGGCGACGCTGTTTCCCGTGTCATGATCGTAAATCGTCACGTTGCCCGTGCGTCCGTTGACTTCTGCTTTCAGGTTCATCTGTCCCCCCGTTGCGTACAAGATGTCTATTAGTTTCGGTTCGTATGGCATCTGTCCTCCTAAGAATCACAATAAAGCATATCAAAATCATTTGCAAGAACTATTTTTGATTATTTCTAAAAAATCTTCCACGCTGCGCGCAACCCCGGCAATACCGCCAGCCGCGCTCACCTGGCCGAGAAAGTTAGCCTGATCATCCTTTAGTGTATCTCTGCCAGCCTTGATTTCCGCTGCCGTATATATGGCAACCTTACTTCCAACCATCGCAGGCGTAATAGTAATGCTTGTCCAGCCGATAAGATCGCTGCTGCCGGGTAAGAGCAAACCCGCTTTCTGCTTATTCTCGCTATATAGCTGGCGAAACATGCCCTTCGCATTTTTGCCTAACACTATCCCGTGCTTGCTGGCCTCAAGCATTATCGCATTCTCAAGTTCCCGCGCTTGCCAAGCCATTAGCGCAGTCTCGTAAAGATACGCCGCAAGCAATAACTTCTAATCAGACTTACAGCCGTGAAAATCAAACCAATAAGAAAATTATCACGCGCGGGAATCTTTATCCCAAAAATCGGAAAAACAAGCATCTGCGTGGCAACTGCAATCAGGTAGCCAATCGCGATATTAGCCAAGGATTCGAGTAAGGACATACGGCGCGACTGCATTAATCCTCTTTAGCTGCATCGATAAATAGGTCTGGTTGAAGCCACGCGTATGGAGTACTCGTCACCACTGCATCTACCTTATCCAGCGTTGGCATAACCTCCCTGCAATCTCCCAGATAAAGCGTTTGGTTGCCGATGGCTTCTTTCCTCATTTCAAAAACCCCGCTTTCAGTTTATGCAAATATTTCCTGGCAATAACCGCCGTATATTTCTCGCGGCATAATAATCTCACCTGCTCAACATTTAATCCGTGGAATTTTATATATTTCTTCGCCATCTCAACGCCCTGTTTTTTATCAGGATTCGTGTCGCAGAAAATTATCGTGTCGGGCGGGTAGGTCATGCTGTTATGCCTTTCCGTCTGGCTTCTTGTAAGTGCCAGCCCCATTTATATTTTCTTTTCGATATTATTCCGCGCTTACTGGCCTCAAGCATTATCGCGTGGACAATATCCGTTTCAGCTTTAGCCATAAATCCTCCATAGCATTTTCTTATCGCAGTAGATTCCCTTTTCCTCGCACATGTGAAATACCCACCCCAATTTATAATTGCACTCCGTCTTAATCCTTAGTAATTCTTCCAGTGTATCGGCAGACCAAATCTCATCGCGTGATGCTCGTCGATAATTCTTAACTTCTCCAGGAAAGATCTCGCCTAATTGGCCCTTCTTGTGCTGTAAAACTTTTTTCCGATCCTCGCGTTCCATTTCGCAATTTGGGCAAATATCAAACTGATCTTCAAAACAAAAAAAGCAAAATTTGCACTGATAAATCGGCGCGGCTCTTTCGCTTTTTCCGTTCGACTTATCCTTATCCGATAAATACCAATTAAATTTATCACATGGCATACCATGCCTAAATATATTACCAGCATGATCTAAGATAAACGCAACTTTTCCCTCTTTATATCGCAAAGCACGCCCCACCTGCTGAAGATATAAGCTTATCGATTTCGTGGGCCGAAGCAAAATAGCCGTTTCCATATCCGGCACGTCAAATCCTTCGCTTACAATGTTGCAGTTCGTAAGCACCTTAATCTTATCCTGACGAAATAAATCTATCGCCTCATCGCGTTCTTTCTTAGACATTTTACCGTCGATGTGTTGTGCAGGGATTCCGGCCCCATTAAACTGTTCACATATATTTTTGCTATGCTGAACATTTGTGGCAAAAGCGATTGCCCTTGTGCCCGCACAAATCTTCTTATAATGCTCTACCGCGTCCCCAGTAATAGAAGGCTGATCCATTACGTTAGCGGCATCCTCAATCTTAAAATCGCCCTGCTCAATTCTTGAATTACTCATATCAGGCGTGAACGGCGCAAAAGCACGATACGGCGACAAAAACTTATTATCAATAAGCCACCGCGTTTCTGGCCCATGCACCATTATATCCGCAACTTTTTTTAGGCCCCGTCCATCCAAACGTCTCGGAGTTGCTGTCAAAAGCAAAACCCAAGCATCATTAAAATGGTTTATACACTTCATCCACCCTTCGGCCATCGCGTGAACGGCTTCATCGACTACAAGCAAATCAATCGGTGGAAGATTTACCAATCTTCTTTGCAAAGTATCTATACTAGCAATCTGAATCTGCCGCTCATAATCAGGTGTAACGCCTGCCACAATTAGGCCATAAGGAATCCCAAAAATATCAAACGTCCTAGCTGTCTGTTCGATTAGTTCCCGTCGGTGAACAGTAAATATCGTTCTACTTCCTTTTTCCAGCGCGGCCTTAATAATATAACTCGCAACGACAGTTTTCCCACTACCCGTCGGCGAGCGCAATAATACCGAACGATGATTCCGCATAGCGGCGCGCGTTTCTTCAACCATTTTAATCTGGTGTGGATATAAAGAAATTGTCATTTCAACCCTATCGGAACAGCGACATACTGACTCACCCCGCTGGCAAATCTCTTAGGCGTCGTGGATATCACCGCCCCATCCAGGCATTTTAATGCGTGCGACCATTTGCCCGGCCATTCCGTGTTATTTAACTTTGACTTAATCCATAGCGCCGTGTTCGACACCAAAATCATGTCGTCCTGCAACATAAACCCGGCATTCCTAAGTGCGCGCTCAGCGGCGGCGAAAGAACAAATACTATTATCTCTAAGCCCAACTACATCTAGCAATTCAGAAACCGTCGCCTTTTTATTCCCAGCACCCATGGAATCAAACTCAACAATACTTTCCATCAAAAAATGCCATAATCTCAAATGCGAACTATCCTCGATAATCTCTTTCTGCTGCGTCCATGTCTGACGCTCAATAAAACTGAGGGCGTTCTCACGCTTAATCAAACCAGCACTGTGAAGCGTATATAAACCTGCCAAGATCGGCCCAAGCTGATCGCCCTGCCGACGGCTTGAAAAATAACTAGCTGCAGCATCCGAGAACGTCCTGGCATTGGCTTTAATTACGGGAATAAGATTAACCGTTCTGGATAATAAACCGCCGCGCCATCTCGAAGTAATAACCTCCGTGGCTAATTTCTCTAATTTTAGAAACTTTTCTCGCTCCTGCTGGGCGTCCTTGCTTGGTGTCATTATCTTCAAAATACTCGTGCGCGTTTCATCTGGATTCCGCGTCATGCTCTGGTTAATTGATCCAAAGCAAAAACAACTTCTTGGGCTGTAACTCCGGCCTGTCTGATCCGCTGTGCCTTTATGAATCGGTGCTGCATCCCCGTTAAAACTCACGCGCGCCATATCAAAAACTTCCTGAAGCCTGAGCCTGTCTGGCATATTCTCGGCCTCAGCCTCATCAAAAATAACCGGCAGCGCATCGGATCGCATATTCTGCCTGATCCCCGCCGCCGTTGTTTTGCTCGCAGTCACAAACGCCGTCTTACCCAAAATCCCCTGAATAATGTTTTCAATTACCCATGACTTGCCCGATGTCGCCGGGCCGATAATATAAAGATGCGGCCTATGCAAAAGCGCCCCGCATATCGGCGCAATCACAATCCAGCCAGCCAGCAATTCCGCACTGATGGAATCCTCCCATCTTATGAGTTTGCAAATATCAAGCAATTTTTTCGCTTCCGAAGTCTCTAAACTTTCACCGTATTCAATCCCTGTTGAATGTCGGCGCTCGTAAATATAGTTACTCTCAAAATCTGACAAGTTCATCATCTGACCGTTAACGATCAATTTATCGCCCACGTGCAGAACGCAGCGGCCAGCATCATCCCACGCGCCCGCGCCTCGGCAATTATTCGGATTAAATAATCCAGCATGAAAGCATTTACTGATTAGCATATTAACGGCATTCGTCGTCTCTATGCCCCCCCGATCAGATACCATCCCCATGCTCTGCCACCAATGCAACGGTGCAAGTTGCAATAAACTCGCCGTATTCGTCAGCGAGCCGCGCGATATTCCGTGAACCTGCTTACTCAAATACGAATAAAAAAAGAACTCATCCCCATCATATCCAAGCACCCGAAAGAAATTACCCTTTTCATCTGGCTCATGAGCTGGCTCGCCATAATCGGGATAATTAGGCTCGCTTTCCTTGGGTTTAATAAATTCCAGCGAGCATCCTTCAGATTCTGCGTCTGCAGCATCCCAGCCACTATCCCCTGAATTAGGAATAATATAACCACGCCCCAAGAAATCCCTAATATATCTCGCCGCCTTCCGGCCCGCGTCGTCATCATCAGGCCAGATCACAATCTCTGAATAACCCTTATTCTTCAGGGTAGCAAAGTCCGCATATTTCACTGCACCAGCACCGCCAGGCCATGAAACCACGCTGTATTCTGGTAGCAACCTGCGCGCAGCATCAGCTGCCTTCTCGCCCTCCACGATAAGCACCGGCCCCGGTTTCAGCATCTCTAATCCATATAAAATTCGCGGCTTCGGAAACGACTTGCAAACCCATTTCAGGCCATTCCATTTCCAAGGAAAAAACTCTTTTTTCTTATCAGGAAAA
>Ga0302185_10002459_pt1 | contig 12128 bp, 8 predicted proteins | sample II_Bog_E1_1_FD_200231 | JGI IMG/M metagenome (GOLD analysis project Ga0302185, IMG submission 200231) | Peat permafrost microbial communities from Stordalen Mire near Abisko, Sweden - II_Bog_E1_2 | ecosystem: Environmental > Terrestrial > Soil > Wetlands > Peat | place: Sweden: Abisko, Stordalen... | reverse complement strand
AGAAGACGATATGATCACCGGCACTCCTTTGCACGAAGAAGTGTCCGGGCCAAGCGTTACAATAACAGCCGAATCTACCGTGATGGTAGTTGTATCCACACCGGTGCAGCCGCCTGCACTGTCAACAGTTACCCAGTATGTATATTGACCAGGCCCCGCAGTACCTACTGTTATAGCTTGTGTAGTAGCGCCTGTACTCCATAAATATGTTTCTCCAACACCAGCCTGGGCACTTAATGTGATTGAACTATCGGTACAAAATGGTGCCGGGTAGCGCGGACCAATGCCTATTGTAACATATAAATGTGATACGTCAATGCTCTCAGTAGTAGTGCAGCCATAGTGCTGGGTAATGGTGAGAGAATAATTCTGCCCCGGTGATGCCGGTGGTGTTACTGTAACCGATGTCGTCGTTGATCCTGTACTCCATAAATACGAATAGCTTGTATCGTATGGTATTGAGGGAATTAAAGTTATTGTATTGGTACAAATTGTTGTGTCGTTACTGGCATTACCAAAATTAAAAGGGGCAACATCAGGATTAAAATTATTTACGGCAGTGATCTGGGCCGTATTTAAAAGGGCGCTGTATATTGCTATGTCATCAATATAGCCGTTGAATGCACTGTTGCCTGTGGTATAATCCTGCCCAACTGTAAACTGGCCAACAGTAGGCGTACTGAATGCTATCAGGGGTGTAAATGGAACTGGTACCCCATCTACAAATAAAGTATACCCTCCACCATTTTTTGCCAGCAACACATGATGCCATGCACTCAGTGTTACCGGTGTGCTTGCAAATTGTCCTATAGCCCCGCCAAAAACTACTTCAACATTAGTGCCGGCAGTACCCAGCGTGCCATTGTTCATGTATATCCCGTAACCATTTGTTTGGGGGTCACCATTATACCAGATGATAGAAGACTGCGCACCTATCGCATAAAACCAACAAGAATAAGTAAAATCAGCAGAGGAAAAGCTAAATGCATTAAAAAAAGGAACAGGAAAATAAGCTGAACTTGCCCCATTAAAATTTAAAGATCCCTGTGCATTTGTAAACCGATCCTGGGTAAAAGTTGTACCGCTACCAATAAGTTGATAAAGCCCTGCGGGGCTCTGGTCATTATAATTATCGCAAAACGGATACCATGCCACAAGATTTGTAAGCGGCAGTTGACCGAACAGGGTATTCGAAATTAGAAATGCAACTATAAAAGGTAATATTTTTTTCATAACACGCATAGAAATTAGTTACGCCCACTTTATGAGGTGAGTATAAAAATACAATACAAATATATCAAAGTTATACAAAACCATTTATCTTTATTATTTCAATACAATAGCTTTGGAATATTTGTAAACAAATAATAGCCAACAATTTTCAAATCAGGCTACTATAAAAAGACAGCCGATTCACTTGTTTTGGTTGGTAAAGTATGAATATTAAAATTCGAATGGCTCTTTTGCAGTTCTGACGAACTCATTCCATATGTCGCTCACTACAGATGCCGCAGGTATAATTTCTTTTATAATGCTACTCACCTGTCCTATTTCCAGCTCACCTTCGTTCAGGTCGCCTTCAAACATACCTTTTTTTGCACGTGCATGACCCAGGATACTTTCAAGTTCAGCAACGGGTACACAGTTACTTTCTGCGTCCAGCACCTTTTGATAAAATTGGTTTTTGATCAGCCTGACCGGGGTAAGTTTCTTTAAAGTAACTATAGTATCGCCCTCGTTGGCAGCAATGACTGCTTCTTTGAATGCAATATGGCTGGATGCTTCATCAGTGCAAACAAACCTGCTGCCCATTTGCACACCCTCCGCACCAAGGGCCATCATGGCATACATGCCCCTGCCTGTGGCTATCCCACCCGCTGCTATCAGTGGTATGGTAATAGCAGCCCTAACTGCAGGGATGAGGCAGAGCGTAGTGGTTTCCTCCCTTCCATTGTGCCCGCCTGCTTCAAAACCTTCTGCTACCACAGCATCCACTCCTGCATCCTCGCACTTCTTGGCAAACTTTGCACTGGAAACCACGTGGGTAACAATGATACCATGTTCCTTAAATTTTGCCGTCCATGTTTTGGGATTGCCTGCCGAAGTAAACACTATGGGTACTTTCTCTTCAATAATGATCTCCACATGTTTCTCTATTGAAGGGTAAAGAAGTGGCAGGTTTACGGCAAAAGGCTTATTAGTTGCCTGTTTGCACTTCTGTATATGTTCCCTGAGTACTTCCGGGTACATACTACCTGCCCCTATAATACCGAGGCCACCCGCATTGCTCACGGCAGATGCCAACTCCCACCCTGATGCCCAGATCATCCCGGCCTGAATTAAGGGGTAACGAATTCCAAAAAGTTGAGTGATCCGGTTTTCAAAACCATGATCTGTAAATCTTCCCATTTATGCTTTCTTTCTGTAAAAAAGTGTATTGCAATTTCCTTCCCTAAAAACGTTCTTTGCAGTCTCCTGCAAGTAGGCGGCTGTTACGGCCTGGTATTTTTCCCATTCCATATTTATTAAAGCAGCATCACCCATCAGCTCATAAAATGCAAGGTTATTAGCGCGGCTCAGAAGGCTCACATCCTCAAAGGCTATCATAGCTTCGATCTTGTTCTTTGATTTGGCAAGTTCATTATCTGTTACCCCATTAGCCACCAGTATTTGTATCTCTTTTTCTACTGCCTCATTTGCTTCTTCAATGCTTTTACCTTCTCTCACTTTCCCTTCTATAACCAATAATCCCGGATCGAGACTGCCCGTATGATAACAATTGATGTTGCTAAAGAGTTGCTCTTCTTTGACTAACCGCTGATAAAGGCGGGAGGAAAAACCACTACCCATGATCTCGGTAATCAGATCAGTAGCATAATAACTTGGCGTAAGCCGGCCGGTCATATGCCATGCTTTATACAGTGCATCGAGTGGCACATCGGCAAATACTGTTTGGGTGCGGTCGGCTTCCTGGCGGGGTTCTTGCGGAAGATGCCGCTCATACTTTTCTCCTGCAGGTATACTACCAAACCATTTTTCGCTCAACTCTTTTACCTGTTGCACTGTTACATTGCCCGCCACACACATCACTGCATTTAACGGCCGGTAATGCTTAAAAAAGAATGCTTTTACATCTTCCAGTTTTGCCTCTTCTATCTGTTTCAGATCTTTACCTATCGTGGGCCATTGATATGCATGGACTTTATATGCCAATACCCTTAACAGATGCCACGCATCGCCATAAGGTTTGTTCAGGTAGTGCTCTTTAAATTCCTCGCTTACTACTTTGCGCTGCACATCAAGGCTTTTCTCGCTGAAAGCTAATGACAACATACGATCGCTCTCTAACCAAAAAGCTGTTTCGAGGTTTTTAAGCGGCAACTGTATGTAGTAATTAGTGATGTCGTTGGTGGTATATGCATTATTCTCGCCCCCGGCCATTTGAAGTGGTTCGTCATACTCAGGGATGTTCACACTACCACCAAACATGAGATGCTCAAACAAGTGGGCAAATCCTGTGCGGTGCGGCTCTTCGTCACGGGCGCCCACATCATAGAGTATGTTCATGGCAGCCATGGGTGTAGCCTGGTCTTCATGCACAAGCACTCTTAATCCATTCTCAAGTGTAAACCGCTCAAATTGAAGCATAGTGTATATTTATCAGTGGCCAAAGGTAAGTGAAGATGCCAATCGTTTCAAACTAACTTCTTATAAAGAAAGCAGCCGGATATAACCGGCTGCAAATGAAACCGGTTTTAACCGGAAATGATATCGCGATTAACTAACAGCTTGTTCCTGTTTTACAAACTCCATAGCTTTATTTACCATATTCTTAGAGCCAATAAAAACAGGAGTGCGCTGATGAAGCTCTGATGGAACAATATCGAGTATGCTACTTGTGCCACAAACAGCCTTGCCACCCGCAGCTTCTATGATAAATGCCATGGGGTTACATTCGTATTGCAGGCGCAGCTTGCCTTTGGGGGAGCTCTTATCAGCAGGGTAAATGAATATGCCGCCTTTTATGAGTGTGCGGTGCATATCTGCAACCATGGAGCCTATGTAGCGGTGAGAGTAAGGCCTGCCATCTTCCTTATTGCTCTGCATGCAGTACTCGAGGTAGCCAAGCATACCACCATCGTACTTAACAGAGTTGCCCTGGTTGATGGAGTATATTTTGCCGTTTTCGGGGCACTTCATGTTTGGATGAGAGAGGCAGAACTCGCCGATAGATGGTTCTAACGTGAACCCGTTAACACCAAGCCGTGTGGCATAAACCATCATGGTACTGGATCCATATATCACGTATCCTGCGGCCATAAGGCGGTTGCCTGGCTGGAGAAAATCGGCTTCGGTGCAGGATTTTCCTAACTCGCTGATGCGGCGGTAAATAGCAAAGATCGTTCCGATAGGGGCATTGACATCAATATTTGATGACCCATCCAGGGGATCGAAGAGGACCACATATTTTGAATTTACAGAGAATGTATCTTCATATGAAAGATGATTGTCATTTTCTTCGGAAGCTATACCAGCACATTCTGTGCAGTTCTTTAAAATGTTTATGAGCGTTTCATTAGCAAAAACATCGAGTTTCATCTGCTCTTCTCCCTGAACATTTGTTGCCCCATGTTTGCCAAGTATATCTACCAGGCCGGCTTTGCGCACCTGCTTATTTATGATCTTACCTGCAAGACCGATATCCCTGAGCAGGGCAGATAGGTCACCTGTGGCCTGGGGAAACTTCCTGGTTTCCTGGATGGTAAACTCATCCATCGTAATTAACTTACTTTGCGACATTATTTGTATTTATTGTTATCGCAAATTTAACAAGAAGATTCGGAATGACGCTAAATTATAGTTTGGCACTGTTTTTATTACATTTTAGGGACACCCATAAAGAGACGGCGGATGCATAGATTATTTATTTTGCTTGTATGTTTAGTATATTTTAGCTCCTGCACTGTTTTGCATGAAAGTTCTAAGTATAATTTCAATGATGGTATTTACCAGACCAAGCGATTTTCGCATGAGAAGGTATATGTGCTGAAAATAGACGACGATACTATTGCGGTATTTCCGGTGTTGGAATTTAAGGACTCTATGGCGGTCCTTACCAAGCAAAGAGTGAATTACACCTCGATGCAAAGAAAGTTTAAAGACAACAAGGTGGTGCATAATTTTTATAAGCCATCTTTTGACCTGGATGTAATGACGATTCCTATAAAGTACCGACCTGCAGAATATATTTTGCCTAACCAACTGACCACTAACTTTAACGGAGCCATCTTCGGGGGGTACAGGATAGATGATTACAGGGTAAATTACAGACGCACACCGCTGAATACCTATAAACAATCTGTAAAGCACATTGGCTATAGTATGGGGCTTTATGCAGGAATAGGCAATACGCCTGTGGACCAATGGTCGTTGAAAACTGCTCCTGATATACAGTATGAAGGCATGCTTTTGAGCGGTGGCATAGCGGCGAACATGGCCGTAGAGCGGTTTACTTTCGGGGTGGCTATAGGGGCCGACTATTTGCAAGACCACTACCGGACCCAATGGATCTATGAGGGTAAACCTTGTGTTGGTTTTACGGTAGGACTGGATATTAAGTAATTTTTTTATCAAACTATTTTCCTCCATTTGCGCGCAGATCTTTGAGGCAGTTACTATCTAATACTGGAATACGGCTTGCAAGCATTGGCAGGGCATCGTGGGTATCTATAGCGTAGTACATGAGACAATCGGGATTGTTACAATGATTGCCATGAGCAGTATCCTGGTGAAATGTGACCATGGGGGTGCCCAGGTTTACGAGACCCATCAGATGTCCGAACTCATGTTCTAACACGCTTGTTTCAAGACTAACCCGCGTAACCTGGCCAATACCACCAGAATTATTGAAAATATTCTGACCAAAAAAGCAAATGGATGTATTGCGATATGCAAAACCCAAAGTGGTGGCGGAGGTATCATAACCATCAGTGACCAGGATGTATACTGCGATGGTATTGCCGGATGTATACGCCGTTCTGTTTTTTGCTTCTATCACTGCTACATCGCCGACAGTCAGGGTATCGCCGTTAGCCCCAATTTGCTGCTGGGTAATGTTTATGCCCCCCGGTTTATTGCATAAGCCATTGACATAAGATGTGAAATTTGTAATAGTGGCCGGATCGAGTGCATAGCCGGGCATATACTGGATTTGTATATTGAGCGTGGTATATTTCGTATCGCTTAATAAATCATTCGCCGATTTGCCAATGGCCTGATCGCTATATCCGTTAGGCAGGACCTCCGGATTAGTACTTTCTTTTTTGCAGGAAAACAGGAGGAGTGCGAAGCACAAAAAAAGTACTTGCCATTTAATTTTAGTTGGCGGTTTATAGTTTGCAGTTTGCAATGTTTCTGATGCAAGACAATTGTATGATTTGGCCTTCTTATACATTTTCATTTTTCTTTATTTTAAAATCTACAGTTGATCTAAGTTGATTTTTTTTGAGTTTTTTAATAATGATATAGGCTGGTAGCGGGTTTGGGAGGTTTTTTGAAAATTCATAGTTGATTTATTATCGACTGAAAAGATATTTTCAGTTGATTTTGTTGATTTTCAGTTGATTTTAGATTTTGCATGATAGGGAATTTATATGTATAATGAAGATTTAAACGCAAAGTCGCGAAGGTGCAAAGCTCATTGTAGCGAGCGCAAGACTTTTGATGTTTAATTGGCTTAGTCGGGTCGCCCGAAAATAACCAGAAGAGCAAAATATCACACCTTGCCGGAAAATTTTTAAAATGTGTTAAGCTATTGTTTTTCAATGTTTTATTACTTTAGAATGTCTCAAAAATGTCTCAGTTTTATCACGCGCATTTTTTATAATGTGTTCTTGAGGCTGTGAATAATAATTTAGGATATAAATCATGTGCCGAGAAGCTAAATGACATTCCTTCGGCTGCCAGATTTTAGCTCATCATTATTCATTACACCAAATTAGGAAGAAAATCCGGAGACGTAAACGCAATATTTTTTCGAATTGCAATATTGCGTGCACATCATTTTGATTCTGTGAACAAAAAACTATTCCTTGTAAGAGCAGTTCATTATTTCATTATATATTAGCCTTCTGAATACTCCATATGCAAATTTGAACGTACTATCCTTGTAGAAATGAAAATTATGAGCAGTGCAAGCACTCCATTTAATAATATTGTGGAAACAATATACAATATGCCGCTTGAAGACCGCATTGAGCTTAAAAGCCTCCTTGAGCATAATATTGCAGATTCCCGCCGTGAAGAAACAGCATTGAGCTATAAAGAAGCCCAAGAGGAGCATAAAGCACGTAAATTAACGTTCTCTGATGATACAGATGAGCTCCTGAAAATACTGTAATATACTGGTGCTATCCGATGGATTTGAGTGGTGTTATCGGGTTAGATTTGTCAACTTTTAAAAAGTAGAAATCTTAAATCCAATGAAAAATTTGTATCAATCATCTTCGAGGACATATTTCTCATTTGGCGTCAGCATTTGATTGCGGGAATGAAAAAGTTGGTATGCAACTTTACTTCCAAACCATTCAATGACTTCTTTCTTTTTTAGTTTGCTGGGTCTTTCTACCAAAATCCTTTTGTATGAACTCCATTCCCAGTCTTTAAAATCACTTATCAAGCCGTGTATTTGTGGGTTAGCATGAATGTAGTAAATCAGTTGTGTGAAATATTGATCATTGTCCACCAAAGCACGTTTGAAAGGTGTTTGAAATAAAGTCCCTATCCTATCACTTTGTTTGTTGAATGCCATGGCATATGATTGGAAAAATTTGCGGAGTTGGTGACTAATAATGTCGTGTGTAGGTTTTTCAGGCGGTAAATTATAGGCTTCCTTAAACGCAGTTAAGTTTTGTATGCGTATCAATAAGTGAAAATGATTACCCAATAAACAATAAGCGTATGTATCAACAACAGATGACAAATATTGATCGTATTTGCGTAGAAAGAATTCATAATTGCCATCATTATTGAACATAGCTTTTCTGTCTACTGACCTATTATATATATGATAGAACTGGTCTTCTTCAAATTTTGTGTGATAGTGTTCGGTTAATGCCATTGTTATTTGCATTATCGGCGTAGATAATTAAGGTTTGTCAACTTTTGAAAAGTAGAAATCCAATAATGATGAACAAAATAAATGCAATATATTATATTATTAGGGTGTTTGGTCAAATTTGACAACTTTTGAAAAGTTGTCAAATTATCCAGGATTATCGACAAAATATCAAATAAAAATATATCTAATCCACACTTGCACTATTTTTAAATATTCGGCTATTATTAATAATAGCTAGGAATTTTGAGTTTTAGTTTATTTTTGTTTCCCTCCTAAATTTTTTGTGCTTTGAGATTAAAGTCGTTGGAAATAAAAGGGTTTAAGTCTTTCGCGGACAAAACCCATATCATACTGGACAACCCGATAACCGGCATTGTTGGTCCGAACGGTTGTGGCAAGTCGAATATAGTAGATGCTATCCGCTGGGTAATAGGTGAACATAAAATCAAATCATTGAGGTCTGATAACCTTGAGGACCTGATATTTAATGGCTCACGTACACGTACCGGATCCGGTATGGCTGAAGTGTCGCTGACATTTGAGAACACACGTAACCTGCTGCCTACAGAATTTACCACTGTAACCATAACCAGGAAGTTTTATAAAAGCGGCGAGAGCGAATACCGGCTGAATGATGTGACGTGCAGGCTGAAGGATATCCATAATCTATTCCTGGATACCGGTGTGAGCAATGACTCATACGCGATCATAGAGCTTGGGATGGTGGATGACATCATTAAAGATAAAGAAGGTTCTCGCCGCAGGATGCTGGAACAGGCTGCGGGGATATCTATTTATAAAACGCGTAAAAAAGAAGCTAAGCAAAAACTGGACGCTACCGAGCTGGATATAGCACGCATAGAAGACCTGCTTTTTGAAATAGGCAATAACCTGCGGACACTGGAAAGCCAGGCAAAAAAAGCAGAACGCTACTTTGCTATAAAGGCAGAATATAAAGAGGTGAGTGTGGAGCTTGCCAAGGCAAGCCTGGAGCATTTTAATGAGCAATATAAAACACTGAACGAACAGCACGATACTGAAACAGACCACAGGACGCAGCTTGAAGCCATAGTGGCTACGGAAGAAGCATCGCTGGAACAGCAAAAGGTGCAACTGATAGGTAAGGAGCAGGAACTGAACGGGCTTCAGAAACAATTTAACGAACTCGTGAACCGTGTGCGCCAACTGGAAAGCGACAAAAAGCTTGCAGCGCAACGCCTGGAATACCTGAAAGAAAGAGAAAAGAATTTAACTGATTTTCTTTCAGGTGCAGGCGGACAGTCACAAAAGCTGGAGGAATCCATAGCATTTGCAGAGAAACAAATAGCAGAAGAAACTGCTACACTTGAAAAAATAAAGGCAGAAGTAGAAACGCTGAGGACGACTGTAGACGAAAAGCGCAAAGATTTTGACGAAAAGAAACTGGTGCTGGAACAGATGCGGAACGAATACCAACAGAGACAACGCAGCCAGTTTGACGCTGAAAAGAAAGTAGCAATAGCTGATAGTTCTGTTATGAACATGCAACGCAGCATGCAGCAGGTGCAGGATGAGAAAAACCAGCGCGCTAACCAGATCACACAACTGAGCACTGAGAAAACAGAAACTGAAGAAAAGCTGGGCATAAAGCAAGAAGAGCTGGGCGACCTGATAGCAAAACATGAAGAAGTAAAATCAAAAATATTACAGAGCCAGGAACAGATGGAAAGCCTGCGTGCAAAGCTTGTGGAAGAAAACCGCAAACTGGACAGCCGCAGAAATGAGCATGACCTACTGAAATCACTGGTAGATAGCCTGGAAGGATACCCGGATAGTATAAAATTCCTGAAGAAGAACAAAGAGTGGGATAATAATGCACCGCTGCTCTCTGATGTATTTGTGGTGAAGAACGAATACCGGACAGCTCTTGAAAATGTACTGGATAATTATCTTAACTATTATATCGTAGCCAACACGCAGGAAGCTGCTAAAGCGGTATCGCTGCTGGACTCCAATAAAAAAGGTAAAGCGAATTTCTTTATCATAGACCACCTGGGCGAATATAAAGCAACAGCATCTGAAGCACCGGAAGGAGCAGTGTCTGCACTGGACGTAGTAACAGTGGACGACCAATATGCAGACCTTGCCAAACACCTGCTGGGCCATGTATATATAACCAGTGAAGATGCGGACATAAGCGGAGTGACCCTGAAAAATGGCAACCTGCTGGTGAGCAAGAGCGGAAAGATGATACGCGGTAAGTATACACTTGGCGGTGGATCGATAGGATTGTTTGAAGGCAATAAAATAGGGCGGGCAAAAAACCTGGAACGCCTGGCCAAAGAAATACAAGACCTTACGGCAACAACAGCAGAACTGAAACAGTTTATAGCTGATACCCAAACCCAGATAACAGGGTTTAACAGCGAGCTGAACGACAAGGCCATAGAACAGACAAAACAGGAAATAAACCGCCTGCAAAATCATAATGTGAACCTGGGGCACCGGATAGAAAACTTTGAAGCGCTGAACGTTAACGGTGAAAGAAGGCTACAGGAAATACAGGAGCAACTGGATGCCACACACGAAAGCATACAGGATACCCGCGCGGAACTAAGCAGGATAACTGATGAGCTACAAACCTTGCAGCAAAATATACAAGCTGCCGATGCTGACTTCCGCACGGTGGAGCAGGCATTTAATGAGGCCACTGCACAATATAATCAGCAGAACATCAACTATACGCGGCAACAGAGTAAGCTGGAAAACCTGAAGCAGGAATTGCAATTCAGGACCAACCAGCTTACTGACCTAAAAAACCAGATAGCGAGCAACAGTGAGCAACTGCAGCAAATAACCGTGCAGCTGGAAGAAACCGAAAAACTGTTGCATAGCGGCGATAATGAACTGTATGAACTGCTGAGCAGGAAGGAAAGTGATGAACGTATACTGAATGAAAAAGACCGCGCATACTACGAGATGCGTAATAATATAACTGCACAGGAAGCTAACCTGAACCAGAAACGCCGTGAGAAAGATCATGCTGAAGCATTGCTGAATGGCATAAAGGAAAAACTGAGCACTATGAAAGTGCAAGTGGCAGGGATGAGCGAAAGGCTGGCGATAGAATTTAAAGTGGTGCTGGATGATATACTTGATGATCCACGTACGGGTGAGCAGAGTATAGAAGACCTCACTGCTGATTGTGAGAAGATGAAAAAACGCCTGGAGAATATGGGCGAGGTGAACCCGACTGCGATTGAAGCCTATACCGAAATGAAAGTGCGTAATGACTTTATCGTAGAGCAAAGGGATGACCTTGTGAATGCCAAGCAGTCGCTGCTCTCTACGATAGAAGAAGTGGAAAATACTGCCAATACAAAATTCCGTGAAACATTTGATATGGTGCGGACAAACTTTGTGCAGGTGTTCAAGGCGCTATTTACAGAGGATGACAGTTGCGACCTTCGCCTGACCGATCCGGACAATGTAGCAGACAGCAATATAGAAATATATGCACAGCCTAAAGGCAAGAAACCAAGTACACTGACACAGTTATCCGGAGGGGAAAAGACGCTTACATCTACGGCTTTCCTGTTTGCGATATATCTGATCAAGCCGGCACCGTTCTGTATACTGGATGAGGTGGACGCGCCGCTGGATGATGCGAACGTGGGTAAATTCACGCAGATGATCCGCAAGTTCTCAGACAACTCACAGTTCATTATTGTAACGCACAATAAGCAGACAATGGCTGCCGTGGACGTGATATATGGGGTGACGATGCAGGAGGCCGGTGTGAGTAAGCTGGTGCCGGTGGACTTCAGGAGCTTGAATTAGGGGTGGAATTAGGAATTTGTAATTGGGATTGCGGAGAGATGATCCTGATGTTAACTATATCTTCAGCTTTTTTTTTCGTAAATTCGTATAGTTTCAACTTAGAGAATCTTTATGGAATCGCAGGATATTAAAACCATCAGAAAAGAAGTAAAGGAATATATCAACCATGCTGATGACAGAATGGTTAGGG
>Ga0302185_10002458_pt1 | contig 12129 bp, 10 predicted proteins | sample II_Bog_E1_1_FD_200231 | JGI IMG/M metagenome (GOLD analysis project Ga0302185, IMG submission 200231) | Peat permafrost microbial communities from Stordalen Mire near Abisko, Sweden - II_Bog_E1_2 | ecosystem: Environmental > Terrestrial > Soil > Wetlands > Peat | place: Sweden: Abisko... | reverse complement strand
GCCTGGAAATACGGTTTTGGCTGCGGGTGGTTGATGGTCTTGCTGATATTAGATTCTATGCTTTCTTCGTTGTGGGCCACTATTGGCAATACGATTTTAGTACGTTCCCATACCAATTCCAGCTTGCAGGTATTGAACGTAATATCAGAGATCTGGATGGTGAAATTTTGCACATCCTGTTCAAGCCTTACGGGCCTGATCTTGAAGCGCGCAGCGTCAAATTCTATTGGGTAGCCGTCGGCTCCCATGCTGCCAGGGGCCGTTGTCAATATTATTTCCCAGGTTTCCCTGCCGGGTATGCTATACATTGTGTATTCTCCCATTTTTACCTTTTGGCCGCAAATTTCCAGGTCTTCGCCTATTTTAATTTTCGTTGGCCCATTGGCGCCCGTGCGCCATGCCTTGCCATAAGGTAGCAGTTCGCCAAATATCTTACGGCCCCTCATTCCAGGGCGGCTATACGTAATGTCGATACTAGAGGTGGAAAATTCCTGCGAAACCTTCGCTGTAGGGCTTAGGGACGGTAGTTTTAATTGTCCCTGCGCATTTGCCGCAAATGTGGCTGCCATCAAAATGACGGAAAGAAATAAGTGTTTCATGAATTTTATTTTTTGAGCCTGCAAAATACTAAGGAACTATTGAAGTTTTTAGAAAGTTTTTGCCCCAAAGCAGCAGATATAACATATAGTGGCCGAAGGGCGGGCAATAAGACACGCAGGGAGTTAGCTAAAGCATTGCTGTCAAAACTTTTATAGTATCAGTTATTACGACATTCGACAATTTGCCGGAAAAAGAAAAATCCTTCATTGAGGCGCATCCCACGGTGAAAGGCGCTCATTTGAACAGCTCTTCCTTTGACTTTGGCCTATCTGCGATAAGCCATTTGAAGCGGCTCAGTTTCATACCCGGCAGGTCGGCCTTTTCCATCGGGGTCATTGTTTCATGCACCTCCGGAAGCATCTTGATACGGATCAGTTTTTTGTTCTTAAAATACACCCGCATAGTGTCGGCATTGGCCTGTGCAACACCTAAGTAATACCCTTTTTCATCAATGGAATAATAGATGGATTGTGCATCAGGGTATACGTATATCCGGTTAATATTGTTATCCTCAAAAAAGGCGGTCAACGTTTTGCCCTGAACCTGGTCAAACAAACCTGCTTTTGCCGGGCCCGACTGCGACACCATGAACGCATTATTCGGTACATACATACTTTTGAGCCTGGAGCTGTCAAGTCGGAGCAAAATGGTATCGCCGTTCACCTGGCTATTGTGGGCCCATACAATGGGCTTATACATCATGCGAATGGTGGAATCTGAACGCGTATAGCAGACGCTGTCGCACTTGCCTTGCAGGGAATCAGAGAAGATGAGCACATGATGGTAACCTATAAAGTAAAGTGGCGCGGTGGTATCTGCGGCTGCTGTATCTGTCGCCCTTACATCGGGTACCTTGTACAGTGACTTTACTTTGGCTTCCCTGGCTGTGCTATTGACCTTTGCTTTCTTATTTTGCGCAGTGGTGGGCTGCTTTGCAGGTTTCGCTTTGGTCGTTTTATTTTTGATCGTATGCTTGCTGGCCATACCGTTCTTGGTTATCGGCTTAGCATTGGCCACAACACCTCGCAGGGTGTCCTGCTTTGACATTGCCACTTGACTCAGTGAGTCTGCGGGGGGGTACGGAAGCGTATCTCCTTTAACAGTGGTATCACGTTTAGCAATATGATTATTTAGTGAAAGACTATCTTTCGGCGCAGCACTATCTCTAGCCGGGAGGCCCTTAATGACCAGTATTCCCGAAGTCGCGGTATCCAGGTTTTTTCGCTGGCTTTTTATTTTTACTACCTTCGGTACAAGCTTTTCCATCGGCGCAGAATAGAATGTATCGGCCCGCATGTACAGGCTGTCTTTACCGTTCACTTGCAGCAACACTGGCTTGATAGTAGCCCACATCACTCGGCGCCTGGTAAAATACTCCGCATGTCCGCAAAACAATACCGAGTGATGTTCCGTATCTATAGCGATCACATTGCCGTTTGCAAGGCCATAGCTAAGCTGCTTATTATAATAAAGTGAATCCCCTTCAATATATTGCCCGTCATTCCAAATAGAAGAGTGGCTCAGAAAGTGAGCGATGCCGTGTATCCCGTCGTAAGTGCCTTCCTTCGTTTGTAATATAGACTTGCCATTGTCCCTCGTTACCACAGATGGCGCGTAAAATTCCGTTACTTTCGTTTCCGTGTGGTACAGCAGGTCTTCCGATTTAATATTGTATTGGGGGTCTGTTACCAATGCCTGACCTGTAAACCTTGCGGTTTTGTTTGCTGAATTATAAACTCCCGTCTTGCTCGTAACTGTTGTGCTGTCATTATGTAGCTGTCCCCAATTCTCATAAACCGCAATTTTAGTTGCCAGGTTGTAGGTCAGTTCCTGGCAGAAAAGGTCATTCTTGCCGTCCGTTAGCTTTACATTTCCCCGCATGTAGGCGAGCTTTGTGTTCGTGGTATACCGCAGGTAATCGCTGGTGCCATGCGTCCCGCCCATCTGTGCTACTTTCACGTCGCCAAACGCTTCAAAATTCTTTGTAGCGCTGTTTTGGTATAGGCTATCGCAATAAAGGGTGTCCGTGCCTTGGTACAGCACCACGTTGGTGATGAATTTATTGTATTCCCCGGAGTCTGTTTTAGTAGAAATAAAATTCTCTGAGTTGGCTATCGTGATCTTTATCTTATTAGCGGTATCGGCTTGTTGCACGTTCCTCACTAGTGAATCTCTTTTTTGTGCGGTAGCATTTACACTTGCTGCTATCAGGCAAACCAAGATAAAGACGGCCTTATTGGAGCGACGTAAAAAAGACGAAACAAACCTGTGCAAGTATAGATTTTTTACAACCATTAATTATTCTTCCCGCCAAAGATAGTAAGGATTAAATACTGTAGGCTCAGTCAATCACGCAATAATATGTTATATCTTTTAGTTGTGCTGAGGTGTTTGAGGAAAAGATACCTTTGGATTTTTAATGCAATGCCAAAAGTAACAGACTGCCGTTTCTTTCAGGACGATGAAAATGGCCCGATTTTTGTCTATCTGGAATTGGCTGTTATTTAAATTGTATAAGTGTATAATATATCAAGTAATGCACCATTTGAAATTTATGATTTTCACTGCAATTAAATTAAAACCAATGGTTTGTTATGTTCAATTTACACTTACATTTGTATTCACTGGACATGAAAAGGTTAATACTGATATTGTTTATTCTTATACCGCTATCTAAATCTTACGCACAGGATTCTGCATTGGTGAGAATGGCTCCTGGTTATTTTATCAGTACCGACCTCGTTTATGATATTGAGTCGATCCCTGTTCTTGGCTATGAAAAATTATTTATCAGGAATGACCGGTTGAAGAGCTTGCAATTGGACATCGGTTATCAGATACATTATAACAACCAATTCGGAATTGCAACCTCTCATGGCGACAAGATTGCAATAGGTGTTTATCAGGGTCCCATTGCAAAGTTTGGGTACAGTCTTTACAGTCACCGTCACCGGAGTAAATGGGGGAATTACTATTCCCCGTCAATAGGTGCGAAATACCTATCCTATGATACAGATACAGTTAAGACGGGAAAACGCATGTCTGGCGCCTTTAGGATGCAATCTGAAAAATGCGTGGATTTAATACCCCAGTTCTCCATTGGCGCTAAGCGGACTTACGAGCATTTCTGTGTAGACTTTTATGTGGGGCTTCAATTTCCGTTAAAGTTCCGTGATAAGACCATCTCGTTAGAACAGAATGCACAGGGAGTTGAAAATCCAAATGTTCCCTATACGAGCAATGTAACGACACTAACACCCGCACCACTCGTGGGTATAAGGCTGGGATATTTAAATAAGAAATCAACCAGGACTTAGGCTTGCCATGGCCATAAGCGATTCATTCTATCGCACTATTGCCTCTGCGCTAAATTGTTCCCAATCTTTCCAAATAGCTTTATAGCCCGAATTTTCAATCATCTGTTTTACTGCTCCCACGGTTCGGCTATCATCTATTTCAAACTGTTCCAGCGATTCAGGCTCTACAGAATAACCGCCAGGGTTTGTTTTAGACCCAGCGCTCATGGCTGTCGCTCCTATTTTTATAATATGGTTACGGAAAACTTCGTTTTCCCGCGTAGATATGGACAGTTCTATTTCTTCATTGAGTAGCCGCCATGCACAGATAAGTTGCACAAGTTCTTTGTCGGAAATGACAACTTTCGGCTCAATGAGGCCTGTAGCAGGGCGCAACCGGGGAAATGAAATGCTATAACGTGTCTGCCAAAAATGTCTTTCCAGATAGCCAACGTGCAATGCCGTGAAAAAATTATCTGTTCTCCAGTCTTCCAGTCCAATAAGCACGCCCAACCCTATTTTGTGTATGCCTGCATTACCTAAACGGTCCGGTGTGTCCAGACGATAATCAAAATTGGATTTGCGTCCCTTGAGGTGATATAATTTGTAATTTTCCTTATGGTACGTCTCTTGGTATACCAGCACAGCATACAGGCCCTCATCGGCCAGTATTTTATACTCTTCCTGTTCTAATGGCTGCACCTCTATAGAGATATTGGCAAAATGCGGCCTCAGCAACCTTATGGCCTTTTGCAGATATTCAACACCAACTGTTTTTGATGCTTCACCCGTCACAAGCAACACATGTTCGAATCCCTGCTTTTTCAGATACTCCGCTTCCTGCATTATTTCAATGGGTGACAGAGTCTTGCGGCGTAATTTATTGTCGAGGCTAAACCCACAGTAATTACAGATATTCTGGCATTCGTTGGATAAGTACATCGGCGCATATAATTGCACTGTTTTCCCAAATCGCTTTTGTGTCAGCCGATGACTCATTTGAGCCATTGGCTCCAGGTATGGCGCAGCAGCAGGCGAGATCAGTGCTTTAAAATCTTCGAGGTCCCTTTTAGATTTACTTAGCGCCAGTTCTACATCCACCGCCTTCTTTGCATATATTGAGGACTGAATTTCGTCCCAATTTTGTTTTTCAAATTCTTGTATGAACATACAATAAGTTTTGACCGGTACTAAAAAACTTGCTATCAATACTCCCGTCCTCAATTCAAGAAATCCGTCAAAGGGCTGGTACTTTCCGCATAAGCTTTCATAGTTCCCGGACGGGCATTGTAGGCTATCCGGCCGGCTATTACAGCTAATTTAAAAGCGTCTGCGATCAGCACTGGGTTGCCACATACCGCTATTGCCGTATTCACCAGTACAGCATCAGCCCCTATTTCCATCGCTGCCGCCGCATGGCTCGGTACGCCTATGCCTGCGTCAACTACCACGGGTACATTACTTTGTTCGATGATGATCTGGAGAAACTCTAAAGTCCTCAAGCCCATGTTGCTCCCTATCGGTGCGCCAAGCGGCATCACGGCAGCTACACCAACTTCTTCCAATCGTTTGCACAAAACCGGATCTGCGTGGACATATGGAAGTACTATGAAACCCTCCTTCACCAGTTTTTCGGCAGCCTTTAGTGTTTCAATAGGGTCTGGCATCAGGTATTTAGGGTCGGGGTGTATCTCCAGTTTGAGCCAATTGGTCTGCAATGCTTCGCGTGCGAGCCGCGCTGCGAAAATCGCTTCTTCGGCATTACGAACACCAGATGTGTTAGGCAACAGGCTAATGTGCGGGTGATGAATGTGATTCAAAATATCGTCGTCATCACCCTCTATATTGATGCGTTTTAATGCCACAGTTACCAGTTCTGTCCCTGAAGCGAGCAGCGCTTGTTCCATTATTTGGTGGTTGCCAAATTTCCCCGTGCCGGTAAATAAGCGCGAAGTAAAAGTTTTGCCGGCTATGATCAGATTGTCTTCCATTTTCTAAATTTGTTTACTGTTTTTCAATTAATTTCTTCATCCTGTCCAGCGTAATATTCCAGTAATAGTTCCAGTGCGCGAATGTTGCTTCCAAGATGAAATTACTTTGCTTCAAAGCGAGTACGGTATGGTCTTCTTTTGGCATCAACGTAAATTTAATAAGGGTATAATTGGTAGGTTCGTCCGGCAACTGGGACAGTTTATTCCAGTAGGTGTAACTGAATGTTTTCTCAGGTACTATTTGGAATATGGTCCCTTTGTCGGTATAGTCAGAGCCATTCCACATTCCCTTGAAGGTAATAGGGCTATTTTCTTTCCAATCTGATGTCACAATTACTTCATTGTCTGATAACCAATATTTCATCAATGTGGGATTAGTCAATGCATCCCAAACTTTTGCAACCGGAGCGTTGATATTGATCGTTTTGTGGACAACCGTATTGGTCTTACTGGTTACGTTCTTAAGTATTAAGGCGGTCGTTGTTATGTCTTTTGCATTCGTAATGGCGCCCGATACTGCAATGCCATGTATTTCCGTTGCCATTAATGCCGGCACGTCACTTCTGGTAATGCCGCCGATGGCAATGACCGGTGGCGCGATGATCTGCTTTTCTCGTAGTGCATCAAAAATTCGTTTATAACCTTCAGTGCCTAGTATCGGGCTTAGATTGTTTTTTGTTGTCGTGAACCGGAAAGGACCCAATCCAATATAATCGACAGGCTTTGCTGACAGGTGAACGAAGTCCTCAATGGTATTTGCCGTGCAGCCTATTATATAACCTCCTGCTAAAAGGGCCTCTATGTGTTCAGGTGTAAGTGGATCTTCCTTGCCCACATGCACACCATCTGCATTAATGTCTAATGCCAAGGCCACATTGTCGTTGATGATAAGTGTGGCATTGTATTTATTACAAACCTCTTGAACTTTAAGGGCCTCAGTCCGGTAATCTTCATAGCTGATATTTTTAAGTCGTAGCTGTATCCAATCTACACCTCCCATGCAGGCTTTTTCTGCCAGTTCAGCGGAGGTAGTTATGTATTGGAGTGTGCTGATTGGTTTTTTCATGCGTTGCAAGGTTGATGGTATCCTAATAGGCTGTTATTACTTGCCAAAAATCGGTAGGTGTACGCATTGGCATTTTCAGCAGCCTGCGCTAGTTCATTACCTAATGCAAGTCGGGCAACCAAGGCGGCAGACAATACGCAGCCACTCCCGTGTTTCGCCCCGTCCGGGAGCCGGTCATTTGAAAACGCGTACGTATGGTCGCTGGTATATAACAAGTCCACTACCGTGTTTTCATTGTCATGCCCTCCTTTCAGATAGATATTGGTATGCTCGCTCAAAGCTTCCAGTTTATCATTGAGGTTGTTCTGTCCAAAGAGCCGTTCAGCTTCTGGTATATTCGGGGTGATGCAGTAAATCCCTTTCAGTGATTCCAAATATCGGTCGCTCATAGTTTCATGGAATACAAAACCGGCACTCGCTTTTAAGATCGGGTCAAAAATGATCACCGGGTCTGTGATATTATTTTTCAGAAAGTCGACTACTTTCAATAGAACAGGAATGCTTTCTATTAAGCCTATCTTTATATGTTTTATTTCAAACCTTCTTAATAATATTTCTATTTGGCTAATTATTTTATCCACGTCCACCCATTCTACCTTTTCAAACGCTATGTCGTTTTGCCAGGTAAGGGCTGACACTGCGCCAAAGCCATACACGCCATTAGCCTCAAATGTTTTAATATCCGCAAGCACTCCCGCTCCGGCTGAAGGGTCGAAGCCGGCTATGGAAAGTACGTATGGTTTGTCTGAACCTTGATTCATTTGATTAAGGCGTTTTTATTGTCCGAACCTTGATTTTCTTGATTATAGGATTTTCTTGATCCTTTATGTCTGAATCTTGATTTTTTGTTTAAAGAATTTCTTGAATCCTTTAATCAAGAAAATCACGTAAATCAAGGTTCAGACAATCTATTATTGTTGAATGAGTTTGTTGTTATGGACACGTTTAAATTGCAAACTTTTTGCGCCAAAGTTTATCAATAAACCTACTTCCATATTGTAGGCTTCCAAATAATTCACTGCTTGGGCCAAGTGCACATCTTCCAAAATAATGATAGCTTTTAACTCCACCATAATTTTAGTTTCAACAAAAAAATCCACTCTTCTTGTCCCTATATCCTCACCCCTATACAATATAGTCATTTCTTTTTCTCTTTCAAAAGACAGACCCATTATACGTAATTCAATCTCCATAGCCCGCTGGTAGATAACTTCCTGAAAACCATTACCAAGCGTTTTATGTACTTGCATAGCTGCGGCTATTATTTTTTCGGTCAATTCTTTGTATAGCATATTTATGTGTTTTGTTTAAGCCGTTTTTGTCTGAACCATGATCTTCTTGATTAAAGGATTTGCTTGATCTTTCAACTGAGCTTGACTTTGTTTTAATTTATTTATACTCTTGAATCCTTTAATCTTTCAATCAAGTGAATTCTGGTTCAGAATACCTCAAAGGGGTCGAATCCAACCCCTTTGAAGGAGTTTTTAAAGGTTACAAATCCGTTACCTTTAAAATCGCCTTCACTTAATACGTAAAACATTGATTTTCCATAATAATATTAACTCTTCGGATTTGTGCAAGCTATAACGGAACGTCATGCTAATCCTTCAATCAAGTAAATCATGGTTCAGACATATAATTCCCCGCCTTCTTCCACAAATTCTTTTGACTTTTCTTCCAGTCCTTTTTCCCGCTCCTCTTCCAGTTTTGAATAATCGCGTATATCCTGTGTTATTTTCATGGAGCAGAAATGAGGGCCGCACATGGAGCAGAAGTGCGCTATTTTCGCGCCCTCAGCAGGCAGCGTTTCATCATGAAATGCCCGTGCCGTATCCGGGTCAAGTGACAAATTGAACTGGTCTTCCCAGCGGAATTCAAACCTTGCCTTACTTAGCGAATTATCCCTGAATTGTGCACCGGGATGACCCTTGGCCAGGTCAGCGGCATGGGCAGCAATTTTATAAGCGATCACACCATCCTTTACATCTTTTTTATCAGGCAGCCCAAGGTGTTCCTTCGGCGTCACATAACACAGCATCGCAGTACCATACCAGCCTATCATGGCTGCGCCTATTGCAGATGTGATGTGGTCATACCCCGGTGCAATATCTGTGGTTAAGGGCCCAAGCGTGTAGAATGGCGCTTCATCGCAGCACGCCAATTGCTTGTCCATGTTTTCCTTGATCATGTGCATCGGTACATGGCCGGGGCCTTCTATCATTACCTGCACATCATGTTTCCAGGCTATTTTTGTTAATTCACCTAAAGTATCTAATTCAGCAAATTGCGCCGCGTCATTGGCATCTGCAATAGAGCCGGGGCGCAACCCGTCACCAAGCGAGAAACTAACATCATACGCCTTCATTATTTCGCAGATCTCTTCAAAATGAGTGTACAGGAAATTTTCTTTATGGTGCGAGAGGCACCACTTGGCCATGATGCTCCCCCCGCGCGACACAATGCCTGTAACGCGCTTTGCAGTTAGCGGTATATACCGCAACAGCACTCCGGCGTGTATCGTGAAGTAGTCCACACCCTGTTCCGCTTGCTCTATCAAAGTATCCCGGAAAATTTCCCAAGTTAGGTCCTCTGCTTTTCCATTTACCTTTTCCAATGCCTGGTATATAGGCACAGTTCCCACTGGCACGGGACAATTCCTAATGATCCATTCACGTGTTTCGTGTATGTTTTTACCCGTCGACAGATCCATGAGCGTATCACCGCCCCAGCGGCAGCTCCACACTGCTTTTTCTACTTCTTCTTCTATGCTGGACGAAACCGCAGAGTTCCCGATATTGGTATTGATTTTCACCAGAAAATTACGGCCTATGATCATGGGTTCACTTTCGGGGTGGTTGATGTTTGCCGGGATTATCGCCCGTCCGCGGGCTATTTCATCTCTTACGAACTCAGGGGTGATTTTTCTGGTCTGTATGTTTGCGCCAAAACTGTCGCCATTATGCTGCTTCCATAATTCATTGTCGTTCATCAACTCGTCTATCCGCTGGTTCTCGCGAATAGCGATATATTCCATTTCTGCGGTAATGATCCCCTTGCGGGCATAATGCAATTGGGATACGTTGGCGCCCGTCTTAGCCTTAAACGGCTTCCGGATATGGTCAAACCGAAGTTCATCCAGCTTCTTGTCAGCAAGGCGTTCATTGCTGTAACCAGCAGAAAACTCGACCAGTTCGTCCACATCGCCCCTCCCTTTTATCCATTCTTCACGGAGCCGGGGCAATCCCTTTGTAATGTCAATATTCACAGAAGGGTCGGTGTAAGGGCCGCTTGTATCATAAATGGTTACAGGTGGGTTAGGAATCATTTCCTCCAGCCCGAAAGACCGCGTGATGGTAGGGCTTACAGACACTTCTCGCATCGCTACCCGGATATCATGCAATTTGCCCTTTACAAATATCTTCTTGGATGCCGGATAAAACCCGGATTGAATATTACTTCCTTCTGGCGCTGTATCTTGTTTCATTTCGTGGATTTTTAAAACGTTTGGAGATGAGTATTGTTTGTAATTTCTATGTTTAGTCTGGGGTTCCGATGTTTGGTATATTCTTATCCGCCCTGGGTTGCTTTAATAAGTATTAGCCGGTCTTCCGGCTGTAGCACGTGTGTTTCCCATTCTGATTTTGGCACCACCGTGTTGTTTATGGCGATCGCTACGCCTCTTTGAGAGGATATGTTTAGTCGTTTCATAGCATCGGCCAGTTTTGCCTGTTCAGGCAATTCAAGACCATTATTGTTAATGAACACAAGCATGGCACTATTGATTTATTTCGCTAAAGGAAAAAACACTAACGGGGCAGGTAAATATGCGATTTTGCTTCTTCCCATCGCAGGCATTATCCTGATCCGGTTCAAAGGGTATGATCTCAGCCTTAATTTATCGGCACCCCTAAAGTCTGATACAAAGATAGTGATATTGAGAAATGAATATCAAACAAATCTTTTTGTTTTCATGGTAATTTTATAAATAGATCTGATCGCCTCATTTCAATGAGCCGTAACTTTAGCTGTATTTTTGCATTGGAAAACAGTATTTCAGACCACCAAAACCGTTTTTTATGTCATTCAAATCTATTCAACAAATAATACCACCCCCGCCACCACACATGGTAGGAGATGGTTTCAGGGTACATAATTTCTTTCCTTCTGAGGAGATTGGAGATAAGCGTATGAGCCCATTTTTTCTGTTGGATTACAATTCCAAAATAGATTTTTCACCTCGCGATGTGCCGAGAGGGGTTGGCGTCCATCCGCATCGTGGTTTTGAGACTGTTTCAATAGCCTATCATGGCAAGGTGGCGCACCACGACAGCCGGGGTAATAGCGGCGTAATAGGGGAGGGGGAAGTGCAGTGGATGACCGCTGCAGCCGGGATATTACACAAGGAGTACCATGAAAAAGAATACAGCAAGCGCGGCGGCCCGTTCCAGATGGTGCAATTGTGGGTGAACCTACCGGCAAAATATAAAATGACAACTCCCAAGTATCAGGCTATTGGCGCGGGCGATATCGGGAAATATCCCTTGGCCGATGGCGGCAGGGTAGAAGTGATTGCTGGTTCTTTCGAAGGTGTGAAAGGACCGGCCAGTACTTTCTCGCCAATAGAACTTTACAATATTCATCTCAAAAAAGGGACTTCTCTTTCTATAGACCTTCCCGAAAATTTTAATACCGGGATATTGGTGATAGAGGGCAAAGCAACAATTAACAGTATAGAAAATGCTCCTGCCGACCACTTTGTGTTATTCGAAAACAGCGGGACGGAAATTCTATGCTCGGCCGATGAAGACACTATATTATTGGTACTTAGTGGCCAGCCCATTGACGAACCACTTGCGGCATACGGCCCATTCCTGATGAATACGTATCAGGAACTGGAGGAGGCCTACGATGATTTCAGGAAAGGGAAATTTGGCGTGCTTGAAGATGATTAGGACATTGACAAAAACTTACCGCAGGGAAACACAAAGGCACAAAAATGGAAACAATAATAGCTACTAATAACACTTATACTCACACTTGATTTATATTCTACTTTGTGTTTTCCCTGTCGGTAATAATTTCGCTTCTTAGTGATAGGTAAATTTTAGCTGGCTGCCCTTAGGCTATGATTCGTTTTTCTGATCCTGTAAATCGACAGTGTTAGTTCACCGATATT
>Ga0302185_10002456_pt1 | contig 12134 bp, 10 predicted proteins | sample II_Bog_E1_1_FD_200231 | JGI IMG/M metagenome (GOLD analysis project Ga0302185, IMG submission 200231) | Peat permafrost microbial communities from Stordalen Mire near Abisko, Sweden - II_Bog_E1_2 | ecosystem: Environmental > Terrestrial > Soil > Wetlands > Peat | place: Sweden: Abisko... | reverse complement strand
TGCCTTAACAGTATATCCTGCATCTTCACCCCACCCCTGCTCGGGCTTCAGGCTGCTATTGCCTCCCGGGTTATAATACAGCTCATTCAGTGTAGGCTCACGATAGGTGCGTTGCACATTTGCACGCACCGACAACCAGTTGGTCAATACAAACGAGGCATCCCCACCCGGCAGGAATATATTGCTGTTGATAGTTGTATCTCCACGCCCTACTATCTTTTCAGCCCTTGCATTAAGTGCAATATCCAGGCGGTTATTAAACTGCTTATAGTCGTAAGCCAGCACCAGTGCTATCTTATCCTGCTGTTTGGTTTTGTTGCTGTCTGCGATGTTTATCCAGGCCACCTGCAAAGGTGTAAACAACAGTAACTGCCCGTATTGGTGCAACTGTTTCTTCCACCCTATTTCCTGGTAGTACTGGTAAGCGGTATTATCTGTGTGCAGCAATATCTCATTGTCATTATAATCTACTTTGTCTTGTATGAAAGATGATTTTACATACCAGGTATTCTTATCAGTTTGTCTTGTCCAGTCAGCCAGCAAGCGCAATGACAAATCTGCCTGGTTCTGTACAGAATAAGGTTCAAACAATGCGGGAGGAATATCGCGATAATCCTGTTGATACCAGGCCGAAAGGCTGATGACATTGCCATCAGCGATTTTATATGCAGCCCTCGCCATAACTGATCCGGCATGCATGGTATCATTAGGCATCAACATCTTTGCACCTTGCTGGGTAGTGTACCTGAAATTATCTATTCCATATTGCGCATAACCGCATACAGAAAAAAACCACCGGCCACGAGACAGACTCCCATTCAGCCCACCCATCAGCTGCGTATAGCTACCGCCACCCAGGCTCACTGCCAGCTTGCTGCTATCCTTTACAAAAAACGGTGCAGCATCTTCCAGCAGCAATGCACCACCTACATTACCACTACCTAACAATGCCCCCGACCCTCCATACACAATACCCACGCTGCCCATCATCATTACCGGCAACGCAGACACATCAGCAATGCCCAGAGCAGCATTTTGTATGGGCACACCATTCCACAACACCTCCGACTGTGCTGCCGATGCCCCCCTAAAACTCAATGTAGCCAGCCCATTGAACCCGTAAGACTTAACAAACACCGGCTCTTGCTGCGATAAAAGACTGGCCATATTCTGTAGCTGGTATTGCTGCAGCGTACCCGAATCTATAGTTTTCACTTTTTGCCCCGGAGAGAATTCATTGATCCTCACATCCCCCGATCGCCTGTGTTTGCCATGTATCTTTACTTCATGCAGCGTGGTATCTTTCACGGCCTGGGCACTAGCTTCATCCATAAAAAGCGCCAACATCATCAATGATGCAAACAGAAATATCCTGAATCCTTCTCTTTTACTGATTGCAAACATTTTCAAATTTTCAAATTCACTGATTTTCAAATTCACTCATCAAAATAAAAATGCCCCGGGCCTAAACCAACCTCAAAGCTCTTCAACCGCGCGCCCTGCGGGTTATATATATATACACTACCCTTCTGCACAAATCCTTTCGGGTCGCCAATGTATATATATCCGGTCAAGGGGTCAACACCCAGTGCATAGAAATACTGGTTTTGCACAGCTTGCAAAAAAGGTGTTTGCGGCAATACCGTATCATACACACTCATGCGGTATATGCCATTATTGGCAGAGCCACCGTAGTAGTTAGCCTCTATAAAATACAATGTATCTTTTGTGTTATTGAACACCGGCTTCAGCGGATATACCGCTGCCGGGAAATAATAAGACCTCAATATAGCGCCTGTAGAGGGGTCGAGATGGGTAAGCGTACCTGCTCTCGCAGGCTCATTACCTGCCAGCACCCACAGCGTCTGGTCTTTATCCAGCAATATCTCCTGGGGTGCATCCCCGGCCACAGATATACTATTCGTAACCTGGTCGGTATTGGTATTTATTTTAAAGATCTTGTTACCAGCAGTGTCCCATGAGGCAGCGAAAACATTGTCATAATACAGGCACATGTTTTCCGCATTTTGGGCAGGCATACTGATAGAGCCTGTAACCTGCATAGTTTGCGGGTTAATGATATACACCAGGTTGCTATACAAAGTAGACACATAAGCTTTGGTATTGGTGACCGGCAATATATACCTCGGTTGCGGAATGCTGAGTGCAGCCGCGACTGTCCAGTTAGCGGCATTCAGCACAATTACTTTATTTGAATTATTTACACAAAGAAAAAGCTTGTTGCCTATGTGCTGCATACTCTGAAACACATCCCCCAGCTTCGCATTATTCACCGCCATATAGATATCTCCAAACACACTGTCTTGTTTGGGATTATAGGCATAAAGGCTGGCATTGCCGTTACCATAACTGCCCTCGCACACTACATACACATTACCGGTAGCACCAGGCAGCGTATTACTTACTGCCGGTGGCTTATCTTTTACACAAGACACCAGGCAACATAGAAAAACAATCAGCGCTTTGTAATTTTTTCCACCCATTTGTTGCCGTTAGCGTCACATAAAGTAAGATAGTACATGCCTGCAGGGTATTGCGCCATAGGAATTACATTATTATTTCCCTGCAATGAATATTGCTGCAACACACTTCCCGCAATTGAAGTGATCATACCACTCACCGCATCAGGTAGCTGTCCTTTTATTGACACAATGAGCTTATCCGTAACAGGATTAGGAAATACAGTTACAGTAATGTTATCAGCCAGCACCTTAACACTGGTCACTCCTGTCTCATTGATCACACCCACCGCATCAAGGTCAAAACCGCAGGACGGAAATGGCGTGGGCCATGGGTCGTTTACAATCCTTCCTGCACTGTCATAGGAGGAATGGCCATTGATATCGCCGATCACATCCACGATGCGCACGTGGGTAATATTGTTGATGTCAAGTCCCGGCGTACCAGCCAATTCAGAAAGATCGAAAGGCGTACCATACATTGCAATATAACTGCCTGCAAGGTTGTGAAGATCATTAGCGTAAATGTAAGAGTCGTTATTGAGCTGCACTTTGTTCTGCGTAAGTGAATTCACGGGAAAACGTGTATACTTGATACCATCAGAGCTTACCTCTACAAAACCGAGTTCAAGAAAAGCCATTGAATCATTGGATGGATCTAAAAAACCGTTTTCAAAAACTGCAAAATCAGGCCCATCTCCATTATAAATTGGATGTGCAAAAGTAAGCACCGCAACGCCACTGTCGCCAAGGCTCACGGTATAGTCATCTGCTGGCCCTACCGCCAGGCTGCTATCGCCCGCCGATGCATAACCCAAAGCAGGATCGGCAATATTCATCAGCCCGCGATAAATAGTGCATTGCGTAGCCCAACCCACGAACACGCTGCTGGAAGCACTGATAGCAGTGCTACCCGGCAGGCCCGCCTGCGGCGCATATTGGGCATGCGCCTCGCACAAATAAAAAGTAAAAAGTAAAAAATAAAAAAACTTCATAAAATCTAATATCGGTGTGCTACATCTTCAAGGTGTGGCACACCCGTTTTCTATTGCTTCACAAATTTTGTACTCGCAACTTTACCATTCCCCGATAATTGCAACATATACATGCCGGCAGCAAAGTTTGCCGTACTGATCTCTATGTGACTTCCGGTTACACTATAAGCGCATATCACATTCCCTGCCATGTCCATCACCTGCGCCAGCTGCATGGTATTATCCGTTAAGTCTACATTCAGAGTATTGATAGCAGGGTTAGGGTACACCTTTGCTGCATATGACGGCTGCACATTGTGCACAGATGCATCGCTCTCGTTAGTGGTGAAATTATCTATTGCGAAGAACGCAGGAACATCCATATATCCACCTGTGTTATTGCTTGCACTGAGTGAGAACTGTAAGCTGTCTACATGCCCCAGTGGCAATAAATTCACCCATTCCCATGTTTTTACAATATTGCCGCTATCAGCCAGGTAAAAATTCACACTGTCAGTTGTCAGCACACCGGCCACATAACCTTTCACCGTGAGTAAAAACCAACTGCTATCCCCGAACGCTGTGTTAAAATCATCGCCATATTTCATGCTGCTGTATGCATAGCAGGTGTTGGTCACATAGAAGCCCTTCACCGGCTCGCCTACTGCACCGCCTGTAAGCGGGAGGTTTATAGAATATGCATAGGTCACCGGGTTGCTGCAAAAAGCCACTGCATAATTTTGCGAGCCACCATATCCTTTACCTGTCTTTGCAGTATATTCCATACTTAGATCCTGGTAGAAGACACTGTCTGCCCCAAAACCTGCAACTGTAGTGCTGTCTGTCCAGTTTGAATAAGCAAACCCGCCTGCCCAGGAATTACCATAAACAGACGAAGTATCATACACACACGGAAAATAAGCAAGCCCGTCGCTAAACCCGGTATTTGTACCGGGGGCTGAGTAATTAACATACTCGGTATCACTGCCATGCAGTATAAGGTCATCGAAAGTAGCCACGGTCTGGGCTTGTGCAGTTGTACCGAGTACAAGTGCTGAAAACAACAATGTAAAAATGCGCATATAGAAATTGGTTTAAAAAATACGTTCCAAATCCTTATGCAACCCTGGGTAAAAATCAGATACAGAGAAAAACAGGGACGCCCCGCCTTTATCTCATCTGTGCTTTTGATCCCGAAAGCAGCGATAAGCAATATACAAAGGCAGGTCTTCTGACTTACTCCATTTTTTTGCGGCCTTCCCGTCCTTTATCAAGACAGTGGCTATCCAGGTAGCAAAAAAACTTTTTACGGAGCTAACAGCATCGGGTAATGTCCCGGATTCTCACCGGATTCCCTTTTCATCCCCTCGCCTTAGGCGCGGGAAACCATTGTTGGTGCAAAACTAGAAATAAAAAAACGAAAACCTCCAAATTATTTTTAACAAAATACAAAATCCACAATTAATCATTAACAATTAACCATTAACCATTATCTGTTATCTTCGCACAAATCAAATATCACCAGGTGAAAAAAATATTGCTGTTCTTGTTGGTCTTTCCACTGTTTTGTGCCTGTGTACATGCGCAAAACCTCCCCTCCATAAAATTTGTAAACCGCGATAGTGTATATGATTACGGCTCGGTTGCCACAGGCGATGAGCCCCGCTACCAATTTGAAATAAAAAACACCGGCGATACCGCCCTGCTTATCACCGATATGACCAGCGAAACAGGTGATTTCAAATTTGAATATCCGCAAAAACCATTGAAAGCACACAAGAAGGAACTCATATTTGTCACTTACAGCCCCAAAGACCCCACAGCCGTAGGCTCTTTCAAAAGCGACATTTTTATTACATCCAATGCCACACCAGTTCCCTATCCTTTCATCAAGGTTAGTGGCACCGTGCTCCCCACCAAAGACGCTTCTGCATCACCCAAAACGCAGCAAACCGGACGGGGCAGGGGCAGCAGATAAAAAGATGGGATAACCGGCTCTGAAAAATGGAATAATACCCTTAGTATTAAGCTGGAAATATTATTTTTAATACAAACTTCTGGCCATGTCGCAAGTCCTTCCCATTATTCGAATATTCGATTATGATAAAGCCATTCAGTTTTATATCAATTGGCTTGGCTTTAAAATAGATTGGGAACACAAGCCCGGGAATGCTCCGGTTTACATGCAAATATCGTTACGCGATATTGTCCTGCGCCTGTCTGAACATCACGGTGATGGTAGCCCCGGAATACAAATAGCTATTGATGACTTTGCAGGCCTCAAAGCATATCATGCGGAAATAACCGCGAAAAATTATAAATACAATCGGCCGGGCATAAATATTCCTGAATGGAACCCGGATGCAATAGTAGTATGCGTAATCGACCCTTTTGGAAACAGATTATTCTTCAGTGAAGAGCCTTGATCCGATACATTTAAAAAATAAATTTGGTTTTTCAGTTTTGTAACGTAATTTTACGTTATGAAACGGAATAGCACATTACCCACACTTACAAAAGCAGAAGAAGAAGTAATGCACATCATCTGGCAGCTGGACCGCTGCCTGGTAAAGGACATCATTGATACACTCGGCGACCCGGATATGCCCCACAGCACCATTTCATCGGTTGTGCGTATACTCGAGAAAAAAGGCTTTGTAACCCACAAGGTCTACGGAAAAACTCACGAATACTTCCCCGTAATAACCAAAGAAGACTATGCACAACATGGCGTAAAGAGCCTCGTGGAAAAATACTTCGGCGGCTCACCAAAAAAACTGGTAAGCTTCCTCGTGCAAAATGAAAACATGGATCTTAAAGAATTAAACGAACTGATGAAAGCTATTGATCATCCTAAAAAGAAATGATATGCTCCAATATCTTTTTAACGCAACTGCCATCTGGCTGCTTAGTCTTGCGCTCTTCGATTTATTCCTCCGCAAGGAAAGCTATCACAATTACAACCGCTTCTACTTGCTCTTTACTTTTTTCCTTGGCGCATCCCTGCCCCTCTTCAACTGGCAACACGAAAACACTCCTATAACTTTACAGCCGCTATTGCAAAAACCGGTTCAACAAATCATTGCCGAAAAGCAAACCATCATTACCACCGCTTCTTTCCCTGCATCTCGTTCCTTCGATTGGGCACAACTATTAATGATCATTTACATCGCAGGCGTTGCCATTGCGTTTTGCCTGCTACTGATGGACATTATTAAGCTATCCCGGTTTTATAATTCAGGTACGCGATCAAAACAGGGAAACTGGACAATCATTGAAACAGGCAAACAACATGCACCATTCTCATTCTTAAACACTCTTTTTATACACAGCACTGCCCAATACGATAAAACAGAATGGGACATGATATTCACTCACGAAAAACGCCATTACACCCTATTCCATTTTGCAGATCTCATGCTCATGCAGGTAGCCCGTATCACATGCTGGTTTCACCCATTGGTATATGTATACAATAAACGCCTGCTTTTAGTGCACGAGTATCAGGCCGATAAAACACCTTCACAGCCAGAGGCCTACAGCAAATTCCTCATTGAGCAGGCCATACTAAATACAGCTCCTACCCTCTCCCACTCCTTCAATCGTTCACCCATAAAAAACAGGATCGTTATGCTCACACGCAGATCGCCCGAAATAGCAAAAAGCAAACTGCTTTTATTTGTTCCGCTGGTAGTGGTTTGTATATTATGTTTTTCGCAAAACAGCTTTTCAAATAAACCGAAAAAAGAAGGTAATGTGTGCATATACAGGGGAAACAAAATAGAATTTTTAGCCGCGAAAAAGCCGGATAGTTATTTATATACTGATGAACAGACGGGCGAAAAATCAAGGAGACCGATAAGCTGGCCAATGCCACCAATAAAATTAAATGGCGAGAAAATCTACAATCTTGATGTGGATAAAAATGTTGAAAAGCCAATGTATAAGTCCGCAAATAAAAACCTCGTGTCATACATAATACAGAACGCAAAAAAAGAAATGGAAACACTGGATGACGGGAACTATTTCATTCTCATAGAAGACGTAGTTATTGACAGTAAAGGGAAGATCGCCTATTTCGATAACCAAGGGCTAGGTCAAGTCGGGGCAGATATAGATAAGCAAGCAGAAAAGAAACAAAATATCGAAAACAAGATCAGTGACCTCATGAATAATGCACCGGCGCTAAAGCCTGCACATGTCAATAGCACACCTGTGCCGTTTTTTATAAACAGTATTACCTGCTATAGCTATGGATACAACAATGGATGGGACTTTACAGTAAAAAACCATAAAATAACCTGGGACGTCACCAGTGGCGTAAAACACCCTTAAATAATTCAATAGATTTTTAACCATAAAACAAATAGCGATGCAGCCCAACCACAAAAATTTAGCTTCAAAAATCACGATGGCCACATTCGTATCATTATCGATGGTATGCATTGTGTGTTATTCAAACAACAGCTTCGCGCAAAAACCAACAGCTAAAAGCTCACTGAAAGTAAAACTTGCAGACATAGATTCTTCTTCAGCGCCACTATCGAAGGTACTCGCCAACCCTGTATTAACAACAAATGAACCCGGCTGTGAAGTAACAAAGTTCAGCATGGCTATACTTCCTGCCGGTGGCGAGTTACAAGGCCCATATACAAGAACAGGATCAAAGATTGGCCCAAATCAAGTCAGTATGCTGAGTGAGTTTACCAAAGTGAAATTGCGCATATTCATTGATGATGTCTACGTAAAATGTAAAGGCCAGGATACAACTAAAGTTCCCGGTGTTACAATGGTATTACACCCTTAAAACATCCGCCATGCCACAATATCTCTTAAACGCAACTGCCATCTGGCTGCTTAGCCTCATCATTTTTGATGTGTTCCTCAAAAAAGGAAACTATCACGGCTATAATCGTTTTTACCTGCTCATCACATTCATCCTCGGCATTTTTCTTCCATTATGGCAGTGGCAAGATGATAGCCCCATATTCCAATCATCGCTACAACACCAGGTTGACCGCCTGCTTACTGCCAAACAAAACGTCATCACGACCACTACTCTCGATCCGGTCTGATATCATGTTAACAGGCTATACTATAGACGTAAAAGAACATAACGCCACCTATACCAGAAAGTGGTGACCATAAGGTCGCTTCACTTTGATTCACTTCATGGTTAACTATAGTTAATAGCCCGCTAACCGCGGGCTATTTCTATCTGGCATCAATCATTCTTATTAATTTCGGAATACCCCTCGCCCTAAAATCACTGTTATGACAAGTACCAACAGTACTATAAAAAACTAACCAACAATTCAGTATTATTTTATTGTTTATTTACTATTAAATAAATGTTGCCTTTCAGTGTTTGCTTCACTGAAAGGTATTGCAGCATATACTTTTGCACAAAATCTCTATAATGCTTCCATCTGCAAAGGGTATATTCCTATTTATTGCGTTATGTTTTTCCCTAACCGTCAGCGGCTTCTCAGCCACGATCAAAGGTGTTGTTAGTGATCAACAAACCGGTGACCCCATTGTGGGCGCAATAGTCATGCTCGACAGCACTACCTATGGTGCGGTAACCGGCCTCGACGGCACTTACATTTTGAAAAATGTCCCGGCAGGGGAGTATGCCATGACAATAAAATATGTATCCTATAAAATTTTCAGCACACATATCTCGATTAAAGACGATCAGCCCAAAGTTGTTAATGTTGTATTAGAGAGTGCATCGTCTGTTTTAAATGAAGTTTTAGTCAACGCAAAGCTCAAAACAGGCAGCGACGAAGAAGCGAGGAATTTAGAAAAGAATGCCACCCAGGTAATGAATATCATGTCTGCACGCACTATTGAATTACTACCTGATGTTACTGTTGCCAACGTAATGCAGCGTGTATCCGGCGTGCAGATGCAGCGGGATGCCAATGGCAATGCAAGATATGCTGCCATCAGGGGTATGGATAAAAGGTACAATTATACCACCGTAGATGGCGTGAAAATTGCCAGTCCTGACGATAAGGGCAGGTATGTACCCCTTGATGTATTCCCCGCCGAATTAGTAGACAGGGTAGAGGTGATCAAATCACTTACACCTGACATGGAAGGTGACGCTATTGGCGGCGTTACAAACATCGCCATGAAACAAGCCCCGGACCACCTTGTAATCTCAGCTACAGCAGCTACCGGCTACAATGAAAATAATTTTGATGCATCATTCAATAAATTTAATCAAAAAGCCATTGCACAAAATGACCCTTCTCAGATTTATGGTTCTACCTACCAGGCAAAGATCACCGACTTGCCATTAGGAAGTTCAAATATCAGCCACGTGCAAGCCCCACCTAATGGTTTATTTAGCCTTGCCGTTGGCGACCGCTTTATGAAGCACAAGCAACTGGGCATTATGTTTGCAGGAAGCTACCAAAACACTTACAAACAGACCGATAATATTTTCTTTAAACCCTCTTCTCAGCCGGGTGCAAATAATCTGCCGGAATTTGATGATATTGAAACCAGAAAATACAGCACACAAGAAGCCCGCACTGGTTTACACACAAATATTGACTATAAGATCAATGATAAAAACACAATAGACCTGTACGGACTATTCCTGAATTTGAACCAGCTGGAAGACAGGTATATTACTGATACTACTGTAGGCCCGAACAGGGCCGGGCCGGGTCAGGGCATCGTATCTTATAAAGATCGCACCGCCCAGCGTGTTGATAAGATCCTCAGCTTTAAATTAAAAGGGAAACACGTGCTCGCCGATAAACTTGTTTTCGACTGGACGGGAGCCATTAACAAATCGACCCGGGATGTGCCGGATATGACACAGGTAACTACCGGTCAGAACTTCATTCTAGATACAAACCATGTGGTACAAAAAAGCCCGTTGATCTACGATGGCTTTTCAAAGAGCTGGGAAAAAACGTCTGACCATGATATCCAGGGCTTTGCGAACCTTACCTACACGCCATCAATTTTCGGGAAAGATGTACAGTTCAAGATAGGTGGAATGGATAAAGACAAGAACAGGTATAATTACTACAATGATTATTCAGTATCCCCGGTCAATACTAATCAGCCTTTTACTACATTACCGGCCGTTGCTGATTCTCCAATGTCTATTTCAAATCCGTTGGGAGATCCCGGAAATTCATTGACCTACAAGGTGCACGAGAATATTTATGCGGTATATGGCCAGTTTAAAATCTCGTTCTTTGATAATAAACTGGAAGCTTTGGGTGGCGTTCGCATGGAGCACACTTATTTATATGATAGCTTGTACCAGAACAGCGCCGCCCTCGATGAGGTAGCAAGTAAATACAAGTATAACGACGTGTTACCTAGCTTGCATTTAAAATACGCGCTCAACGAAACTACCAATTTAAGGTTGTCTTATTATGAGTCCATCAGCCGCCCGGGCTTTTTTGAATTAGTTAACTATAGCTTTACCGGCGAGGAGTTTACCGAGATCGGCAACCCTTACCTTAACCACAGTATAGCTCAAAACTTCGATGCACGTTACGAGTTATTCCCAAAACACAAAGGCAGAGAACAATTATTGCTCGGCGTGTTTTATAAAAACATTGATGACCCTATCGAATACCTGATAACACGCCTCAACAAACCTTCAGCCGAATACCTCCAGCCTGAAAACGTACCTGGTGGAAATGCCATCAATTATGGTGCAGAAGTAGCGTACACTAAATACTTCCATTATTTTGGTGTAACGGCAAATTATACATACACCCATTCGGCCATAACAGTAAATGACCTGTCGGTGAATGCATCAGGGCTCATTGTAAATGCTACCGAAACCCGCCCTTTACAAGGCCAGGCGGCTAACGTGGGCAACCTTTCTGCCTTCTATAAAAACCCTGTTATCGGCTTTGATGCTCAGTTATCAGCACAATATACCGGCAGGCATATAGCTTTACTATCTGAATTTGTTGGCCTTGATTATTACCAGAAAGGGACAACCTACCTTGATTTCTCTTGCGAAAAACGTATTGCAAAACGCCTCTCGGTTTATGCCAAATTGCATAACCTTTTAAATACTGCAACTATACTTGAATTGAATGTATCAAATGCAGAATTTACTAACGCTAAGAACCCCGCACTGGAACTGCCCTATCAAAACCTTGCTGATGGAAAAACTTTGGTTGAAAAGACCAATTTCGGACGTAACTATTTGTTTGGCCTTCGTTACAAACTCAATTAATTCTTTCAGTACTAACTACAAGATTTATGAAAAAAATTATTATTTTCTTCCTCGTTATAGCTGCTAACATCAGCCTTTTTACTGCTTGTAAAAGATCCGGCCACGACTATACATACATCTCAAAAGCACCTGTGGTCAGCGCTACCGGCATTACCAGCGACACACTCAAAGGCACCCTGAAAGGCACCCTGGTAGCCGGCAAGACATATTATATGGATAGCGCCGTGACCATAAACGCGGGCGATACATTATTTATGCAAAGTGGTGTCACGATCAATGTCATCAACCCTTACGCATTCATACATGTCATGGGTACATTTATCTCATTAGGCACTGCGGCCGCCCCTAACTGGATCACTGTACCTGGCCTTACAGGCAGCAATAAGCAGGATAATGTCTCGGCCGCCACAAACCCTTCCTCCGATTCGGCTTTTACGTCTGCGCGCAACT
>Ga0302185_10002455_pt1 | contig 12134 bp, 14 predicted proteins | sample II_Bog_E1_1_FD_200231 | JGI IMG/M metagenome (GOLD analysis project Ga0302185, IMG submission 200231) | Peat permafrost microbial communities from Stordalen Mire near Abisko, Sweden - II_Bog_E1_2 | ecosystem: Environmental > Terrestrial > Soil > Wetlands > Peat | place: Sweden: Abisko... | reverse complement strand
TTTTAAACCGGATAGCCACATCAACCTGATCACGCTTAAGGGGATAGGGTACAGGTTTATCTGCTAGAGCGGGTGCATACTTATGTCAAATACCCTAACTTTGTTTTGTGCGGATAAAAAAGACATCCTGGTATTTTGGAGTATGGCTTAGTGTGATTTTACTGAGCCTTACGGGAAGCTATACTAATGCCGTATTACTTGGTGTGCCGTTTCAACTGCGGCAGGAGTTGCCTTTTATGGCCAGGTGGCTGGTGTGGATACCTATGACGCCACTTGCTATTCACCTTGCCGGTAAATTGAACTATTCGGGAAATAGCGTAAGAAATTTTTTCGCCTATCATTTTGCCATCTATTTGGTGTTATGTGCCATCCATATTTTCGCTGCATCGCTTACAGCTAAATTGATCGCGGGGATGTTGGGTTCGCCCATGCCCTATGATGTGATCCTGAGGAAATGCGCGCTGACCGGCGTCTTTTTCAACTTCATCGTGTATGTGATGTTGTTATTGGTGATTAATGGGGCCCGGTATTACCAGGCGCTGCAGGCGGAAAAGCTGAAAATAATAATGCTGGAAAAATCGCTGTCGGAAAGCAGGCTCATGTTCCTCAAGCAACAATTGCAACCCCATTTCCTTTTTAATACGCATCATTCCATTATCACGCTGATAAAAATGGGCGAGAAGGAAAAGGCGGCTTCCATGCTGGAGCAGTTAAGCGAGCTTATGCGCGTGGCATTGCGCGAAGTTGATGAACAGAAAGTGACATTGGAGAAGGAAATAGAAACGTTGCAATTGTACGTGGCGATTCAAAAAACCCGCTTCGAGGATAAGATGGATGTGCTCTATAGTATAGACGACGACACACGTGCTGCATACGTGCCCAGTATGATCTTGCAGCCCATTGTTGAAAATTCAATTAAATATGCCGTTGAGCGATCAACTTCTAACAGTACGATCACCGTTAAAGCGACAAGGCTTGATGCAAGCCTTACGTTAAAAATAAAGGATGTATGCAACAACCGGGGACCGAATATTGAAATTAAAAAAGGTACCGGCTTGCTGAACTCAGAAGAGCGGGTGCGCAAGCTTTATGGCGCAGCTGGTTCCCTATCTATAAGCCCTTATCAGAATGATGACAACGAAGGAATGGAAGTGACGATTACAATACCCCTTCAATATGCCGCCAATTAAAATACTCATTGCGGACGACGAACAACTGGCCCGCAAAGCGGTGGCACTTGCGTTGGTATCATCCGGTTATGCTTACCATGTTATTGAGGCTGCGGATGGCGCTGACGCTCAAAAGAAGATATGCGAACATTTGCCGGTTATCATTTTCATCGATATTCAGATGCCCGTGTTGAATGGCTTTGAGGTCTTGGCTCTCCTTCCCAAAAATTACAGTCCATATATTATTGTGGTGTCTGCGCATGATACGTTTGCTATTAAGGCTTTTGAGCATGATGCCTCGGATTACTTATTGAAACCGTTCACGCAGCAAAGATTTGATCAAGCGTTTCAGAAAGCATGGCGCCAATGCCATGCCGAAGTGACTGGTATGGGAATCACTGACTTTGCACCGCTTGCGCAGCGGCTTCAGGACCTCTTGGGAGGCCCTGTGGTCCACAAATCCCGGCTCAGTGTAAAAGAAGGCGCGCGGCTATTGATTGTTCCGTGCTCTGACATCATGTATATTGAAGCGGAAGGTGAATACGCCGCTATACACACGGCCAAGCGAAAACTGCTGCACCATGAGCCCTTGTATGCCCTGGAAAAACAACTGGACCCGAATGATTTCGTGAGGATACACCGCTCCGGGATCGTAAACATCAAGTTCATCCGGGAACTGGTCTCTCAATATAATGGGGACTATATCGTGGTCATGAACAATGGCCATGAATTAAAGCTGAGCCGGACTTTTCGCGAGAAGGTACTGCAGCTTATCGGCTGAGTACTCGGTTCACGGGCTGTTTTCATCGGCTCACGGGTTTTGTTTCATTTTCTATATTTTGACGCAATAGTTTTGGGAAACTAAAACAACGAAACAATGAAACAGATCAAATGGTTAATGAACCCGCCGGTAGACGGCAAGGACGCTATTATAATCCTCCGGCTCATGGCGGGCGGGGTTTTTTTGTGGGAAGGCATTTTGAAGTTTGTTTATCCTAACCAGGGAGTGGGAAGGTTCACAAAATTGGGTTTTCCAATGCCGGATATAACGGCCGATTTTGTTGGGGTATTGGAGATATTCGGAGGGCTCTGCCTCATCCTTGGGCTGCTCACCAGGCTTGTGGCGTTAGTGTTCGTCGTTGAAATGATTGTCGCGATCTTGTCTACAAAAGTCAGTCTGTATTTTGGCACCAGTCCGCTGCCGCTGCCCCCCGCGCCCCCGAAATCCGGTATATGGGCTGTGCTGCACGAAATACGCGCTGATTACGCGCAGATCATGATCTCGGTATTTTTGGCTATTGAAGGTCCCGGGAAAAGATCACTCGACTACTTTTTTACCAGGCACAAGACAGGCGCCTGATTGACGGATACTTTTTGAAATTCGCCGATAGTTTTGCGGACTTTATCGAAATAGGGTGCGGAATATCCGGAAGGTCAATTTTGACCTTGGGAGATGTGCACCCTCTTTCTCAGTATTTTATCTGCCAGCGCTAATGCCAGGATAATATTTATGGCGATGAAGATATTTAAAACGCCAGGATTAAGTATATGATCAAGTTTGAGATTGTCCAGATTTACGCCCTTTAATACCTCACCTGGCGCAGCATTCCAATTGATGGTAGCGAAAGCATAAATGATGCACACGGAGATAACACCAATAAAAAATGCTGCTATACCCCTGATGATGGATTTGTTGATGTACTGTTTAGTAGAACGAACCATTTTAGTTGCCCCCACAGCATCCATCACATTTCTGGAGAAGCGCAGGGAAGGCTCGTCTAATTCCATGTTTTGCGTGATACCGGCATGTAATTCAACTAGCTCCTCATATTTTTCACGCCATTCAGCGTTTTGTTGTACGAGCATGGCGATGCGTGTCTTATCCATGGGGTTGCAACTGTCGTCGATGAACGCCCATATCTGCATTTCCATTTCTTCGTTCTGCTCCATAATCCAAGATTAAAGTTAGTCAATAAAAGCGAAACCTGCACAGTGCTTCAAGGTTCGCATTGTTTTCATCCTCGCCGCTTCTGTCTACCTGTATACTTCACCCTTCATTTTTGTCATTAAAATATCTTTAAGCTTTTGCCTTGCCCTGAATAGGCGCACCTTTACATTACTGGTGGTCAGCCCCACTATGAGGCCGATTTCATCCACGCTTTGTTCTGCCTGGTAGAAGAGCGTCAACATCTGTGCATCGCTGTCCGGCATTTGTTTCAATGCACTTTCAATAAGCTGTTTTTGGTGTTTTTGTTCCAGGATCCTTGACGGCTGTTCACCGGCGCCTGATTGGTCTGAAAGTGAGACCATTTTGTCGTGTTCCAGTAAGACCGTTTCGTATTTTTTATTTCTGAGGTGCGACAGGCAGGTGGAATTAACAATGGTATAGAGCCAGGTCCTGAACTTACTATTGCCCCTGAAATCAGGCAGGTAACGGTATGCTTTTATAAATACGTCCTGCGAAAGTTCTTCGGCCAGTTCACGGTTGTTCACGTAGCGCATCACCAGGGTAAATACATATTGCTGGTAACGTGTCACAAGCGTTGCATAGGCAGCCTGGCTGCCTTGCAATACTGATTTGATCACCGCCATATCATCTGCCTGTTCGTGCATGTTGCTTATAAGACGTTGCAAAAAGTTAGCCGGTTACACGTTTTCAATTATTTTTAGAAAAATACTAAAAGTTTGTAACCGGGTATGAATTTATGTTGTCTTAGGAATACACACCGAAACAAAAAGCGGTTATTTCTTCAAACAATAAAACTTAAAATTATGCTGGAAAACGTATTAGTACCGATAGTAATTATGACATCCATGTTTGCCATGATATTTGGCATAGTATACCTGGGCAGCCGCGAAAGAATGGCTATGATAGAAAGAGGCTTGAACCCGAGGGTGAGGGAACCCAGACAGCGGAGGTATGTGAACCTGCGCCGGGGACTCTTGCTCATAGGCGCCGGTAGCGGGCTATTGATAGCGCACTTGCTCAATGCATTTGTTCTTCACCCGGTAGTGATGGCACAAATGGGAAATACTACGATCTCCTCTATTCCGTCAACGTCACTATCGCTAGTGGCAATCGGCGCCGGGCTGGGCCTTTTCATCGCCTACCTGATCGAAAAGAAAGAAACGGCGGGCAAGGGTAGCGATGGACAACCCGGAGGGCGCAGTAATGACAGTGCAAATATGGTATAATGTATTTTTTCTCAAAAAATTATATAATTTTATAATCATTTTAAATATCAAGGCTATGACGAAATTGTTTTTAGTGAGCGCCGTTTGCATCTGCTCGATTGCGCTGTTGCCATCCTGCAACATACACAGCCTTGGGCCGATGGACCACAGCGCCCGAATTAGTAAGACGCCTACACTGGGCAGTTTTAATTCGGTAGACATAGATGTGTCACTTGACGCCATTATCACGATGAAGGAAGGCGCTACGCCATCAGTTCAGCTTGATGGACGGGAGAACAGCCTGAAAAATATACAGGTGAAGGTAGAGAACAACAGATTGGTCATCTACTCAGACCATAATTGGGATTTTTCTTTCTCCGGAGGGGATAGCATGTCCGCGGTGATAACGTTGCCGGTACTTAATAGCTTGAAGTTGTCAGGATCTCCTGACGCAGTGATACATGGCACTGTGGCTGGCGACCGGTTGCGGATAGTGATATCCGGGTCCAGTTCGGTATCGATCGACAGTTTGAACGTAAGCGATTTCTCTACTGACATTTCAGGAAGTGGTGACCTCATTGTAAAAGGCGGCACTGTGAAGAATGCTGACTACCAGGTAAGCGGCAGCGGCGAAATAAAAGCGTTCGGACTGCAATCCCTCGAAACCTCGGCCTCCATTTCCGGCAGCGGGGAAGCAGACGTGACGGCCTCGCAGCGGCTTTCCATGCAGGTTAGCGGTAGTGGCGATATCAGGTATAAAGGCCATCCGTCGGTGTCGCAAAGTGTATCGGGCAGTGGTAGTATCACGGATGCTAACTAAAAAAATGCGGTCAAAGAAATTGTAGACAATAATTCAGGGATCAAGTTGCGGCCACAGGCAGAATACTGGTTTCTGCTTGTGGCCGTGATTTTTTACTTTTGCGATGATGATCCACCCGCGGGAATTGAAGATCGACCATTATACTTACCTTCTGCCTGAAGAGCGGATCGCAAAATACCCGCTGCACGAAAGGGATGGATCGAAACTGGTGGTGTATGGAAACGGCAAGATCACCGAGGACATTTACAAGAACCTTGCAACACACATACCCGCAGGATCTGTAATGGTGTTTAACCAGACGAAGGTGGTCAATGCCCGTTTGTTGTTCCGGAAACCATCAGGTGGGGTAATCGAGGTTTTCTGCCTCGGGCCGCACCATAAATATCCTGATATACAAACGGCGATGCTGCAAAAAAATGAGGTACTGTGGGAGTGCCTGGTGGGTGGCGCCGCGAAGTGGAAACCGGGGATGGTATTGCAAATAGCGAACGACCACTCCAATTTTATTTTATCTGCGACGATTGTTGAAAGAACGCCTGCCAGTTTCATACTAAAGCTGGGGTGGGATAATGAAAACCTGACATTTGCGGAAGTACTCCATGCCGCAGGGCGAGTGCCACTTCCCCCGTATCTGAACAGGGATGCTGATAAAGCAGACGAATCGCGGTACCAAACTGTTTTCGCAAAGGAAGAGGGCAGCGTTGCTGCGCCAACTGCCGGATTGCATTTTACAGATGAGCTGTTCCAGAGCCTTGCTGACAGGGAGATTCGACGTGCTTTTGTGACGCTGCACGTGGGTGCCGCGACGTTTAAGCCGGTGAAAAGCGAAACCATGGCGGAGCATACCATGCACGAGGAGTGGATAGAGGTGCAATTGGAAACCGTGCAACAACTTTTAGCCGCAAAACAGGACAGAAAAATAATTGCCGTGGGTACTACTTCCCTGCGCACGCTGGAAAGCCTTTACTGGATCGGGAATAAGTTGAGCGCCGGGATTGACATTGATTTCACGGGTATTGCGGTTTCGCAATGGGAGCCGTATGAAACAGCCTGTGATTGCACGACTGATGAGGCATTGCAGGCATTGGCGGGTTATCTGGAACAGATGGGCTTGAAAAAGTTAATTACCCGCACACAGATATTGATAGCGCCTGGTTATGATTTCAGGATCGTGGATGGACTCGTCACCAATTTCCATCAGCCCAAGAGTACTTTGTTGTTGCTTGTTGCTGCCTTGATTGGCGACGACTGGAGGCGCATATATGAGTACGCCCTCGCAAACGGTTTCAGGTTCCTAAGTTATGGGGACGGAGGGCTTTTGTGGAGGTAAATTATCCCCCGGCTTTAACAGCGCTAAATTACCGGTGATGCAAGTTTTGTTTTTCGTAGCCGATAGATCGCAAAAAGCATCAGGCCGGCGAATAAAAACATAGTGAGCAACGATATAACAGGGTTGACGTCCTGCAATAGAAAGGCGAGGCCAATGACTGCGATATTTCCCAATAGAATGATAGCGGTGGATTGGGAATGACTAAAGCCGGCGTCGAGCAGGTAATAATGGAGGTGGGTACGGTCGGCCCGAAGCGGTGATCTGCCCCGCGACAATCTCAAAATAAATACCCGGACTGCATCATAAATGGGTAGGAATAAGATAGATAGCGCGATCATAAAAGCCGACTGCGTAGAATGTATAATGGCATGGGTGTGCACATAGCTTTCCCGAGCGTCCATCCTTACAAATAAGACGGAAAAAATAAAAATGGTAAAGCCCAAAAGCATGGAGCCGGTATCGCCCATATATATTTTAGCGGGCGCCTTATTGTACCACAGTAAGCCTGCCGTAGCCCCTACCAGTGAAAACGCTATGGCGGGTAGCGAATTATGCCCCACATACAGAAACAAGCAACCCAGCAGCCCTGAATACAATATCGCCAGCGTGCATGCAAGGCCATCTATGCCATCAATAAAATTAAACGCGTTGATAAAAAATGTGCAGCCAATGGTGGTGAGCATGATACCCGCCCAAGCCGGGATGTCGCCGACGCCAAAAAGGCCGTAAAAGGATTCGATGCGGATATCTGCAAAATAGACAGTGACCAATGAAGCAATAAGTTGTGCCAATAATTTCTTAGAGGGCCTCATGTTCATCAGGTCGTCGTAAATACCTGTAAAAAATAAGATCACAGACGATGCTAAAATATACGGCATGAAGGCGTGCCCGACGGGCCAGAAAAAAGCCGTTGTGATGATATAGCCGATAAAAATACCGATGCCGCCAAGACTGGGGATCTCGGCCCCGTGTATTTTTCTTGTATCATCGGGGGTATCATAGATCTTACGGTTCTTCGTAATAAATATGATCTTCTTCACCGAATAGGCGCTAATAACTGCTGACGCGATAATGGCCGTCAGGTAATAAGCAATAAAGTATAAGTGTGAAAAAGTGATCATAATTGAAGGCGCTCTGTGCTGCCATTTGTCATGGCAAATGGCCTGAAAGGCTCATTTGCCAGTTGGTAATTCGTTTTAAAGATATTAACGTAGTTCCAGATTTTTTATTTTAGCGGCATTAATTACCGGAAAGATACTTTATCGCTCCAACCCCGGTCAGCAGCCGGACATATTTTTTACAAACGCATATAGATTGAATCCTTCCATTTTCATTGCTTCGGCCAGGTCTTTTCCAAGTTGTACCTGACTGATGTCCCTCATTCGCCTTGCCTGTATCAGTTGCCAGCATTTTTCCGCCAGCAGCGACATCCTCTTTTCAGGCAGTCGTGTCTGCCCGTGCAGATAGTTTACGATACTATCGGCGAGTTCCGGTATGCCTTCGTCAGTTGTGGCGACGGTTTTTATCACTGGGATCTCAGCGCTGTCGCCAGCCTTTTCGTGCGCCATAATGCGCAGGTTTCGGTATAGCCCCTCGGCATCTTCGCGGTCTGCTTTATTGACCACAAATATGTCAGCGATCTCCATAATGCCCGCTTTCAGGGTTTGCACTTCGTCGCCGGCTTCCGGTACCAATGCTACCACCGTGCAGTCTGCAAGCCCGGCAATCTCTACTTCGCTTTGGCCTACGCCCACCGTTTCTACGATTACGAGGTCGAACGGCGCTTCCTTTACCAAGTCCGTTATCTCTATGATCCTGGCGCTGAGCCCGCCAAGTGCCCCGCGTGTGGCCAGTGAACGGATGAATATATTTGGGTTGGTATAAAATTCGCCCATCCTGATCCTGTCGCCAAGCAGCGCGCCGTAATTGAATGGGGATGAAGGGTCTACTGCAATTACTGCAATCCTTTTATTTTGTTTGAGCCAGTGTTTCAGCAGTGCATTCACAATCGTACTTTTGCCGGCGCCGGGGGGGCCGGTGATACCAATCACACGTCCGTGCAGGTGTTGTTGCAGGTGGAGCAGCAGGTATTCATAACCAGCCAGTTCATTTTCGACAACGGTGATACCTCGCGCCAAGGCTGAAAAATTGCCGGTTATGATCTGCTCATGAAGCTGTTTTATATTGTTTTGCACTAAAATCTGTTTTTGTCCGTTTAATAGAACCAACCGTATAATTGTGAACAAAAGTAGTTTTCTAAACAATAAGTTGCTAAACAAATCGGACGTAGCATTGATTTGCATCATCGGAATGGTGGCCGGGTTCCTCGTTTCCAGGGTTGCATTGTCTATCTCTATGTTTCTTTTTGGTTTGAACCTTATTTGGGACGTTCCCCCGCGTGAGTGGTTGCGCCAAAAATGGTGGCTTACAGGTTTAGGATGGGTGGCGATCTATGCCATTACCTGGTTCTGGACCGATGACAAAGCCAACTGGCATACCCGCCTTGAAGTGAAATTGCCCTTTCTTTTATTGCCGCTTTCCTTCGCTTTTCTGCCCCGTTTGTCACCTAAGCAGATCCGGATATTCACCATTTCGGTAGGGCTAATGTTGGTAGCATCTGCTGTTTATAGTGTTTCTTTTTTGATCCGCGACCCGGCATTTTATTTGAAAGAATACCATCAATCGCATACGCTGCCTACGCTCCCGAAGGAAGACCATATCAGGGCAAGTACGGCAATAGCGCTTTATATTATTTGGGCCCTATATGCATTGCCGTTGATCATTGAAAAGCCGGCGAAATGGATCACGGGTATCTGTATTGCGCTGCTTGTTGTGTACCTGCATGTGCTGGCCGCAAAGAGCGGGCTGCTGTCCCTGTATATTTTCCTGGCCAGTTATGGCGCCTACCTGGGGTTCACACGGCATAAACTGTTAGGGCTTGTGGTGGTGCTGGCCATACCGGCATTTTTTGTGCTGTCCACAACACTGATGCCTACGTTCAACGAGAAAAGGAATTTCATCGCATTTACTTATTATAAACTCACGCACGGAGATAAGTCTGGCGAGATTGGCGATATAAACCGTTTGATGTCGTATGATATTGCATCTAAGATCATCATGCAGCACCCGTGGACTGGTGTGGGCACCGGCGACATGCTGGCGGAGATGAAGCAGGGTTATGATAAATGGTACCCCGGCGTGAAAGAGGAAAACAAATTGTTGCCGCACAACCAGTTTTTGATCGTGGCCCTGGGTTGTGGTTTGCCGGCCACGTTACTTTTTGCGATATGGGTATTTATGCCGCTTGTGGGTATGGGGCGCAACCGGCAAAGCTTTTTCTTCTTTATGGTATGGTTGGTGCTGTTCCTGCAACTGATGATAGAACCAGTGCTGGAAGTGCAATACGGTGTATTTTTGTATTTGTTTTTTATGCTTTTCCAGCGGCATGAGCTGCCAGCGGCTAAAGCCGTTCCGGCGCGGTTTTAAGTGATAGCCGATATTAGGTGGCTGCGAATCATTGGTGTTAATTAAAGTAAAAAGGCTTTATTTATTGTAATATTATTTCGATATTTGTTTTCATATAGTACACTCTATGAGAAGGTCGGGCCAGGTAATCCTTACTGCTGTTTTTCTTTCTGCGATATCGTCCGTCTCTGCGGATGGGCAGGAAATAGCGGGCCGCATGGAGGGAGACCGCAAGGACAGTAGTAAGCGCGAGCGCCGGGACTATTGTTACACCGGCTATGTTTACGTAGCGCCGCGTTCTGGCAGGCATGGCATTTTTCATTGGGGTGGTGGCCATACGCCCAGAGGTGCGCAATCTACTGGCCCTCGAACGGGTGGCTTCGGGAATTCTTTGCGGACATCCGCATCGTAGCCCATATTTTGTGGGTTATTTTACAATGATATTTACACGACAATGTCAGGGACAGCAAGGGTGCTGGCCGTATATGCGTTCAAATACTGTATAGCTTTAGTAGGAGCTGTTATTAAAGTTGCCGTCATTTCCTGGGTTCGGGCGTGGGGTCCTGGGCTTCAGCGGCCTGTTGCCCGCATATCCGCCGCTACCAGCGGGCCTGTTGCCAAAGCCGCCGCCGCTACTTGGCCGGTTGCCGTAGCCTCCACCACCTGGCCTGTTCCCAAATCCGCCGCCGGTCCTATTGCCGGAATGCGATGGGCCGCTCTTGGTATTACTTTGCTTTGCTTCTTTTACAGAGATGATATTCCCGTCAAAAAAAGTAGCGTCAAGGTTGTCAATAGCGTCGATCGCTTGGTTCTTGTCGGCATATTCCACAAAGCCGAATCCGCGCGACATGCCAGTTGCGTTGTCAATAATAACTTTGGCAGAAACGATCTCACCGAATTCTGCAAACAGGGGACGCAATTTAGAAGCCGTTGTTTCCGGGTTTAGATTACCAATAAAGAGATTCATAACAGTTATTTTAGTGATTTTATTGCGCCTGACTTTTGAATATGGAAATAAAGAAAAGCGTTACAAGGTAAGAAATTCTTTGGATTCCGTGGCAGTTTCCACAAAGAAAAAAAAGGACCGCATCGCAGGTTATGTGAGAATGGGTTAGCCGGCCTGCTCTTCCTTGAAAATAGCCTGCAATTTACCCAGCCCGGTAACAATGGCGTTTTTTACCGGTTCATAATCAGGAAGTTTGGGAGAAGTGAAAACCAGGAAAAGATGGAGTTGCAGGTGTTCGGGAATCGCCGGGTAGAGCGCAGCCTTGTTCAATCGCCATGATTCCGCCATTAGCCGGCGCACACGGTGCCGGTCTACGGAACTGCGGAATTTTTTCTTGGGTACCGAAAAACCTACTCGCACAGGCGATGAGTTATCGGTTGTGCGAGGTATGGTGCTGTAGATGAACCGTACAGGAAAAACAGAAAACGCTTTCCCGGTCCGGAAAAGCGTATCAATATGCTGCTCGCGTTTGAGCCGCTCATATACTTTAAACGTATAACGAATGGCAAACAAATTTAATAGTTTATTTCAGGCGGCTCTCGTCGGATACAGTCAGTTTATAACGTCCTTTTTTACGGCGTGATGCCAATACTTTACGTCCGTTTGCTGATTCCATACGTTTACGGAAGCCATGAACTGTTTTGCGGGCCTTGCGGTGCGGTTGATACGTGCGTTTCATACGAAATTATTTTACCCCCTTTTTCAAGGGAGTGCAAAGGTAATATAAAAAGTTGAAGCAAACAAAATATTTCCGCAAAGAAACAAAACATCGTCCAAAATGTGACCGTCGGTAGCCGAAAAAATCAACTGATGTGTTCGTCGTTTTTCAATGTATCTTTTGTGCTGCGTATCATTCCTATGCCAGCGAAGAAAAATATTGCACCAAGGATGCTACATGTAACCACGATCTTCACGTTGTAATTAGTTCCGGTATGGGTTACAAAATTGTAAGCGCCCACAATCAGGACCAGCACCCCGAGTAAAGTAAGAATCGTACCAATCACTCTTTTTTCCATGTTTCCCGTTTTTGGTTAACCATAACAAAAACGTGCCGCTATAAATAAAAATAATATTCATTTAAATTTTCGGATAGAATTTGATATTATTTTTGTGGCCAAGGGATATGAGGTTATTTTTATTAAGGTATATTCTATTGTTTTATTGTTTGTT
>Ga0302185_10002450_pt1 | contig 12139 bp, 13 predicted proteins | sample II_Bog_E1_1_FD_200231 | JGI IMG/M metagenome (GOLD analysis project Ga0302185, IMG submission 200231) | Peat permafrost microbial communities from Stordalen Mire near Abisko, Sweden - II_Bog_E1_2 | ecosystem: Environmental > Terrestrial > Soil > Wetlands > Peat | place: Sweden: Abisko... | reverse complement strand
TTAAAGAGTAATGAGATTTAATTCTGTATTCTTCAATAAAACTTATAAATATGATCATTTCAATACTATTATTATTATCAAATATTTGATATATCCTCATTAATTTATGAGATTAAAGGAAGATTAAAATGGAGAATAAAGTAATACTTATTTGACATTATAATATCAGTTGTTTTAGCTAATCACCGTGTATGTTCTTGTTAGCTGTTGCAGTTGTTGAAATTTTTTAAAACTTACAGAAATATTCTTGCGAATATCCTTCGTCTCGCCCTAATCATCGGAGCCAAAGTAGTATCGATCGATTTTTCTTCTTTTAAACTCAAGATAATCTTTGCATGGCTTCACGTGGTACGTTTATTATTCATCCTGATCAAAGTATCGAATAAGTAAATCTTATTGCTTTTTTAAAGAGATAGAGAGGTATTGTTCAGGATTTTTATTTTCAAGAGGCGGAACCTTGTCGATTAATAATGGCTATTAGATTAGGAGAGGAGCAGCAGCAGGGAGGGTGGCTCTAGATTTTTATTGACTTAAGAAACCACTTGCAGAAAAGATACGATCGTAATTGATTCCGATGTTCTCCGCTTCATAGGCCACAGTCGAAAGGAAATTAATTATTGACAGCTTTTGGTCAATTTAACTCACTCCATTTGCCTCCAAGTTCACATTTTCAAAAGATTACTTTCGATTTTTATATAGCTAAAGATCCAAGTGAAGATTTTTCATTCGTTATTTGTCTTTTGCTCGATCTTCAATCCGGATCTCCTATAAATAATCTGGCTGGGAGCACAATCCTTTGCATTCAGTATAAAAGGCAGCCATTTGCAATTGGATTTGCTTAAACTTGAGCTCTTCTCTCATCTGCACTCGATCTGCAGCTTTTAGCGATAAATCAAATTCCTCGAAGAGTTCTTCGATGATTTAGTCTTAAACTACTCGGTTTGTTCTCCTCAAACTTCTTTTTTCTCTTTCTCTCGGTCTAAAAGCGAGCATATGATTGTACTCGTCTGGATTTGGCTTCCACAACAGTCTTAATAATGGAAATTTGAGTTCTTCCCTTCGGTTTTTCCAATAATTGTATACTGTGTCTGCGAACAACTCCACGCCTTCCCATTGAAGAACATCTTTATTTTCTTTTTCGAGAAAGCTCATAATCCATCCTTTATTCCTGGGCAGAGTCATATCCTTACCAGCCTTTAATTCTAATTACACAAAGGCCTTTCCCAAAAATTCGATAGTTAAAAGTCTTTTTCCTTTATGTATAAATCTATCTTGATGGCTTTTGAGGAAGATATGGTCTACTTCAGTTAGTTAGTAAGTGTTTGCTGATGGCAAATTTAATTGAGGCGGCAGCCTAATGTAATTTGGTGTTAGCTTTGCAAATTTTTTAATTTCCGTCGATCTATTGACTGTATCTATCTTGGGTACAGGAATCTCCTATTTTTTTTGTATTTCAACAGCCTTGGCGTCTTAAACGGGTATGGAAATGATTAAGCTTTCTTCGTTGGTTTCGAGCTAATCGAAGGCTTTCTTATTTTATATGAATTTAAAGGGCTTGGTCCAATCATATTTAGTGCGGTTGCGCATCAAATGATAAATTTAAATAAATTATAAATTATATTATCTATTATTTGATTTATAAAGTACACCTGATACTTTCTGATCTACTGCCCGAGCCATTCGTCCTATTTTAATTTAGAACTATTAATTCATGATATAATCATCTTCTTATAATTAATATTAAATAAATTACGATAAGACTAATTAGTCAATAATTGTTTTTGTATTTTATGCAAATTAAAATTCATCACTTAGTATTGTTATTTTCATATTCATCGTCGTCTTCAATTATCAAGTCATCGTCGACACGTAGTTGTCCTTTGTTCATCATACTTAATTTCATCTGTTTCATCCTTTAAGGATTTACATAAATGCCATTTTTGAAACCAGTCAATTTGGTGATATCTATCTCATGTTGCCTCCATACATAATTACTGACTAAAAAATCGCTAAGAGCTGAAACTGCAATTGCTCCAAAGGCTAAGGGCAGTTCTCGTCTTGTAAAAGGAACTTCTTTTTTCCAATTAACTCCAAATATAATGCCTGTCAATAAAACTCCCTTCGTGACCCATGGAGAGTAATCCAATATTTTTATATTTTAGGCGAGCTTTTGCCGTTTTTATGGAGACAATTGTTATGCATTGATGCAATCTTTCATTGCATTTTTCCTCATTTTCAACAGAGGTATAAAATCCATTGATATAAATTAAATATGATCAAAATCAACCTAAATAAATTTTAGCATAAATATCTTTTAAATAAATAAATTTATTTCATTCGTTTGCCGACTCAAGGCTGCAGATTATTGAGACTATAATAGTTGGGGAATGATTATGGATTACAATCAGCACTTTTTTATGGACTTAACGGTCAATATCAAATCTGGAACCATCAACTCTTCTTCTGTCTTTTATTTCACTTCCTTTTTTTTGGGGAAAATTGGCTTTAACCCCTTGTCGAACATGTTGTTGTCCCCTCCAGCAAAGATGTTGTCTTTTCCTTTGACCTTTTTATTCTCACTTATCTTCGAACTCTTCACAGTTAATACTTTAAACATTTCCACCTATTCGTATGATTTGCGATAATCCTTAATAAAGGATTTGAAGTTCTCGACGTCCTCGAAACTAAGCAAAGTATCCAATATCTGCTCATCAACGATGTTTCTTCTCGTCTGAAAGAGTTGACCAAAGGAGTTCCACTCAAAATCAGGTATTTTCTTGCGGATATTCTGAATGATAATAAAGGTATATTTTGCAGATAGTTGCGCATCTGTGTTTGGTAAGCCTCGAATACTTTGAGTTCGCCCTATCCCTTCGCATTCTCACCGAAAGATCCCCAGTTATTTTCCATAAAACTGGTGAGTGATTTTTCGAAATTGGGATCAATCATGATTTCCTGAAGTTACATGATGATGCGATCAAATTTAATGTCATCTCCTGATTTGTTTGACTCTAAATAACTGTTGACGTACAGTAAATCTACTCGAATTATTGCGAACTGTTTTCATCCTCCATTGGCTCCATTTCAATCTAATTTTAAATAATATTGTAGAAGCCTATCATTTGATATCTAACCATACTTTTGACCAATAGCTATGCTTTTTAAAAAATGGTCATGATAAAACATAGAAATGATCACTAACCTTATAAAAAGAGGGTGAATTCGGCAAGGATATAAGAAAATAATCAAAAATTAGATGAAACCTGTGTAGCTCAGTAGGTTTGAGCGTCAATCTCATAATATCCAAGTCCAAATTATCAGCAAGTATTTTTATTTTGATGAGAATCTATTTGATTCATCAATTCCCTAATTAATTGGATGAGTTTCATAATTCACCGAACAACCTTTGATTAAATAGTTATAATAATTTTATCTAATGAGTACGCTCAATATCAAAACTGATCAAGTCTACGGATTCGAAGAGATCATGGCACGCACATCCAGGACCATTACGCCTAGTTTGGAGGAGCAACTCAAGGATAAGTATAAAACCTTTACCAGGTTTAACTACCGAGATGCACTTAAAGAAGCCAAACTCGCCCGTAAAAAAAAAGGTAACCACAGCAAGGCTATGTAATCAGACGTGAAGGCTGCTCTCACTAATTTTATTTTAGCCTTATCCAACTAACCCAAAAAATAGTAAAAGAGTAGCAAAAAGACTGTAGTCATTGAATAGCTGGCTGGTGTGAAAAGCGAGAGAAGGTAAAGATTCAAAAGGGCCATCAACATCTTTCAAATCATCAGGCATTATATTGAGAAATAAAATTTTAAACCCAGTGAGGAGGAGTTGTATCTTATTAGATCGCTATCTGATTTGAAGGAATTCAGCTAACAGAGTGGATTGGACATGATCCTGAAAAGTAAATTTTCGCTAATTTAGAAATTTATCGGTTTATGAATGAAGCAGTCGATTTTAATCAATTTCGATTCTTGTGTCTGCTTGTTATGTTGGCGGCCGACATTTGCCTACAATTTAAAGATTACAATCGAGCCTTCTATTTCTATAACTAAGCTGTATTCTCAACAATATTTAGAAACTCTTCGCTTCCTACTCAGGCCTAAATCAAATTAAGACTGAGGCCTTCATTGCTATGGGATTGATCACAATGGAAATCAAATTTTATACAGAATCCATCATAATTTTTAAAAAGGCTTTGCAATACTCATGGAAAACCAAAAATATTTAATCCTAACTCCTTATTTATGATTACCTGGGAAGCGCCTACTACTATCAAGGAAAGCTAAAAGAATCTCAGTATTATCATAAACGTTTCACCCAAGGCGAGTATGAGATGAATGACTCTGCGATAAAGAAGATTTCATTTGAAATGCTACAATAATACTAGAAACACATCAGCTCACTGTAAAAGAAAAATTTATCGAGTCTATTCCTTTAGTATATCAATATTCCGATCGTTGATTTAAATGCTGTGCCAACGCCAAAGGACAAGAAAAGAGTGTATTAAAATTATGATGAGGGGGTGTCGCCACGGAGGAAGAAGAAAAATAATAAAAAGTTTTAGTTTTAGGATTTTCCGCCTGTTTTTAGACAGCTGGATAAGCTAATAAAGGAAGATCATTAATTTAGAACGGAAATACCCAATCCTGATGTTCAGCGCAACTTTATTGCTGCTCAAAAGTATGGAAAACCGAGGAAAAACGTTATCTTTTAACAAAGTGCAGAGTATCATAAAATTGTAGGAGGCGGGGAAGACGTTGTAAAGTTGAATGAGCTTCATAGCAGTTCTTTGGAGAAGAGGATACAGAAGGCATTGGAGGATAAGGATAATCCAGACTGGTGGCAAGATATGAAGGATAAGATAAGAAAGAATCAATTACAAAAAGTTGGGCAACTGAGGGATAAAGTATTCAACTCCCATCAAAGTTACTATAAATATCCATAATAAAGAAGAAGATCATATTCGCTGAAGACGGAGAAAATAAAGCAATCGTTTAATAAGACTCTCCTCGATTGGATAGATCCTCCTAAATGATTTAATTTACTTTCCTTCAATGATTGTAAACATATTTTTAGATGCGTTAAATATCGTATTATTAATTGAAAAAAAATGGCTAAGAACTTACAAAAGCCGAAAGGAATTGCCTTATCTCCAAGGTTAAATATTCTATCAATGATTTGCTTTTACTGATAAGTTTAGTATATCTATTCCTTTTGTATAAATTTTGTGAACTGTTTTCTTAGGTTAGCCTATTCCATAACTTTATTAAACACTTTCTATTATTTTGTTTTACAATTATTCATTAAATGTAAGCCTAGGATATTTACAAGCCCGAAGTAGACAAAATATTCGAGCATTACAATCCTGCTCCCGCATATTATTTAGCACTCGCTAATTTCCTGAAACAGTAATGCAAGAAAAATGTCGACAACACCCGCAGATTTCTAATTGCCTTCCAAACTCATCCGCTTATTCTCATCAACTTCAATGCATTCGCCAAAATTGTACGCATCATTAAAAAAATAACGACTCCTTATAAAAACGCAGAACTATAAAGCATTCTTTCTTCAACTCTGATGAACTACATCAGTCTGTACTTTTCACATCCCATCACTCCCAACAACTCAAAAAAATTTCAACAATTCGTGGACCTATTCTAAAATTTAGCCACAACTGAGACTGAGAACTTAAATGACCAGAAAAAGGTGATCATAACTCTTGCCAAAAACAACTACTCTTAATAATGGAAAAATCGTCTGGTCGAGATTATCAACAATGAGGTATTAGTGGATAAAAAAAATCAACAAGTCAATTTTTTGAAAGTCAATAAATATTTTGGACCATTCGTGGTTAAGACATTGGATAGACTGATTCCTCAATTATAGAGATTGCTAATTAGAAGTGAATCTAACTTCGAAATTTGGGAAGATTTCATCATTGCTGTTGAAAATTGGAAAGGAGTCGACTAGCATCTCTTGCCTCTTATTCATAAGATAAAATCTCTTTTTCTCAGCAATGTTGAAGGAGGTATTAGAATTGTGAACACTCTCACTAAAAATTTAACAGATGAAAGAATTATCAAGGATTATCTAGCTTTCATTTTGGGCATGATTGGAGGTGAACATAATGCTAAAAAGAAAATTGTATATGTTCGAATGCTCGAGGGAATAATTAAGAGCCTGAAGAACCATCCATAATAAAAGGTTCGCAATCAATTTTCACAGGATATTCTTGTTTCAATCGTAAATGGTTTAATTAAATTTACCGACTAATAAGAATTTATATTTTTGACTTCTATTCTTAGCAATCTCCTTCCTCTCGTAACTGAACCCAGAGAAGATGTGGCAAAATCGATTAAAATTTATCTAAAAAATCAAAATAAATACATACTAATTGTCATCGGCCTAATACTTGCTTATGTCTATAAAAAAGAACATATCAATAAGTTCCCAGCTGTCAAGGATATCTTCACTCATTTTAAATCACAGCTCGCTCTGTCTATTAAAAAGGTATAGGCTAATTGGCAATGGCTGCTTCCAATCATTTACTTTTTGTCCGAAGGATAGACTCATTTGATTGATAATTTAAGTTAGCAAATGCCTATGTTTAAAGTGTCCTGCCTATCTTTGAGCAAAATTGAAAAGAAGACTTGCCTAAAGCTTATCCTCAGGTATATTTCCTATCAAAAGGAGGAAGAGTAATAAATCTCCAATAATGTGTTCGTGATATCTGTCTTATTGCTTGAAGATCTGAAAGAAAGACTAGTTTGGTAATAATTTATTGCTGCTCTTAATACTCAATAGAAATTAAATCTTGTAGCTAAAGGAGTCTTCCCCTTGACACTGTTCAGTTGTGGATAATTAAAAAAGAATAGGGGTAACAGTTTCCAATCTCTTCTGACTTACATTTGGCACTCGTTGAGAAATTAAAAGATAACTGTTACATAAGAGATTAATTTCATAAGGATAATCTGCTTGTACTCAAAAGTAAAACCTATTTTTTTGAAATCGTTCATTGTTGAGCAACCTCAATTAATTAAAGACACAATTGAAAGATATGTCAAAAGCAGTCTTTTTGATACCTAAAATGATGAAGACAATACGCTTGCTGAAAAGGAAATTAAAAATATTTAATTTATATCAAACTCATTGTTACGATATCAGCAATAATATTTGGTTGTTCTCTTAGAACAGTTTACAAAAGAAGAGTATTACACAAAAGAATTATAGTTTTTGTTTAACTTTGAGCAGGATGTTAGGAATAGTGTGCAACAGGTTAAAAAAGATTTAGAGGAGATCATGGATGAATTAGTGGAGAAAGATATTTACAAAGTAGAAGAGGTCAAGCCTAAAAAGGTCTACCTTTCAAACAATTTTGAAATAAAGATGATGAGCGAGCAGGAAGTAAAAGCTGATAAATATCGCCAGCATTTTCTTAAAATGCTCAGCTTTTTTGATAAAATAGTCAAGAAACTACTTTTTTCACTCAATACCCATAGCTTAATATGCAATTTATGGCAACACAACCTCAAATCTATTCTCACAGTCACCAAATACCCAGAGCATCGACTCAGCATACAAAAATTAATTAAAAAAAGCTGCAGATTCAGTGCTTGGTTCAACAATGAGTGCATTGAATCTAAAATATTTTCCAAGCATGCTGACTTCCTGGGATAATTCTTTGCTCTAAGACATTCAGGGATCACCCCTGCTGTAAAAATGATGGCTCACTGTGAACTGTTCTTGAAAGATCTACTTTCTCTTAATTTCTAAGATGTGACTACCACCTTCAAAATGTTATAGGTCCAATAAGAACAATTTGTGATGTTATTCGTAAATGAAATGTGTGAGTATCTTCTTTAAAACATGGAGTTTGATGTCAATCTAAAAAGGAATGCAATCCGATTCTATTACAAATCGATTAGCAAAAACAAAAGCTTCAAGAATTAGGAGCTACTGTTTACATACATTGTCAGCAACATCAATATTTTGGCAAGTTCCGATCATATCCAATTTGTACTCCTGCACCTCCTTCAATAAGTTGATCAAAACCGCTTCCATTAAATATTTACGGATATCCTTAATTTTATTCAAACTACTAAAAGGCTCATTCTGCATACGATTACTCTATTGAAGGATTAATACAAGCCTGAATTCGAGGAGTTCATCAAGCTAAAAATATTAGCCTTGGAATCCAATCCATAAATTAGCAAGCTCGCTTAATAGATTTTAGCGAAAGAGGGAGAACTCAGAAAATCAATCCTCACCTTCAACATGAAAAATTTTGTAAGAAAGAATTCTAAGTAAACCATATAAAAACTATGTCAATTCATCAAGGAATAAATTACAGCTGATAGTTGTTAAGCCATATTCCTGATGGTTATGAAGGCTTCAGAAGAATTGTTTGATTAAGGATTTGATCAAGAAGGTCTCTAAATGTTTCCCTATTTCCTCAATCTCAATATAGAATCCATAATCGAGCCTCTCTATAAACCTATCTTTTAGTTGTTAATCATTAAATTTACGGCTAAAGAAGAGTATGGCACTCTTTCCAAGCTATCAGTCGAAGCTGGTATTAATATCATTAAAAAAAATGCCGAATTGCATGCTGAAAAATTGTTGCTCGTCTTATAAGGATTTATAAACAAAGCTACTGGAGTCAGTAACATCATATTTTTAGGAGTCTTAGCTCCTCATCTCGAAGGTAATAAAAATTTACAGCTCATTTAACGTAGAATTACAGAACTATTCAAAAGTAACAAGGAAAATTAACAAAGGGCCATCTCGAAATGCATGTCTGATCTCATGTCCTTCTTTAAAAATCCCGAGGAGATAGTAGAGAGCATCTTCTCCAACATTGGAGGATTGCAAAGTGAATAATTACAAATCGGACAGGCCTATCTATTTTCAGGATTATTGAAAGGTATTGGTTATAAACTTACTCAATAATATCTTGACAAAATCCTATCAAAAGACTATATCACCAAGACTAAACAGTAGAAATCAGGTAGAATTTACTTGGTGAGTGCTCTTATTGAAAATTTCGGAAGAGTAGTCGAACTCAAAAGCATTAAAATTATAGAATTAATGATTGGATATACTGCCGACAATTCAGAAGAAATTAGAAATCTCGCCAAAAAGACAGGACAAAATTTAATTGTGAAGATGAGCTCTTTCTCAGTCAAAATATTACTTCCTCAATTACTCAAGGGATTAGAAGAAGAACAGAACTGGAGAATTAAAATTAGTTACATCTGGATTTTGGGAATAATGGCAAACTGCTCAGCCAAACAGTTGCAAACTTCGCTTCCAATCATTGTGCCCACTCTTTCGACTTGCCTCAGTAATGCGCATCCCATTATTCGTGAAAAGGCTTCATAAGCCCTTAATTTAATTGGTCAAACAATTAAAAATCCCTAAATTTCCGAATGTGTGCACGTTCTCATTGAGGCTCTGTAAAATCCTTTCTAAAATTCGTAAAAAGCAATTGACATTCTACTTAAAACAAATTTCAACCATTATATTGATCCTCCAGCCCTCTCAATGATCATCCCTATTTTGGACTATTGCATGCGTGGACGTATATCTTAGCTTAAAGCTGGTGCTTGTCAAGTAATTGGCAGTATTGTTGAGCTTATTTCCAATTCTTATGATCTCTTGCCCTACTTGAGAATTATTACAACTGGATTAAAAGTTGCTCTTTGTGATCCACTTTCAGAAATCAGATGTATTGCTGCTATGGCTATCGGTAAAATATCTAATAAAATTGGCATGAAATAGGCAGAACTGTACTTCAAATTTGTACTGGAAATCATCTAATCGCCTCTATCCAATACGACTGAAAGACAAGGGGCTGCTCAAGCTGAGGCCTAAATCATTTGCAGTCATACTTATTAATATTTCGAGGAGAGCCTCAACAAAATTTTCTAAAAACTAAACTCAATTAAGCACAGTTAAAAATAAGGTTATATTTTGATATTCTTATACGTTCCCTCAATTAAAACTCAATAATTTGAAGGATTCATCAAGGAAGTCAATGAAAATATGTATGGATTCGTCTCGGATGAGGAAGAAAATATCAGAAATTCAGCAATGATGGTTGAGAAGGTTCTTATCAACAACTACTGCTTGACTCATACTGACCTCTTGCTTGGTCCTCTTTGTGATGGTGTCTTTGAAAACAATTGGAAAAAGAGAAATGCTGCCATTATCCTAATCGGCGAACTATTAAACATCATTAAAAGTCACATGTACAATACAAGAACCACTGACAAGGCTTATGCCTATTACAGAGGGCTCATGGCAGTTTATATTATTAAGGATGATGAACTTGAAATGACAAGACACACCGCTAATCAGGTCTGGAACGCTTATATTGAAAATACTCCCAAAACAATAAAGCTTGGACTTTACGAATTAGTGAGAATGTGGACTCGATTTACTCATAGAGCCAATGGCGTGGTCTTCACAAACATCATTGCTTTCTCAAGTAAATACGGCTAAAATTATTTCAGCTAAATTCTGAATTTTTTAATTGAATATATTCATGAATCCGAACATCAAGTCGGTGTATTTGAAGTGCTTTCCGAATTCATCAAACGCCTTAATTTACAGTTTTTGTCCAAATAGATTTATAAAACTACTTTACGAGAATTATTTACTGATAACTTGTTCACCATACCTGATAATGTCAGATCTTCCCTGTCAAACACACTGGCTTTGTATGTTGATAAAATGCATGAGTAAAGATTTTTCGAAGATTTGCTTTATCCTACGATATAAAAAATGGACTTAACTGAAGAACTGAGTGGATAGTACACAAAGAACCTTCATTTAGTAAAGGATTTGCTGAGAACTAACTCCAATAAAGTTGTTGATAGAGTTATCAATAAAGTAATGGAAGCACCAATGTCAGAGTTTAAGATTGAAGTCATTACTAACAATGCCGATAGATTGGCCAATTACCTCTATACTCATTTCAAAAGACCAGCCACTGAAGTTTTGGTTGAAGAAATATACCTGCTTATTGACTAAAAAACAAAATAGAATAGATTGAGTTTGATTATATACTGTCTCTAGCAAGTATCCCTTCAGTTGAATTCAAAGCACAAAGATTTATTTATCAGAATGATCAATTCAAACATTTATAAGCTGATCAATGCCTTTACAGAGAATTAGATGCTTCCTCGCAACAAAAAGACTTTAATAGTGTTTATTAATATGCTATTGTTTTTCCTCAATTCAACACCTCTTATGGAAATTGAAGACTTAGATATGATAATTGGTCAAATATCTCCTTTGGTCTTCTTTGAAGATGCAGAGTTGAGAGGTTTGGGACACAGAATCTTCCTTCTTTTAATAGCAGATCATAAGAGCCCAAAAACATCAGAGTATATTGGGCAAATGGTTGTTTCTTTCTAAAATAAAATCACAGTCTAAAACCAAATGATTTGGGAAGACGAGGTGATTTTCAAGGACTATATAACTACCCTTGTCAAATGCATCGCCTATGGTAATAATGACGGCATGGAATAAAGTTTGGAAATGGTTGATTTCATTATGCAACATACTCCCCGATAGCTCGTTGAAAAATAAATCCTTAGAATAGTTGGACCCATAGTAAGAATTTCCAACTACCCCCTCCTGCAAAAACAGAAAATATCTATTATGGAGATACTAATCAAAATCCTAAAACAAAATTTCAGAATTGATCCCTACATCAATCAAATTTTATCAATTTGCCTGCGTCTCCTCCAGGAATTCAAGAATAGCTAAGAAGTAATGAGAGTCATTGCAGATACCTATATGGCTTTAATTATATCAACATCCCTCAAGCAAGAGCTAGTTTTGGCTATTTTAGGGAAAATCAAAACATTTGGAGCTAATCTCGTCCATTCTTTTTATTACTTGATTAAGTCGATTCTTCTATAAAAAGTTTAACTTCCTAAAACCCTTTACTAAAAGATATATGAAGAGTGCCATGGTCTTTTAATGCAAAATGCAGGAAAACTTTCAGTTAAAGCCCTATATTATGCCTCAAAAATTTCAGCCAGACTCGCAGTTTTTATGGGAAAGCATATCTAAAAAGTAGAAGCCCAACTAACTGGCCTGACTTGCTCA
>Ga0302185_10002448_pt1 | contig 12147 bp, 10 predicted proteins | sample II_Bog_E1_1_FD_200231 | JGI IMG/M metagenome (GOLD analysis project Ga0302185, IMG submission 200231) | Peat permafrost microbial communities from Stordalen Mire near Abisko, Sweden - II_Bog_E1_2 | ecosystem: Environmental > Terrestrial > Soil > Wetlands > Peat | place: Sweden: Abisko... | reverse complement strand
CTAGCAGAAAGGCTATTTTCCGGTAAATGAACGAATTAAGCACACCGCATAAAATGCACACAGATAAAGAAAATATAAAAAACAATCATCACGCAAGCGCTGGGAACAGTGGCAAGGCCTTTTTTCAGCCTAAACTCACTGTTAGCCAGCCTAATGATATTTATGAGCAGGAAGCTGATCATATGGCTGATAAGGTTTTACGAATGACTGATAATTCTGTGCATCAAAATACTTTCTTTAAACCTGCCAACAATGCAGTACAGCGCAAATGCCAGTCCTGCGAAGAGGGAGATAAGTTTGTGCATCGTAAAGAAGCCGGTGAAGGTGAGGTGCCGGGCAGCAATGAACTGGATAATTACGTTAGCTCGTTAAGTTCCACAGGCCAGCCAATGCCCGAAAGCAGCAGGAATTTTTTTGAACCGCGTTTTGGACACGACTTTTCAAACGTACGCATCCATAATGATGCAATCGCTGCAAAATCAGCCCAATCAATCAATGCGCTGGCTTACACAACAGGAAATAACATTGTTTTCAACAATAATCAATTCGCGCCTGCAACGGAATCCGGCCAACGCTTGCTGGCGCATGAATTAACACACGTGATTCAGCAAGGCGCACAAAAACCGGCGGTCCAGCGGCACCGGGCGCTGGATGCAACCGAATCGGCCCCCTGCCTGGCGCAAGCTGAACAGGTTATCCAGGCACTTGAAAAAAACATGCTTGCAGGCAGCAATTACGGCCAGCAGGACTATATTAAAGGGGCTGTTAAAACATTGCGCGATAAAATGGGCGCGGGTAAAATTAAATGCTATGCATTTACCGGTCTTGTTCACGGGGAGGACGACTATTCAGGAGATGAGATCCGCCTGGACGGTATTAACCTGAATTGGGTGAACGAAAGCACCCTGCTTCATGAGGGTGTTCATGCCTACCAGGCTTCTCAGCACAGCGCAACCGCTACGCAATACGCCGCAGCTTTAAAATCACAAAGGCCTATTGATGGCAAAAAACCGGCGGACTTAAAATTATTAAAGTGGAAAGCATGGACAGAATACTGGGCATACCGCGCTAAAAGCGATTATTATAATCCAACCAGGAAAGTGCCCATGTCGGAAGATGACATTGACAACAATGTCATGTCGAATCCCGATGTCGGCAATCCAACCCGTTTAGTGCGTCAATTCGACAGTTCATTTAACCCAAAAACATACACCCCGTCACCTTAAAAATGATCATCAATGCTCAAAAATATTGAAACAAATATTCAGCCGTTTACCGGTTATCTTAAAGCCATTATCCAGAAGGATTTTACCGCCCAATGGGACTTGACGGCTTTAACTGATATCATTATTGAAGAATTTGATAAATACAAGAGCCATTTAACACCCCAGGAGTGTGTCATTTTCCTTATCGCTTATATTCCGCATATCTACCCCAATTTTTATGACGAGGTGATCAGGGAGGCTATGCCGCAGGGTGGGGATTTTCCAGAATTTGGCGGTGTGAGAGGAACCAATCATCGGGGCCTGTTGCCTACCGGCGAAACCGCGCAGTTTATCATTGCCGGCAATGACCTCGAAAAAAGGTGTCACATTCAACAATTCCTGACAGAAGGGACGATTGTAAAACATGCAATTCTGTCGCTTGAAACGGTAAAAGAGGGGGAACCGCCGATGAGCGGGCGTTTGGTCCCCGACCAGGAATGGATCAACCGCCTGGTTACAGGGATGGAGACGGCGCCAAAATTCAGTCCTGATTTCCCGGCAAAAAAAATCACCACCGCAATGACCTGGGATGACCTGGTGCTTAACAACCACACGCAAAACCAGCTGAATGATATTATTGTTTGGGTACGCCATAATGAAACCCTGATGCAGGATGAAATAATGAAGCGTAAAATAAAACCTGGTTACAGGGCGCTCTTTCACGGGCCTTCCGGAACGGGAAAAACCCTCACCGCGTCATTGCTTGGCAGGCACCTAAACAAGGATGTGTACCGGGTGGACCTTTCGCAAGTAGTGAGCAAATATATTGGGGAGACGGAAAAAAACCTGGAGAAGGTTTTCGCGAAAGCTGAAAATAAAAACTGGATATTATTTTTTGACGAGGCCGATGCCCTTTTTGGCAAACGCACCAATGTGCAGAACTCGCATGACAGGTATGCCAACCAGGAGGTAAGTTACCTGTTGCAGCGGATCGAAGATTTCCCGGGATTGGTCATATTGGCGTCGAATATGAAAAGCAATATGGACGAAGCTTTCCTCCGGCGCTTTCATGCTACTATCCATTTCACTATTCCAAACGCTGATGAGCGGCTGAAATTATGGGAAAAAGCATTACCAGCCGCCTACCGGCCTGAACCGGGCATCAATTTAAAAACCATCGCCGACAAATATGAATTAAATGGCGCCGCAATACTGAATATTATCCATTACGCGACGCTGCAATCTATTTCGAGAGATGACCGATATATACGCCTTGCCGACATTACCGAAGCGATGCGAAAAGAATACCGGAAAGAAGAACGTACTATGAATTAATAGATCGTAAAATATTTAAAACCAGGGAGGGACGTACCCATGCCATTAGCTACCTTTTACATTTATTCGCCGCAGGATTTTCACAAATATGTGGTGAATACCCAATTTACCCGGGAAATAACGACGATACAAAACCACCATACCTGGGACCCGGATTATGCCTCCATAACTCCTGAAAACAGCGAGATGGATGCACTGGAAGCCATGAGGCGCTTTCATATACAGGTAAGGGGCTGGAGCGATATCGCGCAAAACATCACTACTTTCCCTTCTGGCAATATCGGTATATGCCGGCCGATAGATATAACGCCTGCCGGCATTTTCGGGGCAAACCACGGTGCGATATGTATTGAAAACCTGGGGAATTTTGACGCCGGCAATGATATCATGACCCCGGCGCATAAGGATACCATCACCTTTTTAAATGCCACGCTTTGCGTAAAATTCAACCTGGGGCCGGTGACGGACCAAGTGGTTTATCATCATTGGTTTGATAAAACTGGTCAAAGGTTCAGCGACGACATTATTAACAATAACCAGGTTGGTGATGCGCAGAAGACCTGTCCGGGTACGGCTTTTTTTGGCGGCAACTCCATCATGGCGGCCCAGGCCAACTTTTACCCACTTATTGAAAATACAATATCCAAATTAAAGGCCATTCCGGCGCCGCCATCAATACTTAAAACGGTAAATGCCGGTGAGCTGAATGTACGCAACGGCCCCGGTACCTCGTTTCCAGTGTTACGCGGTATCGGCAAGGGGACGAAGGTATCAGTTTTCATCATCCAAAACGGATGGAGTAAAATAAGCAATACCGCGGAAGAATGGGTTTTCAGCGCCTTATTAACGTAAAATCAACAATATATTTTTCTAAACCTCTTAAAAATTAAACATCATGATCTCATTTATCAAAGCAAAAATCTGGAGTGGCGCAGGATGGTTATTAGCCCTTTGCGTCATACTAAGTGTGGTAATCCTTAGTTATTTTTGGTTGCATGTCCACTATACTGGTACCGATCACAAAAAATTGGATACCCAGCAATTATCAACCATTGACAATATACTCTCGGAAAACCCCGACCCTGTTACTGTGGCCTTGAAGCCAGACACAAGCTATAAAGCTATAAATGCGCAAAGAGCGCAGCGTGATAAACGCCTGGCCGCGTTTTTGCAAAATGAATTTGATAATCAAATGGATTTAACACGGTGGGCCCAATTAGATACTGTTTTAACAGGACTTAACAACAAGGATGCAAAGCTGTACCTTACCAACCAGGAGATTATTGTAAAAGATTTCTTCTGGTTTACAGGCCGGTCAACCTATCTTGAGGTACTATTGTGGGCGCTGATAGGGGTACTGGTAAGCCTGATTTATTACGTAAGTCTGGCAAACGGTCAAGCCGCAAAAACCACGGATGAAGAGGATGGCGATATCGGGCCGTTCGACTCGTCGGAGATTTCGGGCCAGGTAGCCAAAATGTTTTATGCGCCGATATGCGCCCTTGTGCTTGTTTTGGGCTATAGCCTGTTGAATAGCGATAACAAGATGACGGATATCAGTATGGGCAAGGGCTTGCTGCTTTTTTCCTTTATCTGTGGGTTCTTTTCGGGTAGGGTAATGAAATTTATCGACCGGCTGAAAGACCTTGTACTTCCGGTGAGTTCGAGCAGCAGCACTGGCGCCACAGGTAGTACAAACGGTACAGACGGCGCAGATAGCGGCACAGGTGCAAGCGGTACCAACGGCACAGCAACTGAAGCGACAGGCACTACAAGCGATAATAATATAGCTGAAACTGCCAATACCGGTAACACAGTCACCGCAGAAACGGCCAATGGAACTGGCGTAACGGTTAGCTTACAATTAGCACCGGAAGTCGCTCAATCAGCTGACGGGCCCGATATTGTTGAAGGCGGCTTTAACACCGCTGTGGTAACCCTCCAGCCCGCAGCTGGCGGAAGCCCGATCACACTGGCAGTGCCGTCAGAGGACCAGGGCGCAAATTTTACGGCGAAACAAGTACCTTCTGGCAAATATACCTTGCAAGCTTCAATGGCTTATAAAAATACGACTACGGTTATCAACCTGTCAGCAAGCGAGGCAGTTGAAGTGAGCGGCGCCAGCAATAGTTTTGAACTGCAGTTGGATAAGACTGCGGTTAGCGGGTAAGAAAGTTTGCCGGGCATGCCATTTCACGCCTTTAATCAATGTTAAAGTGTTCACGATTTGCAAACATACACCCCGTAAACGACTAACGAAAACGCTGGTTTTTAGCTTTTTAAAATTTGGTGGTGTGCCATTTTGCGCCATTTTTGAAGATTTTCGTGAACACGTACGGCTGAAATTTACCAGTTGCGGGTACATCACTTACAAAGGAAGATATAAAAGCGTTTTCCCTGTTATAACTGGCCGGGCTTCATAAATTTATAAAAAATATGATCACTGTTGACAATAGCGCCAGGAATAAAAACAACTCTTGTTTTCCCTTCGCGCTAACAATTGAGGGCATTTTTCCAGTGTCTATCAGCCGCTTATATTTAAACATATAAACGCCTGATAATACTACAAAAATTAAAGGGATACCATACGACAGATAGGCTAAATTAATATTCATATGTTTCAATTTTTGGTAAAACGTTGTTTTTAAAATTCCTGTTAAAAAATGTATTAATAAATTTCAACTCCTGTTTTCATTGCCACTTTTGGTTTTTCAACCAAACAATTTTACAGGTAAAATATGGAGCGTAAAATACAAAGAAGTTGGTATTTTTTAAAAAAATGAACTTTGGCTTGTCCAAAATCTATGGCCATATTAAGAAAATAGGAAAATATGCGTACTAATCCTGCTTAACTTAGGCGCAAACAACAAGGCCCTCAACATTCGTTGAAGGCCCTTTTTTATATTAACTTTTGGTACTTTACTGAAAAAAGAAATGCATCACGGGAATAAAACGCTATGATACTGGGTAATGTCGGCTAATGGGATGGTTGTTCCGTATTTGGCATTGATGGCCTTTATAAACTCATTAGCTACAACGGCATAACCCCTTGGAGTTAAGTGTACCCCATCCAGCGAAAATATACCGCCCTGGATAAACTGCGAATCAAGGAAGACACCATCCTCGGCAAACCCGGTTATTTTGATCTGATCCAAGAATGCATAGGCGTCAAAAACAGCGAGGCCTTTTGCGGCGGCAACAGATTTGATCGTCGCATTATATGCTCTAATGTGTTCCAGCGTAAGCGCAACCTCGTTGGCATCAAGCACATACTGGTTGTCAATAGGCGAATAGGGTGTTAGGCCATATGGCAGTGTTCCATATGGTGTACTTACCGGCGTGCCGATCAAACTTGTTGGGAAGGTAAGCACCAAAAGATCGCTTGCCGTAGCTGGCCGGGGGGCATAAGTAGTACCCGAAACCAGGGCGTTAATATAAAGCGCTTTTACCTGGGGGTTAACTGCCTGTACTCCCGCCAAAACGGCGCCTACGGTAACAGTATTGAAGTACGGTATCGAGGTAACATCCGGCACAGTTGCTACCACGCCTTTTGCCCCGCCGGCAGTAAGGGTGCTGATCAACAAATTGTCTAATTCTGCAAAGGTGGTTTCATCGGTCAGTACATCGCCCGCGCCGCCTGATGTAGCATATAATAAAGCATCGTTATTACCCAGCCAGTTGGAAAAGAAGGTAAATGGCTTGGCTGTTATAAAATTAAGGTATGGCGTATTATTTGTAGGCGCGTCGTTAGGCAGCAGCCGTTCGTAATAGCCATTCAAGTTGCCTAAAGGGGCATAAGTTATTTGTTCGAGCTTGAGACCGGGAACGCCGTAGTTTTCAATATCGCCGGAGTACTTCGTGTAAAGGGTAACATTGCCAAAGCCGGGGATATTGATCTGCCCCCTGATGCCCAGGTTTGAGGTTACCGGCGTAATAATGGGCGCGCCGCTTGATGAAAAGCCGGTTAACTGCAAATAACCCGATCCGTTGGCCTGCTCTGTACTGAATAAAGGTTGATTGAATACACCGCCCCCAACAGATTGCAGTTGTTTCGCTATAATGCTGGGATACGAATTCTCCTGCCCGGCAAGGTACAAACCGCCGTCGGCATAACCTGCTGTCAATGAGTTGCCAATAGAAATATACCTGCTAAAATCGACATTAGCGCGCGAGGGTTTTACCGTATTGATACTGGGCTTGCATGCACTTAACCAAATTAAGCCTGCAAGGATAAATATGTAGTGTTTAAAATTTTTCATCTGCTTTAAATTTTAGGGGTTACCAGTGATAAGCCAGGGCAATACCTGGTATGTAAACATTTGTTTCGTAGGTACCCGAAAGCTGGGTTTGGATGGTGGTTTGCGTGCGCGGCATTAGGTGCTCAAATTCAAATGAAGCATCCAGGTCAAGGCCTTTCCCTAACTTTACGCCCAGGCCGCCGGTGAAATATACGCGGTTGGCATCAGGCACCTGTGGTGATACATAGCCATCGGGGACTGCCTCGGTGGCATAACCGGTACCAAAACGTATGGCGATCATGCTGGAGCACTGGTACTGGGCACCGCCGCGTAGGCTTAGCGCATCCTGGTAGTTTTGCGGAAAGCTGCTCACGTTGGTTTCAGGCGCCTTAATGTTGTAGGCGAAAGCCAGTGTTTTAAACACCTCCCAGCCCACTGAGTTGGCGTCAAAAGCTATTGTCCATTTAGGCGAGGGGTATATACCCACACCGATAGAGTTGGTTGCCGGTAGTTTCACGGTAGAAGTGAACGTGTTTGGCGAAGCAAAATCAGCCTGCAGCGTGGGGGCTACCGAAAAAGTAGCGCCACCGGTGAAGTCGGTTGAAACTCCGCTGCGGTGGGTAAAACCAAGCGTTATGCCCGATTCTGTTTTAAAATAAACGCCCGCATTCCAGCCATAGCCTTTGCCCGTTCCGTTCAATGCCGCCTGGCCGTCCTGTGCTTGCAGGTTTGATATCGGGATAGCCTGGGTAAGGCCGATGGTGGCATGGTTATAAACAAAGCCCGCACCAATGCTCATAAAGCTCGCTAGCTTAACGCTGAGGGTAGGCTGAATATAAAAAGTTTTCAGGTCCAGGCTTTCCAGCGCGTAACGGCCTGTCCAGCTGTTGCCCCAATCAGTTAGGCCGCCAAAAGGGTTATAAACGCCGAGGCCAATTTTCCAGCAGGAGGCCTTTGGCCCCCATACGCCATAAAAAGTAAACGGAGGGGCAATTTTGTTGGCCGTACGGAAAGTTTCGGTTGTGCCGGAGGGGTTGAACCCCGAATCAAATACCAGCGGGGTAAAGCCGCCCTGCACATAATTTTGCGGTAACATAGCAACCGCGCCCGGGTTAAAAAATACGGATGCTCCGTCCTGTAAGGTTCCGGTTCCGGTGCTGCCCATTCCTACTTGCTTTACACCCTCCAGGTTTACCTGGAAACCCTGTGCAAAAGCAAATACCGGTGTGAGTGCAAGCACCACAAGTAAAAGTTTTCTCATATTAAATTAAATAAAATTGTCCGGCGTACAACGTCGTTTATAACTGGATTTTGTGTACACCTTAAAAGTTGATAAAATTACTTTGCCCCGGAGCAGAAAAAAGGGCTGAAATGCGGAGACTTTGGTCAAAAAGTCGGAATTAAATCCCGTTTAATATCCTATTTTTGCTGTAATAATAGGTAAGTGATTTAACAACCAGGTATAAATACGCCGGACAATTGTAATGCTTTAATTAATAGGATTTTATAATTATTAAAATGTCGCCGGTAATGCACAGCGTCTATCCCTATGCCAAAAAAAATAGCCCGCTTAAGCTTCCCGAAATTTGTCGACTTGTATGCCGACAAGGCAGTTGGGGCCGACTTTTTTATTACTGAAGAAAAGCAGTTGCTGGAATTGAGCGAATACCCGTATCGTTCTGACGGTTATATCATCGGTATATGTACCCGGGGAACTGCGGAGGTAGAAGTTAACCTGCAGGTTTACGAGGCAAAGCCCGATGCCATGCTTTTGGCCACCCCGTTTCACATCTTAAGAATATACAACAGCAGCCCAGACTTTTTATGCCGCTTCGTCGTATTCTCCAGGGCTTTTTTAACCGAAAACAGCACCAATAGTCATTTCCTCGAGTCCTTCAGCTATTTTAAAAACTCATCCACGCCGGTGATCTACCCCGATCATGACCAGGCCAAAGTGATGCTTGAAATATATGCCCTTATCCAGCAAAAACTACAGCAAGAAGAGCATCCCTATCGAACAGAAATATCCAGGAGTATTTTAACCATCCTGTTGTACGAGATCGCCGCGGTGTATGAGCAGCAGCACGTGATCATCAAAAGCAAACAAACCCGCAAGCAGGAGCTGAATACCTTGTTCCAGAACCTGGTTTTTCATCATTATAAGGAGCACCGCAATGTGCAATATTATGCCGACGCCCTTTTTGTATCGCCTAAGCACCTTACCGAAACCATCAAGGAAGTTACCGGCAAAACCGCCGGCGAATGGGTGGATGATGCCGTTATACTGGAAGCAAAAGTGCTGCTGCGCAACCATGAGATCAGCATAGCGCAGGTAGCCGAGGACGTGCATTTTCCTGATCAATCCACTTTTGGCAAATATTTTAAAAAGCATACGGGCTACTCGCCGACGGAATACAGGATAAAGGCCAGCAGTTAAAGGCGGCTTGGTGTTCGGTCGTGAACACGATGAAAAAAAAGAAAAACCAAAATATCTCCGTCAAAATAAATAGATTTGATTGTTATAAACCAGGTACGACGTACTTTATCTCACTAATGCAATGATGAAAAAACAGACATTTTTATGCGGCCTTGCTTTGGCCATTTTCGGCCTTGCCGGCCTTAACCAAGCCGATGCACAAAAGAAAAAAGCAACGCCTTATTCGGCTGCCAGCAAAACAGTAACGGTGTATCTCACCGCCAAAAATACAAACGACCGGCTAACCCAGCAGGCAGAAAAACTGCACTTCACCGCGAAACCACAGCCGGTGGAAACTGAAGTGGCCGTTTTTGTAGATCCGTCGAAGACTTTTCAAACCATGCTGGGCATCGGCGGCGCATTGACCGACGCCTCGGCCGAAACCTTTTATAAATTACCAAAAGACAAGCAAAAAGAGTTGCTGACCGCATATTATGACAAGGTTGCCGGGATTGGCTATACTATGGGCCGCACGCATATCCAAAGCTGCGATTTTTCGAGCGATAGTTATGGTTATGTAAAGGACGGCGATGTGTCGCTGAAGTCGTTTGATATAAGCCACGATTTGAAATACCGCATTCCCTTTATCAAAGCCGCCATGGCTGCGGCAGGAGGGAAGCTCAATATCTTCGCCACCCCATGGAGTCCCCCGGCATGGATGAAAACCAATGGCGATGTACTGCACGGCGGCAAACTAAAACCGGAGTACGACCAGCCCTGGGCAAATTTCTATGTAAAGTTTATCAAAACCTACGAGAAACTGGGCATCCCCATTTGGGGACTCTCTGTACAAAATGAACCGATGGCCACCCAAAGCTGGGAATCGTGCCTGTACACTGCCGAAGATGAACGCGATTTTATAAAGAACTTTTTAGGCCCGACACTGGCCAAAGCCGGTATGAGTGGCAAACACCTGATTGCCTGGGACCATAACCGTGACTTAATGTACCAGCGCGCCAGTACCATCCTGGAAGACCCTGCTGCAGCCAAATATGTTTGGGGCATAGGCTATCACTGGTACGAAACCTGGACCGGCGCCGGTATGAATTTTGAAAACGAAAGGCGTGTGGCGCAGTCCTTCCCTGATAAACCGTTGATCTTTACCGAAGGCTGCGCGGAGCGATTTGACCTAAATAACATCAACAGCTGGGATTTGGGCGAAAAGTATGGTTGGTCCATGATCAACGATTTTAATGCCGGCACCGTGGGCTGGACCGACTGGAACGTACTGCTTGACGAACAGGGCGGCCCCAACCATGTGGGCAACTATTGCTTTGCGCCCATACATGCCGATACCAAAACCGGGCAGTTGATGTATACCAATTCCTATTACTACATCGGGCACTTCTCTAAATTTATTCACCCGGGCGCCAAACGAATTGTTAGCGCTGCCAGCCGCGATATGTTGCTGAGCACAGCTTATATTAACCCCGACGGCAAAATTGCCGTGGTGGTGATGAATAAAACCGATAAGGATATCGAGTATTATCTTTGGATAAAAGGCAAAGCCGCCAAAACCACTGCCCCCGCGCATTCGATAGCGACTTTGATGGTGGAGTAGCGTGTGGAGACTGGGGTGAGATACACCAGGGTTGCCTGTTAAAAATATGGTAATCATAATGCAATAAAATATAGCCTTTTAGCGATTTGCGGCGGTGTTGCTTAAATTTGAGTATAAATTGAAGCAACGCCATGGGAAAGTTTTATTCGGAGATACTCGATCACCACAAGGAGTTTATCGAAAAACAAAAAATGTTCTTTGTGGCTTCGGCGCCCCTAAATCCTTGCGGGCATGTGAACCTGTCGCCTAAAGGAATGGATAGTTTCCGGATTTTTTCTGCAAATAGGGTAGCCTACATGGATATCATCGGCAGCGGCAACGAAACTTCGGCCCATATTTTGGAGAATGGGCGTATAACGTTCATGTTTTGTGCCTTTGACGGACCGCCGCTTATCCTGCGGTTATATGGCAAAGGCTATGCGGTATTGCCTGGCGATGAAGATTGGCCGGAGCTTTCTTCAAATTTTACGCTGATGATGTCAACCCGGCAAATCATTGTGGCCGATATCAATATGGTGCAAACGTCCTGCGGTTTTGGTGTGCCTTATTACAGCTACGAAGGCGAACGCGACCAGGCTTATAAATGGGCAGCAGCCAAAGGGTTGAATGGGCTTGAGAGCTACAAAGAAGAAAAAAATATGATGAGCCTGGATGGTCTACCTACAGCCCTGGCAAAAGTTTAATAATTGCCTAATCGGAAAAACCACCCATTAGCTTGCCGGTCATCTGCACAAAACCCTCGGCAGCTTTAACACCCAATTCCCTGCCCCTGAAATCTTCCATCGCGGCATGGCCGCAGCCGTAAATTCCGGGCGGGTCCTGGCTTACGTGACAATAAACCGATTTGCGTTTAATTTCCTGGGTCTCGGTAATATCTACAAAAATATCCGGGTGAAAGCCAAGGGTTTGTTCGCCGGTGCATACCTCAAAAAAATAAAGGCTGAACTTGTTTTCGGCCCGTATCCAGCTCTGAATAGTCAATAAACTGGCGCACTGGTGGTCTTTGTGCGAATCGATGGGCCAGTGGGTAAAAACAACATCGGGTTGCTCGTCAGCCAAAAGGCTTTGCAGGTGTTTCAATGTTTCGTTGCTCACCACCGTATCGCCATCAATCTGGCCTGCAAAAACGGATTTTGTATTCAGTACTTTACAGGCATTTATAGCTTCCTGTTTCCGGATACGTGCGGCCTCATCATGGCTTTTGCCGTCGATCCCGGCTTCCCCGGTTGTGAGGTAGATGATCGTGACATCATGCCCCGCGGCCACCAATTTAGCCAGTGTACCTCCGCAGCCGCTTTCCGGGTCGTCGGGGTGGCCGCCTACGCATACGAT
>Ga0302185_10002446_pt1 | contig 12159 bp, 12 predicted proteins | sample II_Bog_E1_1_FD_200231 | JGI IMG/M metagenome (GOLD analysis project Ga0302185, IMG submission 200231) | Peat permafrost microbial communities from Stordalen Mire near Abisko, Sweden - II_Bog_E1_2 | ecosystem: Environmental > Terrestrial > Soil > Wetlands > Peat | place: Sweden: Abisko... | reverse complement strand
AATAATGGCTTAGATGTTCGGCCATTGGCGAGATAATAATATCGGCGATAACAGCCAGCCAATTAAGTAAGCTACGATACCTTTCTGCAGAAAGTAAGGGAGCATGTGCTTTACGCATGCCGGTTGTTACGTGAAAACTAAACGAAATTTATTTAACCTTTTTAGTTAAAATTTATGCAAACACAAAGAATGAGCCTTGCAAGCATTAAAAATGTGCTGAGCCGGGCCGAGATGAGAAAAATCATGGCCGGCAGTGGCCCCTCATGCGGCTTACCAGCCTGCATTTGTGTAGATGATCCTTGTTGTTACCCTGCGCCCGGGGAGGGGGGGTGTCCAGTTGGACCGGGATGTTGTTCCGGTCATTACTGTTGGCCGGATGACGAAGGTAGTGGTGGATTATGCCAATGATTGCCAGTTAAAACAAATGATGAATATATTCGATAGCAGAAGGTAACGGGACATCATATTGATAACCGTTACCTTTTTTGGAGTTTTTTGTATTACGTAGTAAATCAATTTTAATCTTCCCTCCGCATTTTGTCTAAATCACATGGGGCAGGACCACCTACTAATATTCATTTTTTGGAGGCTTTTCTATCTATCCTAACAAAATCCATGAGAAATAAATCGTCACTAACTTTATTATTGATTCTTCTGCTTCCTTGGAAAGCCATAAGTCAGGGAAATTTAACCTCAAAAGACAGTGACGCTGCAAAGCTAGACTTGTATTTAAAAAATCATGTCAAAGAGGTTGTCTATTGTCAGTTTGATAAACCCTATTATGCTGCAGGCGACAGTATCTACTTTAAAGCCTACGTAACGGCAGGAGAGCAACATAAGCCAAGTAACATCAGCGGTGTTTTACATGTTGACCTAATCAACACCAATAAAAAGATCGTTCAATCCATAAATCTTCAACTGGACAGCGGTCTTGCCTGGGGCGATTTCATACTTTCGGACTCGTTACCGTCGGGCAATTACCGGGTACGGGCATACACGCAATGGATGAGAAACGAAGGAGAAAGCGGCTTTTTTGAAAAAGTCTTACCAATTGGGTCACTCAGAATTGGTAAAGTGCCGGAAAACATGGCAAACCACGCCGTCTTCTCCGCAAAACCAGATGTCCAATTTTTACCTGAAGGGGGGCGTCTTGTAGTCGGCATTAAGTCAAAAATCGCTTTCAAAGCTGTTGACGGACACGGTCTTGGCATTGACGCGTCCGGGGTAATTGTTGATAATAATGACAAAGTAGTAGCTTCGTTTGCCTCGGCGCATCTCGGGATGGGCTATTTTTATCTTACACCGATGGAAGGAAAAACGTATTCGGCAAAAATCAGCTATTCGGATAGCTTGCGAGATTTGATGCCATTACCAATGCCTCGAGTTGAAGACATAACTTTGGCGGTGAACAACGATGCCCTGCCTGAAGCGTCAATATCAATCAGCGCAAACAATGCTTATTTCAACGATCATAAAGGAAATCGCTATACATTATTGATTCGTTCAGGGGGCCTAGTCACGACAGTTGACTGCAAACTGGATAGCCTAGTGACTAAAATGGGTATTTTAAAGAGAAAATTACCTACAGGTATTGTGACCGTCACCCTCTTATCAGCCGCGGATGAAACTTTGTGCGAAAGGCTGTTTTTTGTACAAAACTATGACCAATTAACCTTAAATACAAGCGGCGATAAAAACATATACACAAAAAGAGAAAAAGTAGCAATTAAACTAAACGCGCATAACCGCAAAGGTGAACCATCACGAGGGCATTTTTCAGCATCGGTGATCAATGAAAGCCTAGTACCTGAAAATAACGCTAACGCTGACAATATTTTATCTCATCTTTTGCTAACGTCCGACCTGAAAGGGTTCGTCGAACAGCCAGGTTATTATTTCGCTGATACAAGCCTTGTGACTAGGACCAATCTCGATCTGTTGATGCTAACCCAAGGTTACAGGAGGTTTGAATGGAAAAAGGTGCTCGACACGGCCAAATACAATTCAGCATTCCAGCCTGAAACGGGGATAAGTATTTCGGGGCGGGTAGATAACCTGTCGGGTAAACCGATCGCCCATGGTTCAATCAACCTTGTGCCCACGAAAAGAGGCCAAATACTAAGTGTTACAACGAATGAGAAGGGTGTTTTCCATTTCCCTCCTCTTATTTTTACGGATACCGCGAAATTTATATTAAGTGCTGTAAACGCAAAAGGAAAAGATGCAACGAAAATTAGCTATTTTGACGATCGCCTGAATCAACCTCCCGTTGAGCAACGTCAAACCCAACCCGATACGCATGTTAAGGAGGCTGCAATGATACAGTATTTAGAGGCAGATAGTTTGCGCCGTGGATTTTTTAGCTATGACCACCGCAAAAATATTATGCTTAAAGAAGTAGTTGTTAACGATAAGAAAATTGAGCCTACAAAAATCGATCCTATGTACGGCCCCGCTGATCAGGTCATTCACGGCGACGAAATCTTGTATGGTGGTCAGCTTACGGTCAGACTAATGGGGAAACTACACGGAATTCACTTCGTGCAAGATGGTATGCGATTTATTCCGGTGTCAAATACGATTCGCGGACGCGTATTGATAGTTGTGGATGGATCGGAGATGCCTGTCGATTTCGATATTAGTTCGATAAACACCGGCTCAATTGAATCGATAGAGCTAATGAACAACGCGACAGTTATCACTCCTGACCACGGCGCTGTGATAATTATCAATACTACACATGGTCTGCAGCCAAAAGACATGATTTCGACGGGGAATCTATCAATAAGCGTAATTGGCTTTTACAAAGCCCGCCAATTCTATTCGCCCAAATATGATACGCCGGCCGCTCTAACCAGCAAGCAGCGCGACTTGCGCTCCACTATTTATTGGAACCCCGAAATAAAAACAGACAAAGACGGCAACGCTAGTTTTGATTTTTATAATGCCGATGGCACGGGAACATATGATGTTACGATTGAAGGCATTGATAACGAGGGCAATATTGGCCGACAGGTTTATCGATACGAGGTGAAATAAATGGGATGAAAAAGGAAAAACGCCTCGCCCTGCTTACCTGCTACATCGGCAAACTGCCATGGTATTTCGATTATTTTGTGCATTCGTGCCGTTTCAATTCATCGGTTGATTTTTATATTATTTCAACCGATGGTACGTATAAAAAACCTTTGCCGCCTAACGTTAAACTGATAAAAAAAACGCTTGAAGACATCAACCTGTTAGCGGGAGAAAAATTAGGCTTTACCGTAAACATCAATAATGGCTATAAACTTTGTGATTTTAAGCCGGCCTACGGATTGATCTTTGCCGACCTGCTGACCGGATATGATTTTTGGGGCCACTGTGATGTCGATATCATTTTTGGCAATATACGCAGCTTTATTACTGATGCTTTGTTGGAGGAATATGACCTAATCAGTGTGAGGCCCGATTGGATACCCGGGTGCTTCCTGCTGTTTAAAAACACTTTAAAAATGAACACGCTTTTTATGCATAGTAAACACTATAAAAAAGTGTTTAGCAGCAATGTGCATTACTGTTTTGACGAAACGAATTTTGCCCATGAGGCATTTGAAGAAGGGAAAACTTACCATGAGGTAGCAACCGAAATAGAAAGCATGATGCACGTGGTAAAAAAGACGGAAGAAGCAGGCTATATAAAACCTTATTTTGATTTACATATAGTTGAAGGAATTCCCGGTAAACTGAAATGGGAAAACGGCGTTTTAACTTACCGCAATAAATATGAGGTTTTATTGTACCATTTAATCCGCATAAAAAAGAAGATGCGCCCAATGGGGATTGATCCCATTCCGGACATTTTTACCATCAGCCCAACAAGGATATATCACAAGAAGAATTCAGAAATTACATTAACAGTTGACTGACACGTTTTTTATGGGAAAAATAGTGAATGTGCCGCTGCCATTAAATTTGTCTGATAAGGACAAGCAGCTATATGAGCCGTATTTATCCTATGAGTTGATTTCGACCAAAGTAAAAAAATTTAGAAATGTTTTCGTGGGATTTTCTGGCTTTTGCATGAATAATAAAGGGTTGATAAAGGAATGCCATCATGATTATTCGTTCCAATACGATTATTATCTGAATGAGGCCGCCCAATATTACTATGCTGCAACGGATCATCCGGAAAATCTAATCACTTTAGATAATAACAATGTATACCTCGCTGTTCATCATCCATGGTTTAACTATTACCATTGGATATGTGAATCAATATTTAGGCTATGGTTGGTACGAAAGCAGTTGGATAGTCTTATCCTGCTTTTACCCGAACACTATAAACATGCTGATTTTATTATGGGTTCACTTGAGCCATTTAACATTAAGCATATTTATTACATCCCCAATGGAAAAAGCCTGCTGGTTAAGAATCTTTGCCTGCCTCAAATCAAACCCATTTGTGATTCCTATAATGCAAGGCATCTAAAACAAGTGAGCAGTTTTTATAGAAATTATGTTTGGTTGGAAAAGAAAATTTCGGTCAACACAATAGATAAACTGTATGTGAGCCGGCAACTGGCCCCGAGAAGAAAGGTAATAAATGAAGATGAAATTGTAAAAATTCTTGAAAAGTATGGGTTTACCATATTTCACCCGGAAAGGTACACCTTCCTTGAGCAGGTGGCGATCTTTTCCAGGGTAAAATATTTAGTCGGTGAGCACGGCTCCGGCTTAACAAATTTGCTTTTTATGGAGAAAGGCACATTCATTTTAGAATTGCATAAAGATAAAACAAACGAACTCGACCGACCGGCTTTTCTGTTCTGGTATATGGCTGAGGCTTTAGGAATTAATTACTACCACCAGCTGTGTGAAACGCACGGGAAGGAAGATTATTTTGATGGCGACTATATAGTGGACGTTGACTTGTTTGAAAAAAACCTGATTAAAATGCTTAACTGACATTACCAATGCCCTTCCCCTTCTACAAACAACCCGACGCAATGGATTGCGGCCCCACCTGTATAAGGATGGTAGCTAAACACTATGGCCGTAATTTTAAATTGAAACGCTGTATTTATGAAACCTAAGTTTCAATTATTGTTATTATTCAGCATGACGAGGTTCGCTGCCATTGCGCAAACTGACACATCCGCCAGATTTAATATGGGCGATGCAGCTCCCTCTTTACGGGTGGGGGAATGGATTAAAGGTAAACCTATTAATAATTTTGAAAAAGGTAAGGTGTACGTGGTGGAGTTTTGGGCAACCTGGTGCAAGCCCTGTATTGCAGCCATGCCTCATCTTTCCCGCTTAGCGCGCAAATACAGGCGCAAAGCCACTTTTTTGGCTATCGACGTGTATGAGTCACGCGCATACAAACCTGCCTCATTGACAAAGGTTAAGGCTTTTGTTGCCGGGATGACCCGCCGAATGGACTTCTCCGTAGCAGAGGAAGATACTAATTACACGACACATGACTGGCTTAAGGCTTTCCGCTGGGATGGTGTTCCTACTACTTTTATTGTGGACGGACAAGAAAGGGTAGCTTGGGTTGGAGACCCTTCCAATGTCGATACAGTTTTACGTGACGTATTGAATAATACCTGGGACGTTAAAAAAGCGTTGGCCCAAAGAATGCACGATGATAATTGGCAAAAAGCGGATTTGGCAATGGTCGGCAAAGTAAGACATTACCAGGATAAGTACGATCACCTGGAAGACTTGGGTAAACCAGACTCCACCCTTTTAGTCATTGATGATTTGGTGAAAAAAGAGCCCGATATAAAATATGCTCCGTACACGGTATCCTATACCTTTTATGCCTTACTTATAAACGACCCGCGCAGGGCTTACGAATATGGCAAACAGGCGATGGTAACGCGGACGTACGATGATCCTGCCTGGGATAGCATTATCGGCGATATTAAAGACGCATCACGCAAAATAAATATTCCTCAGGGGATTTACCAATTAGGCGCGGATTGTTACCAGGCAAAAATTAATGCGATTATGTACCCGCAGCTCTATGATATGGCCAGGCTCTACAGGAATATGGCGGCGTGGTACATATTGGCGGGCGATAAAGCAAATGCGATAAAAGCACAAAAAAAATCACTTAAGCTTTACCGGAAAGGTAAATAATATTTTGGGCAGTCGTGCTGCCGGTTTTTTTGTCGTAAATTGCTATTTCTCAAAAAATAAAATCCACAATGTGGTCATATTGAAATCGAAATTTCCGTTACTGATGCGCAACAGGCGTTAGAAGCAGAGAAAAAGGCCTTTAAAATTGAAAAGGCTGATGTTAGAAAAAATGTTAAAAGATATTATTAAAGCAGTTTTCTCTACCCGGCTTCTACCAGCCCGGGGTACGGCCAAAAAAACATTAATAAATCTCCAATTCAAGCGCCGTCGGTTTAATTAGGCGCACCAGTTTAAATACTATCGTTGCTAATTCACATTCTGTCGGCACATTCATAGTATCTGCCGATACTGCTTGTACATTTTTGACCCACTTGCTATTTTGCTTTCATTATTCAGCAAATAAGCATTTTTAAAGCATAACAATGATGATACCGGCATAGGCATTTACCCGAAAGTATCGCCAATAAAGTCGTTGGTATATACAATCACGCAGTTGGTGTAATAAACTCTTTTTTGTAAATTAAAACACGCTATTTGCCGTTAATAAACCGGACTAATTTCTTAAACCTGCTGTTATTTCTTAAACCTGCTGTTATTATATGTTCACTTTTACACCTATTCCCAACGCTGAAGCAGCAGTAATAAAATTATTAAAAACTTTAGGGCTGAATATCAGCCACGAAGAAGTAATTGCGGAACTGGACAAGCACCCCGATTATCCGAGTTTGCTTGCCGTAAGCGATGTGTTAACCGCCTTTGATGTTGAAAATGCTGCGTATCGCGTGGATTTCGACGAATTGGCCAATGTGCCCGTCCCCTTTTTGGCCCATACAAAAAACAATGGCGGCGATATCGCGCTGGTTAAAAAGATCGAAAACGGGCGTTATTACCTGGCCGGCGATAAATGGGATAACCATAAAGTAAGCCTGGAAGAATTTAAAAAAATGTACAACGGGGTAGTGCTTGCCGTTGGTGCTTCTGTCGAATCCCGGTCCGCCGCCACACGTTCTTCGGTGCTAAAGCAGTTAAAAACACCTGCGTTGTTTACGGGCGTAATACTTGTGCTTGCAGCGCTCACGTTCCGTGCCGGTTATTTTTCAGGTCTAAGCTGGCAATTGGGGCTGCTTACCGCGTTCAAAACTATTGGTTTAATCACCTCCATTTTACTGCTTATCCAATCCATCGACAGTAATAACCCGCTGGTACAGGTACTATGCCAAACGCAGGGAAAAGCCAATTGCAATGCCATCCTCTCTTCCAAAGCAGCGAAAGCGTTTTGGGGTTTCAGTTGGAGCGAAATAGGCTTCTTTTACTTTGCCGGCACCTGGCTGCTGCTGTTATTTGGCGGTAATTCGCCGGCGGTTTGGCAAACCATCGTGTTGCTTAACGTGATAAGCCTGCCATATTCCTTTTATTCTATTTACCACCAGTGGCGCGTTGCTAAACAATGGTGCGTGTTGTGTTGCACCGTGCAGGCGGTTTTGTGGCTGGAGTTTATAGCTATCATGTTGAATGGCCATTTACTTCCGCTCGGAGATGGCGGGGAAGATATATCTTCGCTTAGCATCCTTTTTATCTGTCTATTAACGCCGGTGATCGGATGGCTTATCTTAAAACCCATCCTCCTGAAACTACAAACACTACAGCCACTAAAACAACAGTTGCGCAAGTTTAAATACAATGCTGAATTGTTTAACAAGATGCTTACGGAACAACCCAAATACACGCTGCCCGACGAAAGCTGGAGTATTGTGCTGGGCAACCGGGACGCCGAAAACATTATAACCATGGTGAGCAACCCTTATTGTCCGCCATGTTCAAAAACACACCAGTTGCTGGATGATTTGTTGAATGAGCGGGTTGATCTGCAGGCCCGCATTGTGTTTACCGCAAATAATGATGAGGGCGATTTTAAAACTCCCATCAGCCGCCACTTGATGGCACTCAATGATGCCGGTGATAAACACCAAATAAAAAAAGCGCTGCACGACTGGTACGAGCAAAAACAAAAAAGCTACGAAGCATGGGCACGCATTTACCCGGTTGAACTAAAAGAAAGTGGTTTTTATAAGATAGACAAGCAACACGACTGGTGCAAAATGGCAGAGGTGACCGCTACGCCTACATTGTTGCTTAACGGTTACCGCCTGCCCGATCTGTACCGACTGTCGGATTTAAAATACATGCTTGGGTAAGCATACAAAAATACTTTTCGCGAAAGTAGGGAGCATGCCCTTTGTAAACATGCCGGCGCCGGGACGATCGCGGCAAAATTAATCTAAAAATCTAAAAAAATGGAAAAATTTCAAAAACTCAGTAGAGAAGAAATGAAAAAAGTTAGTGGTGGCTATAGCGCTCCATCTTGCCAAAATGCTTGCGGCGGAACTGCCGGCACCTGCGGGACTGGACAAACTTGCAAATTAAGTGTACCGTGCCCAGATGATCCTGGTTTCGACCATAATGTATGTGTGAATTCATAATATATGTGAGTTGATTTTAACAGGGCAACAACAAACGTTGCCCTGTTAATTTCTTTATTATAATTTAAGAAATTGATTGAATAAAATTTACAAAAATGGCCATGCCGATAAAGTATTGTTGCATAAGGTATCTATTACTATAGTGTGCTTTAAAAAAATCATAGTCGTTATAAATCTAAAAACAAAGCACTGATGAAAGACAATCTAAAACACGCGTTATATACAATTTTATTATTAATAACCTGTTCTGCCGGGCAGGTTTGGGCGCAAAGGCCCAGGCGGATGGGCCCTGCATCTCCCGACGAAATAAAAAAAGCCATGGCAGTGGTGGTGGCTCACCCGGATAGTTTTAAGGCGTATAAAACCTATGCATATGCCATGGGCTTAAAAAATCCACTTCTGTTGGATCAATATAAAGCATGGATTGAAGAATATCCGAAAAATGTGACTATTCCATTGGCTTTTGGTACGGTTTACTATAATGCAGAAATGCCACAGGCAAAAGAGTTTTTGTTGAGAGTAGTTGCTTTGGAACCCAAAAACGCTGAAGTGTGGGCGATGCTTTCTGCAGATGCAGATCGGTGGGGACAAAACAATTTGTCGATTGAGTACCTGCGAAAAGCAACGTTGACAGACCCTTCAAATGTAGACTATGCGTATGCCTACGTAATGTCTTTCCAGAATGGCAATCCGGACGATTATAAGCAGAAAGTTTTTGATTTTGTGAAGCGCTTCCCGACTAGTGAACAGGGCGCTCAGGCCTTATATTGGTTGGGGCGGAGCACCACTAATGTGGATGACAGGATCAAATGTTTCCAAGCACTTTGTAAGTTGTACCCACCTACAAAATTTAAATGGTCAGGATCCGGGATGATAGTATTGGCCGACGCCTATCTTCAAACTGACCCAGAAAAGGCCCTCCTGTTAATCAACGAAATGGGCGATGGAAAAGATTGGGAGACCAGGAAAAAAGTGGCTGAATCATTAATACAGATCAGTAAGTTGCAGCAAAATCAAGATTTAAAAGATGCTATCATTGAGCTTGATCAGATAAAACTCCCGGAGTCTAATTTCATGAATGATTTTATTGCGTTGAAGAAGTCATCCTTACAGGAGAAAGTCGGTAATATTAAAGTCGCGTACGACAGCGTGGCTGCAAATTTTGCAAAACTGCCCACTGACCAGCTTTATGCTTCACTTGAATTATTGGGAAAAGAAACTGGCAAGGATAAAGTGCAGGTTAAGAAAGATATCGAAAGGATTAGGGATAGCACCGCCGTTACTGCTTATCCGTTTGAGTTGGGTCTATATACCAGCAATGGGCAATTAAAATTAAACAGCCTAAAAGGGAAAGTAGTATTACTTACATTTTGGTTTCCCGGCTGCAATCCTTGTAGGGCCGAGTTGCCGCACTTCCAGGCGGTAATCAATAAGTTTAAGGACGAAAATGTAGTATATCTTGGAATCAACGTAGACACTTTGCAAGACCCGTATGTGCTGCCTTTTATGGAAAACACCAAGTATACGTTCGTTCCCCTTAGGGGTAGTTCGGCGTTTGCCGCTAAATACTATGGCGTACAGGGTGCGCCTGAAAATTTTCTGATAGACGAGGATGGAAAGATCATTTTTAAAAATTTCCGTATTGACGATAGCAATCACCGCACGCTGGAATTGATGATATCTTCATTGTTGCAAAAAACGCGGCGAACAAATTGATTATTCTGCCGATATAAAATATTTGCCGGGGTAAGCATATAAAAATACTTTTCGCGAAAGTAAGGAGCATGCACTTTGCAATACATGCCGCTTATTTGCCGTAGCGTAACAGGTAAATTAAATTAATAGAGTTTAAATAAATTTAAAAATGGAAAAATTTAGAAAACTGACAAGGGAAGATATGAAAAATTTATCAGGAGGCGAAAATCTGCCATCTTGCACAAACTCATGTGTCTATGACTCTGACTGTTCGAGCGGAAAAAAATGCAAAGAGGTTGCATGTCCGAACGACCCTGATTTCACTCATATTATTTGCACGGATTGAGCAGGAACTCAACTATCTACGGGCAACATCAACCGTTGCCGTAGATAGTTTGCTTGGACTGTTGTCACACCCTATGCAGGCGGCATTATCGGCGCCGGCCATAGCGTGGCAGTTTCATGTACCGCTGATAGTTAGCCTAAATAAAACCATTATTAAACAAGCCCTGTGTGATTGATATGAGGAAAAGCGAAAAAGCTACGTAAAATGCTCGCGCTTTCTTTTGAACTAAAAGCAATTGGATTTTATAAGCTGAAAAAGCAACATGATCGGTGCCAAACGGCAGACGTAAGCGGTGCCAAAACATTTGCTTTACGGCAACTATTCGCATGATTTGTCCCGCCTGCTCGATTTAATAAATGCTTGAATAAAAATATAAAAATACTTTTCGCGAAAGTAAAGGAGCATGCACTTTGCAATACACGCAGCCATATTGGCCGAGGCTTAGTTTTGGCGAAACAGTTAACTTAAATAATTACCAAAATGGAAAGATTTCAAAAACTTAGTAGGGATGAAATGAAAAACGTTTTAGCGGGTTACGAAAGCGGCAAAGGTTGTTCTACAGGCAATTGTTCCGTATACGATTCAAATTCCGGCAAGACGTATTATGGTGGATGCGGCTACGCCGTACAACAATTTCTTTGTGAATGTATAACCGCTCTTGGGCCCTATGAAATAGGATCAAATGGCGGCGTGAGTGCATGTGTCACAAATTAACAGCGAAATCCTTTTGTAATCGACTTCACTCATTTCTTTATAGAGAAATGGGTGAAGTTTTGGCAGGCGAGGCGCTCTGTCGCTTAAAACAGCATAGTGATATGCCATTGGCCTAGTTTGGAAACCTTTTTCCGTAATCGAAAATATAAAAATGATGATATTTAAAACACCTTTCTTTTTAGCAGCAGTTTTATGTTTGAGCTATTGCGATAAAAAACAGACTTCCGACGAAGCGATAATAAATGGAGATATTGGCCGTGGAAAGAAGGGGGAGCTTTATTTACTAGACATATCGAAAAGTGATATCATTAAAGATTCGACAAAAATTGTGGATGGCAGGTTTACTTTCAAATACAAAACGGATTCTACTTTTGTACCTTTTGCTGCCCGGTTATGCATGTGGGCAGACTATAAAGGTTCAAAATATCTCCAGCCTATAGGCTATTTAAATCCATACTACAAAAATTATGTAGAAAGCATTTTCTATGTGGATAGAGGAATCACCTCGATCAACGTTGATTTCAAAGACAGCCGATTTCAATTTTATGAATTGCACGGGAGTCAACAAAATGAACCATTTTACAGGCACGTCGAATTCAGTCTACCCTCTGGCGAAACGAACGAAAAGGATAGAGAACTGGCCCTCATCGGTGATAGAAATAAAATAGAAAAATATCCCGGCTCATATTACCTTATCCATCAGCTTTATGTTAATCGTGCGAAATTTGAAGCGAATGAACTCGCGATTTTAATGGGAGAATTCGATGAGGACTTGAAAAAATCATTACCGTTTTC
>Ga0302185_10002440_pt1 | contig 12188 bp, 5 predicted proteins | sample II_Bog_E1_1_FD_200231 | JGI IMG/M metagenome (GOLD analysis project Ga0302185, IMG submission 200231) | Peat permafrost microbial communities from Stordalen Mire near Abisko, Sweden - II_Bog_E1_2 | ecosystem: Environmental > Terrestrial > Soil > Wetlands > Peat | place: Sweden: Abisko, Stordalen... | reverse complement strand
TCGCAATGTATTGCAATACCAACATTACTATCTTCGTATTGTTTGGCAATGGATTTGGCTCGATTATACGATAATAATGAGAGCTAATACATTTTTAAATGCTCTTCTTCAATGGCTTTATTATAATAACATAGCATCTTAATGTTCCAGTATGATTTGGCTTATTATGAGATTTTTTTACTCTCAAATATCTTTTTATCTAGCAATTATATTGCTAAATTTACATGACGAACTGCCTCCTCGTGCCTGATTTATCGACATGGTACTTTTAGAGATAGGAATAAATTGCACAAATGTTCAAATGAGTACTTCCAATCGATACCCAATCGTTTATTTCGTAGACTTCAAGTTATAAACTTTTTTTTAGATAGTTGAGTGCGACTTTAGGCCTTTTTGTTCTATCTATACAATGAATTACTTTTTATAGTAGCACGCTAGATTATTGAAAGTTACTCCTGCAAGTTGACTTATCTTTTTATTATTTTTACTCATTTCCAGTTATTCATTCACTATTTTTTCTGCTTTTTTGAAGTAGGAAATGGCCTACTTGAACTGTACTGAATGCTATTATTCTTACGATATTTAAGATAGGATAGTCCTGTTTTATTGAGTTCGAGTAATAATTGTTATGCTTTATTGCTTTCATTAATATGCTATGTCATTATTAATAATAACAGTATTGATATTGATTTTATCAGCTGTAGTTTTAATATAAGACAAAGGTATTAGTTTATATTAACCTACTTTAATAATAATATAATAGCATTGACATCTATCATAATATCATCTTTATTAAAAAGATTATCAAAGAGTTATGATCAGTATTTGTCAAATTATTTTTTCCTCAATTTTAGAAAGGCTTCGATGTTTGTATAATTAAATGTTTTTTTTGAAGAATACGGAAACATAGAAATAAAATAAAAAGCTCACCTTCAAATAGACTAACAGTTTATAGGACAGAAAAAAGTTGAAAGAAAGATATGAAGCGAAATACCCCAAAGATAAATACGTGACTGCAGTAATTGAAGGCCTCGACATCAGCAAATAGCCATCTAAGAATTACGCCGTGTAATAATAAAATAATTTTAGCATTTGTGTGGAGAGCAACATCAGTATCCTAACCACAATTGAGTTTATCAGAAAGAGCTTTCTGGGAATCGACAAAAAACAAAGCTTTTATGCGAAGATAAAGAACCAGATAAAGGGAAGCAATGAAAACATCGGATAACTGTTTAAAAAATACTCTGAGGAGGATGGATTTCTATATATGTAAATAAAGAAGGAAAGTGCCTTCTGAATTTGATATTATCAATGAACTAACTACCTCTATTTGATAACCGTTATAACAATATTATAGAAAGCCTGAAAAACCTAATATTTTAAAATATATGTATTCAAGAGCTAATTATAACCAAAAAGGTGTTGCCTTTTCACAGAATTATTTCATTTTAATTTGTGATAACGATTCGACTTAAGCTCCTTCTCCAAATTATAAAATATTGAATTAAAATTAATCTATGAGCGAAAATCGAGATTAAATCTAAGTTCAATTTTTCAACGAACAGAAGCGAAAAAAGAGTACTAATTAAAATATAATCAGTCATCTAAATGGCTCTTCTCCGCCTTCGACGGAAAAACGAAGGTTATCTCCAATCGTTAGAGAGCAATTCAAAGTGGAGGAAAATATATAATGGCCTTCTTTTCAACAACTCTCACTCCGAATTAAACACACTAATCAGATTAGAGTTGTGTGATGCTAATTAAAAGGAAGAGAGCACGTTATTCAATCCTTTCGAAAAAGTGCCTGTAATTGATATACGATGAAGATCACCATGTGCTATAATAAAATCAATCAGCGAGAAAGTTTTTAAAAACAGGCTCTTTACAATGTAGAGTATCATCAATTCAGTTGGTTCTACTCTATGATTCACGCTCAAAAAAGAATATGAACTGGAACAACCTCGAAGAGACAGCTAAAAGTACTGTTCGAGCCTTACATATTTCTGGCATCTGTGAAAGAAGTAATTACAATAATATTGAGGTGATCGAGAATGTTTTTAGAAATAGATTAATAGGCGAGTGTTATAAAAATAGCGTTTCAAAGGTAAGTAACTTAATTTTGAGGATGTATACAAAGAGGCAATAGAGAACATGATCCCTATTAGTCAAATTATGTCGATTTGATTGGTATATTATTATAAATAGATTTATTAAGAGAATATAAATCAAAAAGCCAAAGAAGGTAATTAGGTTATACTTTCCTTAGACAGTTGCTTTTCATATTTTCTTATATACCTTCTCCAGCAGCAAATCGTAGTTATGATGATGATGGCAAGAACAGCAATAATTGGCACCAGAATTATGACTAACAGAGTTGATAAAGGCATTTAATTAGAAGCTGAGGAAGAAGGGGAGGAAGAGGAAGAGGTAGACTGAAAATTATAGGTAGAAATTTGTATAAAAGTATAATTCAGATTGATAAAATTGGTTGTATTAATTGTGATCGTTATAGTATCACTGGTTGAACTTTCAATATACCATCCGAAAGTAATCATTCTGTGAGAAGTTATTCCAGAAAACGCACCCAAAGCTAAAATAAACACCGATTATCGAATGTTTTCAATTGTTTCAGTTTGGCTCATCTGATTTATATTAGAGTAACTGAACGTACTTAAATCACAATTAATTGAATAATTTTTGGTGAGATCATTGGGATAATAAAAAAAGAAAGAAATATCTATCCGATGAATGGAGCAATCTGAAATTGTAGAAATATTAAATTGGTAGTGTGTCTGTGCAATACCGACTAGGTAAACGCTAATTCCATATTAAGTTGTACTTGTAATAAAAAATCCAGTGAGGAAATGTATTCCTTTGACATTTGTTGATGAAAAGTTATATGATTTTTGTATAACGATTGATGTTCGGGATCTCTAAGATGTTAGCGGCTATATTAAAAATATTTTTTACATTCGTAAAAAAATTCCAAAGAATAATGATATTTGGTTATTAGACGATGGCCAGATAGTTAATTGACAATTTTGTTATTTCACTGCTGAGGCCGAGCATCACAGTAATAGTAAAACTGTTTAGCCTAATGCTGGTTATATTAGTAAAGATGTTTTAATTCCTAAATTCATCAATTGTTGCATCGTCATTTAAACCATAGCAAATAGACGGAATACTAGAAAACGATCTGTTGAAAGCAACAGGAAAAGAAGAGGCACTCATTATAGAGTTGATATTATCATAAAGAACGATATTTCTTGATTGCATGTTGGTGGGAGATAAAAGAGTGAAGCTGAAACAGAATTCCCCCAAAATTAGCAAGAGCAGAAATTTAAGAGAACCTTTTAACTCCATTCGATTCACGATAATTAATATTCATAATATGTTTGGCATTTAAATATTAATTTTACAGGATCATTCATTGACAGGCAAAGCTTAATTATCTATTTCTTTTTACAACATATCTAGTTATTCCTGAATTTTAGTGCTATCCTCATTCATTTATGATAATCTTTTCTAAGTTATCATTTTGTTACCTGCCTTTCACTCTCAAACATGTATCTCCAATCTCTCTATACCAGTCTTTCTAACTACTCATGACTAAATTCAGGATACATTCTTGCTGCTTGGATCATCATTTCAAGTTTTTGTTGTTCTATGAGTATATTGCTATCGCTATTGCTTTGACTAAAGAAGACACTGCATTTTTGATTGATAAAAGTCAGCTGTACTAAAAAATAATTTACCAAAGATTCAATAGATTTATCGTGATTTTGAAAAGAATCTTCAGTTATTTCTTACTATAAATTGATAACTTATTGAGAATTTGATTTTAACTTTGATGAAATTTGTTATTATCTAAGATAGCATAAGGAATACTTGCCAGTCTATTTATCCTCTTTGGAATTCTATCTTTTCATTGGCTAAATGGATTTGGTAAAGTCAAAATGCCTTTTATAGGTGTATTTGCTTATATTTATAAGTAAAAGCTATCAACAAGCGTGTTTATTCAATTAAAAACAGTGTTATTTGTGAATTTATTTTGCCATATTTCTAATTAACATCTATTCCAATATATATGCCAAAATAACTTAGAGGGATTTTTGTTAATTCCATGAATGTAATATATAAATTCAATATATGCTATATAGATCATTTAGTGAGATTAGTGGGCTTGGATGATTTCATTTTGGTCATAAGATTAGGAAAATTTAAAGGAGATTGCAAGATGGGAATACTTTTAATAATTTATTCAAATTCAATTGATTCTTAATTACTACTCTCCATTAAGCATTTAAATTATTTTTCCATCAGTTTAATTGAACTTAAATTTTTGTTCTCTCGAAGTTCTGTACTTTTAGCCTATTTAATAATGTTTTCTTCATGAAATTTAGTATTATTTAAAACTTTAGTCTTGTAATATTATGTATACTTCTCTTTGGTAAGAGTATTAACTTTATGCGTAGGTAATGAATAGTGTTTACTAATTTATCTCGGTGGCCAAAAATGACCTTCCGGAATATTAGGAGCGCTCCCTCCAAATTTTACTTCGAATTGTGAGGGATTGCAATACTATAAAAGAGGCTCTGCAATATTATTTTCAAAAAGATTAATTTTTTCGATAGTTTATTCCTGCAAGAATTTCTTAACAATACCCCAAATAAAGATGATGGTCGAGGTAACGTTAACGTTATAACATGCAAATAATCGTGATCTATAGGTATCTGCAAGAAAGGTAAAAGCTTTCTTCATTGAATTGATCATTGAAAACAAGCTTTGTTTACCAGAATCTATGAGACTGACCCAGCTTTCGATTTGTCCTGGAATTAACAAATTTTTCAAGATATACTAAAAGAAATATACTTGGGCTTCAAAAATTTCGTCTTCTGTCATTTAAAGTTGAAGTATTTTTTATACATTGAAGACTATGATCGGTCGATAATGGCAATCTCTTCCAACAATGTAAAACGCTCCTGAATGCTTCATAATGACAAAGATACTAAGACTTTAGCAACATTATTAGTAAAGGGAGGATTTCTCACCCGATCTAAATAATCAATAAAAAGTTTCATATCCTAAACACATTTTTTATTATCGCAGCCAGTGGAGAGAAGCCACCTTAGTTTCCATGATTTTTCCCATCTTGGATCTACTTGAGCTTTAGTTTCAACCAAATATTATTAAAGTTATTGCAGTTTTTGAAGCTCATATGGAGTGTATGTTTCAACAGCCCATCCCTAATATATCAGTCTCCTTATATTCTTTGCTTCTCCTATTTTATAATCATCTCGAGTTTGATAATCCTGAGAGCGATAGGGAACAAACAAAAATGCCTATTATGGGATATGAGGATGATCGGAAACAGTATTAAGATAGCTATACATAATTGCTATTATTTTAATTATATCATTAGTCTAAAAAAATTATACAAATTACAGAATTGATGTGAATCAAAAAATGATTTCAATCATTAGGGTGCACTACCATATCAATATATTTGATATAAATTCCACATATTTGTGAAATTGAGCTATCAATAAATTTTAGAATCATAAATTATAACAATTTATCAGGTCTAGAACATCTCCGTAGTCCTAAGGAGTCACTATTTTTTTATTGCCTGCACCTGGAATTTTAGATTTAGGCTTTTGTTGTGATTTTTGCTATTATATTGGCTTATTAACTTTCGATATGGGTATAATGATTTCCTCTTTTTTTGACTCAAGGTTTTCCGCAGATTTTATCCGAGATATTTTTTGATTGGATCGGCCTATCTTCTCGTCATTTTCGAATGCGTTCGTGATATCAATGCGTTAAATGGGTCTCTATTTGGCATCGATATCAACTTAACTCTTTTAATTTTTAAATCGATTCTTGATTTAATTCACTAACTTGTACTTGGCTTCAAACTCTTTATCTTTTTACTGGTCTCTTTTTCTTTGTTCTTGCAAAGCCCTCACTTATCTTTTCATTTCCTCCACTTATTTACCCTTTATGCTGCTCAAATTTGTTTGATTTAGATAACTGCTTGAAAGATTAAGTAATTTGTTGTCCTTCTTTGCAGAAGTCATCTCCGGGCGGTACTTTTATAAAGGCGATTTATGGGCTGGACGAGGAGGATGACGAACTGTTGTTGACTGATTAGCGGAAATAGCTTTATTTTACTACTATTATTCGGATTCATCTTACCATTCTTACTCTTGTTTTTGGCCAGAAGCCGTAAACTTGTTTTTGTTAGCACGAAAATTTGCCCGCACTTGAGATACAATTGAGAATGAATTATGAATTTGCTGCTTCAAGTAATCGTTTTCATCTCTCAATTTGCTGCACTTTTTTTTCAATGATTAGTTTTCTTAAATGACTTTCTGATACATATTCATGTATTAATTTTTACTTTAGGTTTACTCATGGAGGCGCTTGACAAGATTGAGAACCTTTTCTTTATGCTCAGGAGGCAAGTAGTCGGTCAATTTCATGGTTTTATCGGTAGACATTTAAATAATAACAACGATGTATGATAACGTGACAATATATGTATAGGTTATTGATGATTGATATCGTCTAGTAGTTAAATTAAATGAAATGGGCATTGAATAGTCAATCACTTCGGAATCCTATTCCTTTTATCTTGACATTATCTTTTTTATATGTATTGGTAGTGTTAATCGAACTCTTATTTTGTTTTCGATCATTTGTTCTATAAATGCGATTCATTGCTTTTCTTTAGTCTTTCCCCTCTGCTTCAATGTTTCTCTGTTTATATTCATCCTCTTTGAGATATTTCAATTGGTGATGCCTTTTGGAGTTTTACAATTTCTCTTTGAATTTAATTAATCCCTATGGAAATGGTTTGCTGCCATCTTGAATAAATCTTTCTCTGACCTGATAAGATGGAGGCAATTTGAGATCAAAATTTTGCCGAGCATATTGTTGATCCTTCTCAATTTTTTAGTGCCAATATTGTTATTCTTCTTCTGGATTGTAGAACCGATTATATATCTTATCGTAAATACGCTTTTTATTGTAATTTTAGAGGATTTTCATATTCTTGCTTTCCTATTCAACTGTTGTTCTTTATTAATTTCTACTCTTATATTCGTTATTGATTATGTTGAAATCACGGCCATTCTTAATTTACTTTTTAGCATAGTGGGGAGGAAGGGCTATTACTCGATTTTTTAAATGTTATTCTGGTATAGGGCTGCCGTTGATGATATTGTGAAGATTTCTTATTGGAGCTCTATTCTTATTCGGAATTATCGGCTCCAATTCAATCATTGATAAACTGAGAGGATGGAGAGTTATAATATCATAAGGCTTTTGATATTTCTGTACAGTGCCCTAAATTATTCAGCATTTACTAAGTATTTTTGGTGTAAACTTTACTATTTGGCTGCTGCTTATTTTTTTGATTTTGTATCGAGGTCAGAGCTAACATATGTCTGAATCACTGCATTTGTGGTAGATGAAGGTTTTGATTTGAATATTTAACGAATGGAATGGGATTAATCCTTTGCTGATGTAAATTTAGATTTTTTATTGAGTTCATAATCAAGCAAACTGCTTTTCCAAGTTTGAATGTCATTCTCTTAGAAGCCAATTATCATGATAAATAAAATTTGTTATAAAATAAAATAACAAGTATTGAAGTTACATATCCTCGCCAGTCAAACAAAATTGCAAATAAAGGAATTTAATTTAGTTTCAAATTTTTCTACTAGAAAGGCATATTTAAGATGAGTATGATTCATACTATATTGGAACTAAGATGCATCTCAATACTACGATAAACTTCATCCATTCTGTTCAGTTACATGTCTAGTTAGGAAAAATTCATCGCAGCTTGTTGCTGTTTCAATTATTGCAATCGTTATTGCAACTAACGAGACAGAAGTTCTTTTTCTTAACGTTCCCTCTCAATATCCTATCTCAGGATCTTATTTTAACAGATAGATGCTGCAAGTTGACTGTCTACTCCCTTAAAAGCGAGCCTAAGATCGCTTAGCTATTGATTGCAGAGAGCCAAAGAGCGGCGAGTCTCTTACTGCATTCTTCTCTCTCTTTTTAAGGATTCCTCACTTTGGTCTAACTCTTGGGCCAGTTAAGAAACAAATCCATCTATGACTCTGTGTTTGGTTTGCTGAAGATAGACAGTCCTCTCTTTAGATAAACTTCTATCTTGATAACTATAAGGTAGAAATGCAGTTGAGGGAGGAAGTGTAGCATATCCCCTACCAAGCGATTCTGCTGCAATAAACTCTTTGTTTTTTTCTCTTTCTTCCTCAATCCCTTTATCCTTGTTTGTGCTTTTTAAGGATTTGTTTTCCGAGAGTAATCGTCGATTTTATTCTGAGTGAATTAAATATTACACTCCATTGAGTTGATTTTATGTTTTAAATGCTTCGATTCTTCCTAATAATCCTTGCATTTTTTCAAAAGAAACCTGTATTTGTTTGTTAACTATCTGAGAGTTCTATTGTCATCCTAATCCTGGGTGATGGCTCCTGCTTCTTGAGAGTAGTAAGTCATTCCGTATAATAAGAATTTAAATTTAGAATCAGATATAATGAAAGCCATTCCCATCTTTATTTCAGATATAATTCATCAGAAGAGTATTAAATGATAATCCTTAGATCATATAATTTATGTTTAAGCTATTTACATCAATCAACTCAGTTATAATTCTCTACTTTCATGTCATTTAGACCCAACATTTCGTCTTCATCGAACGTACGATCTCTCAATTCGCGTCTTGCGTTGCGATCTTCTTTCGGAAGATAAGGATTTTGCAAGAAAGATCTCGCAAGAGGATCGACAAGAATGAGAGTAAACTTTCTTTTTCCATTTCTCATTTACATTAAGGTTGCAAATAGAACAGACATTCTCTGTCCGAACTCTTTATCACTATCCGCAAATGGATTGTGTTCATAGAGATGATCATGGATCTTTTCTAGCAATCCTTCAACAGTGGTGAAAACTCCTCCTAATGTTCCATAGTCTAACTCCAATTCAACATCGGGAATGCTGACGTAGCAAGTTTAGCTCTTAAATAGATCTCTCTTTAGATCGGCTTCATCCTAAACATTGAGAGTTATTATTAATGCTTGCTTTCCAATTTATCCACTGTTTTTAGTTTATGTCGTGTGATGACCGCAGTTATCGCAAGAAAAACTCATTACGACAATGTCTGAGAAGTAAGGTACACTAATTCGGCAGGTTTTCATTTAGCCGGGCATTAGACAGGCATCACAAGGAACTTAGAATCCCACAGGCTAATGCTTCATTAGATCATCCTCTTCGAAGGGTTGACAAAAGTTTAATTTGTTTCCTGAAATTTATATCTCTCTCTATTTTTATACTCTCAACTCTTCTTATGCGTTTTCAATGCTGTATCCCATATGTGCTAGTTCTGGCAGTGTTCGCCTGAAGTAATCAATTTCCATATGTTTGTCGATTCGCGGAGCAAAAGGATTTTTAATGTTTGAATTTCCACTAGGATCTCGCAACTTAATGGTCACAGGAAATTGTTTTCCTTCGCAGATTAATTTGAGCTTTTTCAAGAATATTTCAATGTTATCATGTTGTTTTTATTCTTCAATCTTCCTTCTGGGTTGATCTGAGGTCAAATCCTACAGTGTCTTCCGCAAAATTGATTCAATTGTTGTTATTTCTGTTTTTTGAGCAGGAATTTATAAATCTAACTCCTAAATCCAAATAGTGCAATGTTCAGATCTAATGACTTCTCTGTCCAGATCATCAATTGTAAAGCATCTGAACAGAATCTCAACACCGAAATCTGGTAATCGACCAGCGAACTGTACCTAGCTATTGCGCTAGCCACAATGCTCACAATAAAAGGAGCAAAGCATTATTTCACGGAATAGAGGAATATTCAATAATAAAATAGTAGTCGTACCGCTTTTTTGGCAGCGCGGGCACTCTGACTCCAGTTGACTAGCTGAATAGTAATAAAAATACGCTCCGAATTCTATTTTATTTTCAGGAAAGGATTGGCTTCAAATTTGTTGTCCATAAATAAATAATATTTTATTAAGAGCTGATATATAAAAGAATTTATCGATTGCGATAATTTTTAAGAATTTCTTAAAAATTCTCACATCAGCTCGAGTATTTCTGATAACTGAAAATGCAGTAGTGATGCTATTAGAATCATGAAATACAGTGAATTGAACAAAATTGAGTTTTAAGTGACATTTTTGATGAATGAATATAGAGATGAAGATCTGTTTTGTTTTGTAATTTAATTTTTCAAACAATAAAACATTGAATAAGTCAAGTGATTTAAAGACGGTATGCTCAGTGATGTATGATCCTCATAATTTCCACTTGTTTAACCTAAAATATTTATTCGAGTTTATGTATACTGTTCTTCTTCTTTTAAAATTATTATTTTCTCTTTTTATTGAATCTCACTCAATTACATAAAAATTTCAAATATAAGCTTAATGTTTTCTATTTTATTAAAGCAAAACAATAAATCATTAATTTTGCTTTCACCTTCTCATGGTAAGGGACTATTTACCGAATTTACTTCTTACAAATTCACTTAACATTTCAAAAGACTATTAATTAGTTCAACTATTTTTAATTGAGATGAGAACCTTATAATTATAACCACAGATCAAATGAAATCAACTACCTATGTATCGACTCCTCGTTTGTTCCCCTTTCACAAGCATTTTATGGAAATGGTACTTGCTTTTTCATGCAGGAGTGTCGCAAAGACATCATCTTCGAAAACGATTTTATCAACCAAAAAACGAAAAGTAAAAGCACCAGTTTCTACTCCAAGTACGCAGATAAGTTAAAGCAAAATAAAATGAGACTTACTTATCTGGTTGGATTCTCAGTAGTCTTTAGCCTCAATTTTCTATATGATTGTACTCATATTGGCATTCAGTTATTTTCCAATCAAAATTATATAACAAACTCCATTCATAAATATTCGATGTTGCTTATCTGCCAGCTCTGTAGGAAATATAAAAAGATAAAGTCGACTACAGAAAGGAAGAATCGCTTTAGTTGGGTAACTATTTTCTTTAACTCTAAAGAAAATATCCCAAAAAAGATATAACTGCGGCATCATTATCAGGAATGACCCCGGCTTTTGCTTAATTAGGTGATCAATAATTGACAATTAACGATTTCGTTAATTTTTGTCGACTTCACTCTGTTAAATATGCCGATTTGCCTCGAATTTTATGATAATACATATATATAATTACTAATGTAAATTAACATAGTAGATCTGTATTTCTTTCTTAATAAAATCAGACTTATTTGCTATATTGACAAAAAATATCCATTGGGAACTCTTTAATATAATATTATTCCCTTTCTAATATTATAATTATCGTTATAACAGAACAGCCTATCCTATGAAAGCCAATGAATTAGAATCCAATTCAATAATCAATAACTTTCACAATGAACAGCTTGATTTCACTCTTTGCTAAGTCACCAATCAACTGCATAATGCTGATCTAATCACCCATGTCAAAAAGTGCCTGAATAGTAAAGAAGATGTAGGTCCACTAAAAAAGCACTCCTTAAAAAAGGGAATATCGAATAAATAAAATAAGGAATCCAGCGAAACCATATCATCTAAAAATTTTAATTACTTAAATTTAAGTCGTTCTCTGCAAGAAAAATGTTCATTTATTAGCAAGCAAAAAGAAGAGATTAGTGTATTAAAAAAACTTGTCTCTGATATCAAAGATAATAAATAGCGTTAGATCAGTGACAAGAACAGACAGTTTGATTTGTAGGCTAATCGATTGAGACAGCAAGAAAAAGAGTACATCTAAAATTTAAGAGAAATTTAACAGTTGAAATCAACTCTCAAAGAAATAATAAGGAAATACGAGTTAATTTCTATTTAAAAAAATAATACTAGCCAAAGATATAATGATCTTCTAAAATAGAATTAATAACTGACAGTGGTTATAAGCAACCTAAAAGTATAATTGGAATTGGCGATTAATGAATCGAAAAAAATAAATTTATAAGAAGAAAATAGTCAGATGATAGAATAGATACGCAATTTATAATTACAGAAGGAAGCTATTGAAAATCGGTGCTCTAATTTTTAGAAAAAGATAAACGAGTACATTTTGAAATATAATTAATTGCAAGAAAGCAGCAATCAATGCCAGATT
>Ga0302185_10002437_pt1 | contig 12204 bp, 8 predicted proteins | sample II_Bog_E1_1_FD_200231 | JGI IMG/M metagenome (GOLD analysis project Ga0302185, IMG submission 200231) | Peat permafrost microbial communities from Stordalen Mire near Abisko, Sweden - II_Bog_E1_2 | ecosystem: Environmental > Terrestrial > Soil > Wetlands > Peat | place: Sweden: Abisko, Stordalen... | reverse complement strand
TAATAATATATAATCGTGAAAATAAGGGAAAATGACTCAATCGTGATTAAAACTTGATTTCAACTATTTGCCCATCGAACCCAAAAGAGTTAAGTCTTCACCCACACGCAGGTAGTCATCTGAAAAGAATTACTGTCCATCGTCTATGGAATACATTGTCTATCTGAAGTTTCTACCTCCCACAGGTTCTTCTTCCTCTTCTTTTTCTTCCTTGAGAGTGTTCACTGTTTTAGTCCAACCATTTTTTTCAAAAATATTTTCATTGCCATCATTTTATTGGATAAAACTAAAGTGAAATTCATCTCTGAGTAAATCTTTAATTTCTGCTCCCTTCATTTACATTCTTAAAACTTCGTCGACAGTCGTTGCAGTTTGTTGTGACCTTTTAAATCCCAACTCATCTAAACGCTTCTTTTTTTTCTAGACACAACTGACTTCTTACACTAGTTTGATATTAGCCTTGAAATTATTCATTTATCTATCAGTAGACATCTTGCGAATTTTACAGGGAAGAGTTAGTTTGGTAGGTTGTTTTGTTAGATATAATTATTAGTTGCTTTCTATCTTGATAAATTTTTATGTCTCATATTTGAAATATGGCTTTCCTCTGGGAGTAAAAGTTGATAAATAATTAATTTTTTTGGGGGAGGCTTGAGAATCCTGTTAATCTGTTGCTATATGCACGAATTTTACTGATTTGGCTTAATTGTTCACAGATTTTGCATCCAGATACACAGATTTGGTTTTCTTTACATCATCGTGAGAAATTAGACTTCTGTTGGAAACATTGGAGTTCGAAGAATAATCTTTAAGCTTACTATCCACCAATTTTGCTACAGAAGGGTCTCGACTAACGATGAAATTTGGCTTTAGAAATCCATATTATGATTTGCTTTCAGTTTCATCCACTCTTGATTTTTTTTAACCTCCAAGTTGTCCAATAAATTTGGGTATTTTTTTTAGGGATGCATAGGTTAATGACTCCTATTTTCGTTCCGTTTTTAGGTGATGTTTCTCAAAAGGTTTACGTGCTGCTATTGATTCGGCAATATAAATGAGCCGATTTGATAATATTTTGTTATTAGACTTCACAAAGCTATCGATGTACTGGACAGATTAAGCGAACCCACTTACTTTGGATAAGTTCGTAAAGAATTCGGGAGAGAGAGTTGACTTAATACATTTTTCTTCAAAAATTCTGATAATATTGAGCAGGACTTCATATTAACTGTTTTTGTTTTTCTTTCCAGGGAAGTTGAACATGATGCTTTCATTGATCCACACCTTGCATTTACTATTTTTGTTGATTACAATCATTTTATCCGTTATGTCAAAAGGGCCAAACCTGTCAAAAAGACGTTCAAATCCGACCAACGACTCCTTCAACAGATATAGTAACTGAAATAGCGATAGCTGTGGCAGCGTATGCAGAGAAAAAGCAAAATTTTAAATTGCGACTTGTATCACCTCTTCCTCATCTATCAGTTTTTTTTATAAAACTTTGTAAAAGAGTACTTTAATGATAGGAAGTTAGGTTTTGGAGCGCCATTCAATTAGTTTCACCTCATTGTCCAGTTGTGAGCTCTGTACAATAATTTCGTATTTCTAAAAATTTTTAGATGGAGTGCACCCCATCACTTATTTGCCAAAATTTCTTGGTAATTCTGCAACTGATTTTATTGAATATACATAAGGTGGAATATCTGCTCTCTTCTTTGTAATTTTTCTTGAAACAGAGTCCATAGAATAATATATTTTTATACAGTAAATTATTGGTTGATTTAAAAGATTAATATAGCAAAATAAATAATTAGTTATGTATTGCATTTGAAAAGTTGAATGAAATACATATGAGAGTAAATCAAACAATAATTATTTGGATAAGAATTACGAAAACAAAGATCTGTGCTCAATATGGTAATGAGAGTGGCAATAAATTGATGCCTCGATCTTGAACTGAGACAAGTGTATAGTGCAGAAATATTAAAGATATTGGTTCGGGTAATCCTAAAAATATTCATATATTGTCTAGACATTATCATTATCATCGTTCATAGGTGATACTTGAAAAACTATCGGACTGTTTCCACAAAAATATCCTCCTCCAGGCTCTATTCTAGGATTTCCTGAATTTAATTTTGATTTTTAGCATCTAATAGCGCGGTTTTCTCTTTAAACATGATACTCACACAATAAAGAGGGATTATTTACAGAGATCTGCTTCCAATGATACGGTCGAGGAGTAGAAAGAACTGCTCCGTGTTCATATATCCTATAAAACAGTAAAACATCCAAGGGAACACTATACGGAGCGGTTGAACCTGCAATTCCTAAAATTTCGTCACTAGTCTCTTTTAAGTCGACCATAGTAGCTCCTCGAAGAGAATGCACAAACCTTAGTGTAAGCAGGAGTACTCAGAATGGAGTCTGGTAGTGAAGATACCGTGTTTAGAAGCACCAGATAGTTGGCATAAACCTGACGGAATAGTTGATAAACTTCTTAAGCGGAGGTAGAGGTATAACAGAATGGAGCAATGTAGTTAGCAAAGCATTTGCAGGGGAGACAACCGTGGATCGGTGCGAATTTGTCCAATTTAATTTAAACTGGACTCATCTGTCTTACTTTTAGCATTTGGCCAAGTTGTTTGTCACAGACAAAGATCTAGTATATTTTAAGGATGGCTTCCTTGAATACGAAGTAGACTGGATTCTTCAGAATCTATTTAGAGTCTGATTTGATCATATGTTTCCATATCTTTTAGTAGAGTGTGAATTCAACCCGTTTGCCACTATATTCATAGAAACACTCGAAGTAGCGCCGGTATACATTGACTCGCTCACCGTTTATGCATCCCAAACACAGGAAAATTTCGATTTAGCTTGAAATATTATCACCCTACACTATTCGTTTGGCTTTTTTTTCCCGATCTTTTAAATCGTTGTCCAAGTCACCTCCTAAAATATTTTACGGATTTAGAAGGAAGCTGTATTTTTGTCTAAGCTGTGTGTATCTTGTAACCTTGATTGTTTCGTTTGGAAATAGAAAAATGAGTGAATCTCTCACAGGTAGGCTATTTTTTGTTTTGATTGAGGTTAGAAACTGAAGAAGCGATGAGCAGTCATATATGTAAGTCACTGACTCATCCTCTTCATCATACTACTCCTCACGTACTATTTTGCTGGACATATTGTTAAACTCTTTAGTTATTGTCTAAGACCACTTTAGGCGGTACTGCTCGACATCAGGATTGGGATCGCGCTCGATAGGCACTCTTCGTGTGCTTTTTTGCAAGCAGTTATTGACGAGAGAAGACAATTTCTCATTGCTGCTGCTGATGAGTAGAGTATGGTAAAGTTACTCAATATTGAGAGAAGAAGAAGGATTACGATTCTTCTGAACTAAAGCGAGGAGTTATCGTTTGATTTGCCAAAAGATTTTGCTTTCTTTCATCAAGCTTAAAATTGACATGGTCTCTTCATTGGGAACATTGTCCAACTACATTTGAATCGATATATTATTATGAGGATAGGCGTTTAAATGATCTGTTAGATACAAAGCAAATGTATGCTAAATATAAATTGTTATCAATATGGAGAATATCATGTCAATAGGGACGGAATTGACCGGTTTGTGGATTGAATGGGGGAGCATTCATTGGACGCATTATAGTTTGGGGCTGCATGGTAGAGCCTGCAGGGTATGGGCCTGGCTGGGAATAGTGCAGGAATTGCTGTTGGAGATAATGACCCTGTGGAACCACCTGCGATTGGGGATGAGGGTATTGAACGTACTGCGGCTGATTTTGAACTTGAGAGTAGGATTGGCCTGGCATAAAAGTGGGCTGATTTTGAACATAGACAGGTTGATTTTGGACATATATAGGAGGTTGATTTTGGGGATATAAAGGAGGATTGAAGGAGGATGAAGGCTGTCCAGTAAGCTGAGCTGTGTTTTGTATTTTAATTCGTATTTTTCCAGTTTGTGAATCTGTTAAAGCTGCTTTTTCCTTCTGTAATTGCATAATGAAGCTATCCTTGCCCTATTTAGATGAGAATTCAGCCCCTTGTTCCACTACTTTATGTTGAGATTCCGATTGTGGTTGTGATTGTGATTGCTATTGTGATTAAACATGTGATTAAGCATGTGATTAAACATGTGATTAAACATGCGATTAAACATGTGATTAAACATGTGATTAAACATGTGATTAAGCCTAAGACTAATTAATTTATGGTTATGAGATTTCCTCTTATTTAGGTTAAGATACTGCTTCCTCTCTTATGTTATCTCTTTCGTTCATCTGCAATTACTACCGCATCTCATTGATTTGTTCAAATTGGTATCTAATCTCTTTTTCGACACTTCTTTCATTCGATTCCATACTAATACGCTCCTGACTACTGATATCCTCCTTCGCCAGAGCTATTAATCGACTCATCTTAGCAGTCTCCATTTCACCAGCGACAGTCATTTGTATGAAACTCTTCCGCACCTAATTAATCTCATTTTCCTTATTTTTGATACGTTCTCTTAACGATTCTACTTCTGAAAACAGCAGGACCATCGTAACTAAGTTTTATTAAATACGATGCTCCTGATTAATCATAGACGATAACTTAAGTTTAAAAGTATTAATCTATTCTTGCAACTATTCCACCACCCGATTCAATCTATCAATTTACTACAAATACTGAGGGAAAGGATGATAATGAAGCTGAGATTCACCTTATGGAATTGGCTATACCCCTTCTTGCGGAGATTGTTGGTGCTTGGCAAATGTTTGTTGTTCAAGTTTAAACTTTATTTCTTGATACTATTTCTGATACTGCCTTTCTCGTTGAATGTATTCCTGTATTTCAGATTACATTCTAGTTGTGTCCTCTTCGACTTGAAATTCCATCTGCTTGATCATATTCTCTTGGGCCTTAATCTTGCTTTATAAACTCTCAATCAAATAGAGCTTGTCTTCCATCTCGTATCTAATGTTATTTAGCTCACGCTGTTTGAGATTGAGTTGCTAATTAGCAGCCGCCATTTCCTCTTCACTATAGGTAATACTATAACTCTTAGGGGCCTATACATACTTTGGTTTTTGCTCTAGTTACTCAGTAAGGCGGGAGATTTAATCTTGTAGATTACGCTCTCTTAAGTTTCTTTCTCTCATGGTGGTTTCATACTATTCACGATCGGCTTCCTGTTGCTGTTGATATTCAGTTATTGTGGCTTTAATGAGTCCAATGCTATTATTAGCTCCGTCAAGTTGATACTGCTTGTCTTATAACTCAAATCGCATATTGACTAACTCCCTTTGTTTCTTTCCAAGTTATATTCTCAGATCCTCAAGTTCTTGCTAGTCAACTACTGGTTCTGTAGGTCCTTTATATCGAGAAGTCTCCAATTATATCTTAGCACGCCTAACCTATGCATCTTTGTCCTCGACTTATTGTTCGAGTTGTGTAATTTTGCTTTTAAAAGTGTAAATTTACTGGTCAATACGTATTTTGTCTTGATAGTCACGCTCGCTAGCCTACATCCGTATGGCAAAAACCTATTGCTTCGCCCGATTCAATTCTTGACTCTTGAGAGTGATCTCTTCCCCTAACCGTTAGATTTATGAACGCAACATTTATTTTTCATTGCTCAGTCTAGTGATTTGAGTGTTTTTGTCTTCCAGATCGTCTTCATAGTAATTGAGTGTTCCTTTCATCTTATTCAACTCTTGAGTCAGCAATCCGAAGGCATTTTATCGCTCCTCCATCTCTTCCTATAAATCACGATATTTATTTTTGAACGATGCAACGTCTCCCATCAATTTCGAAATCATAGAGTCTCTCTCTTGCAATATACTTTAGTGATCCTCCCCACCCGAACGGAGAGAATTAATTTAATAAGAAAGTCTATTGTTTGAGTCGAGCTGTACTCTCAACTCTTCTTCAAGTTCACTGTAGCGTTCCTTAATATATATGAGTTAGTTATTAACTCTTGCTGCAGCTCCATCCTTTGCATATTGTTCATCTTGAAGCATGCTAATTTCGTTTCTAAGTGAGTATAGCTAATTTCTCATCTTAAAGACCTCCTAATCTTTCTGGCCATATTAATCAACCTGTGTGCGATAGGTGTCTAAATTTAGCTGTAGTTTATTAAATTCCTGTGATTTGGCATAGAGTTGGTCTCTCAATTGATTATTCTCTTCTTCTATTGAACTGATTTGTGTTCTGAGGTTAGTTAAATCATTGCTGACTCGCCTATTGTTTTCCTCTTGGTAGTTTCTGTCCTCCTAAACAGTTGTGAAGTTATTCTTGAGTGTTTGAAGATCAGTATTAAGCCTGACAATTTGTCTTTCTTTTTATTCCAATTAATCGCTAAGCCTACTTTGAAGTTGTTCCTTATTGCGTATAACAATAGTATTGATTTAAAGCTTAAATTTGGATATCTGATCGTCTTTCTACAACAGTTAGTAGCTTTGCTTTTGGAAACTCTCCTTTATAAAGGTCAACTCGCGTTTGTACTGTTAAATTTATTCATCATAACCTCTATTTTAAAGACGCAGTTTGTCAATAAAAGCTGTTTTATCAGCAACTGTGGCTTACAGTTGTTAAAGTTCTTCTTTCAAAAGATCAATTTGAGTAATATCTCGTTTCAATTTGCGTACAATTTATTGGAGTTGGCTTGCCTGATCATCAAGTTAATGTATCTTGAGATCCTTATTGGCAAGATCTCTTCTAAGTTTGCCAATAAAGTCCTCCTTCTCCCCCACCATATTCTCCATTCCAGAGGTATAAGTAGTTTTATTAGTATCCAGATTACTCTTTAAATAGGCAATCTCATTGCTATATTTATTGATTGCTTCGTGCAACTCATCTATCTCCTTCTTGAGATATATTATCTCATTGCGCTGAGATGTTATTGTAATCTCTTTCTCGCCGATACTGCCAACTGTTGATTTTAGCTCGAGAATTTAGCTGTTTAACTTACGGATTATGTTGTCTTTTCCTTGTAACTAGTAATCTATATAGCTTCCTCTCATCGATTGCTTGGAACTTGCAGATAGTTTGGCTTTCAGCTATTCATTCTCACGTTATAGAAGTCGCACTTGCGATAACTTCATCTGCAGATCAGTATTACTTCGCTGTAATTAATCCTTATCATTATTCAAGTCCAAAATTTGTTTTTAAAATCTCCTGCGATTGAAAACCTCTTCATCTCTTTTGGCCTCGGCATCTTGAGCTCTAGACTCTAATTTCCTAAGTTTTGAGTCTATATCTTCTGAATATTTAGTTTGTTGGTCTCTGTGGCTAATCTGAAGTAAATGCAAATTTTGTTCAAGATCATTGATCCTATTCTTATACTTTTTGCTTTCTTGATCGAGGGTGAGTTTGTACTCGATCTCCTTCTTTGCAGTATCTCTTTAATACTATTCCTTCACATCCTCTAGTTCTCTCTAAAGTTTGGTGATGTTTCGTCTGTAACTATCGTCCTTTGTCCTCAACTAACTCTGCAATTTGAATATCGTTTAGTCGTTATTTTTGAGGGTCAGGTGGAGATTGTTTATGATATCTTTGGTTTGACGATTGTTAGCCATCGATCTCTCCATATACTAAGCGTTGGCCACTTTTGACTGGCTTAATATTTTACTATCGAATAGTTCCGTCTCTCTCTTCGCAATCAAGGATTGTAGTTCCTCATTCTTGTTGCGGTAAAGTTCAATAGTTTCTTTTAATGACTTCATCTATTCAGTTTTGATAGTAAGTTCCATTATCCTTGCCTCATAGTTGAGTTTAAGTGTTTCCATCTCTTGCTCCTTGTATTTTTCTTGGACCTACAATTTTTACTTCATAAGTTCATACTTCTTGCGGTATATCTCACTCTTGCTGTCATCTTAAGGCCTGCGACTGGCCTGCATAATTTCTTGTTAATTAATTTTGACCAGTCTCTCAAGTTCTCCTTGCAGCTTCAGCACCAATTTATCATATCCTAATATCTTCATTTTAAGAGTGTTAATGGTCATGCCATAAGTCTTCTCTTCCTTGAGGCTGCCTTGATATTTCTCTTTATATGATTTGTATTTGCGTAACAAGTGATTGTTTGAATTTAGCAACTCCTTTAACTTGCCATCCAATTATAAAATGTAGGCTTTCAATGCTAACAACTGATGGATACCGACTTCTCTTAACTCCTTGAGGCCCTATTTGTTGCTGAGAAGAAGCTAAATCCTGCTTTAAAATTCGAGAATACGCTCTTCCAATTATTCACCTGTCCTGTTCTTGAGTGCAATTTCTCGCGATTCCATAACTATGACCCTGCCATTAAGTAGTCTATTTTCCTCCTCCAAACGTTTCAATGTTTGCGCCTTTTCGTCGAGGATAGACTTTTCTTGGTATGATTCTAACAGTTTCCTTTCCAAATTTCTTATGCTTTAATTCTGTCGTTAGACCTACGCTTCCAACTCAAGAACATGAGTCTGCAAATTAGTCCTCTAGCGAACTGACTGTTCCTTTTCATAAAAATTCATCTCCTGCAATTCTCCAATCTGCTGCCTTAGGGGTTCTAGATTGGCCTTCACTGCAATCATCTCTTTGACGAGATCGGCTTCCCAGTCATAATTGGGGTTATTTCTGCTACTACTATGGGCAATCTTCTCTAAACTTTCAATTTTAAGGGACAAATCGCTATTACCCAATTTTAGAGTTGTATTTTCCTTTCTGATCAAAGATATTTGCTCTGAAAATTCCTGTCTTGTCAGGGCTTTAATGTCTATGACCTCCAGTTCCTTTGTCTCCAACTTGATTCGCCAATTTTTCTCAGCAAGGGTCAATTTGTTTTATAATTCAGCATTTCTTTACTCTAAACGTTTGTTCGTACGGGTTAAATTAGAGTGATGCTCTTCGTAGTTCGCAATAGTGCGGTGGAACTATGCTTCTTTTTCTCTTAGGAGTTGATTTAAGTCCTTAATATCCTTATCTGATTTGCGCGGCGAGCCCTGGTTCTGTCCGTTTTCAGGTTGCTGTTGCTGTTGTTGAATGGGCATGAGATTCTCCCTTTCCTCTGGTTTGGGAAACTTTTAATTTTTATAAAGAGCTACTTGATTCTCCAATTCAGAGATAGTGTATTTTAATTTTTAATTTTCAAGTTCCAAAGCCTGCATGGAGAGCACATAGTTGTTCTTCTCCTTCAGAAGCGCATCGTAAGCCTTCTTAAACTCCTCCTTCTGAACATTGGAGAATGATTCCAAATCCACCTGGCGCATGTTACGAAGATGGTCGAGTTCATCCTTGATTTGTTTGTTAGCCCTAATTATTTCTTAGATAGAGCGTAGGGCCTTCTTGTATTTCTATTCGTAGTTTGGAGTGCCTCTGGTCTGCAGCTCTTAGCGCAGTCTACGTATCTAATCATCCTGATTGCGGATGGTCGTTAGCAGTTAGGCGTTGCTCATAAATCAAATTAAATCAATTATAATTTATTAGTCTTATTATGACCCCATAAATGCACGACATGAAGTTCACTCATTTGAAATTACAATAATCTCCAATGGGATTAGTTTTTTTAAGGCCAATGAAGGTCGATATATTAAATGCCCTTATTATCAAACATTTTCAAAATATTGTAATGAATCGTATATTTAACCGACAAATGATTTAACAGTTAAAATAAAATATTAAAATTAATATCCTTTAAGCTGATTTAAATTATACTTGTTATTAATTAATAATCAAAGCTCACTTTAGTTTCACTCATCCACTTTCCTAATTAATTTTTGAGCATGAGAAATCGCTATCTTCATCTTTTGCTTTAGACGCAGGTTGTCCTACAGCAATAATTTCAAATTATGCTATTTGTCAGCTAAATCAATAGACAGCGAATCTTTTTCGGTCAATAACTTTTACAAAATTTTACCACATTCCACTCCCCACATACATTTTTATTTCAACTGCTTATTCTCTTCGCGCAACACTCCGATACGATATCGGACTTTCCCGCGCTGATCAGTCAACATTTAAATTCCCTGAATCATTTGTTCGTATCTTTCATCCAACTGCCCCCTACGCTGAGCTCCAACGTGATCCCTCCAGAGAAACAAGCCTTGCCTCAACCCCTTTTTGCAACTGTTAGAGAAGCAGTTTAGAGCCATGAGAACGCCCATTTTATTTTTACTTTTGTACTAACGGTTGATATCGACTAATTCCTCTAAGTTGACTGCATTATCCCTGATATCTCTGTGATACTCCTTGAGCAGTCGAGACAACTCCTTATATCTTAGGAGCATGTTCCCCCTCGACTCCTTCTTGAGTATTTAATTAAAATGAACATCTTTGCTTCTCCATCGGCTCCAATATTTGCCGATTCCTCCTGCAATATTAAATACCTTTGCTAATGACTTCTTGATATTCTTTTTGATAGTTAGGTATTGTTTCCAGGAGTGAAAGGCTCTTACTGCCAACTCTTTCTGCGCCCATCGCTTAAAGTGTTTTATGACCTTGTCCATAATAGTCATATCTTTATCATTTCGATCCTTGAGATAATCTTTTATTTAGTCAGGATCATATCCTTCTCGCATCAAACTATTTGTAATCGAGTTTATTTCACTATAGCCTGAGGATGTGACTTCGTCTGCAATGTTTTTGATGTAGTAATCATTCCAATATTTTTTTTAGTTTATATTGGCGAAAGCTTTCTTAAGAGAGAGAAGCTCAAGCCGTTTAAGGATAGTTGGCAGGTAGTGTTTTCTTGGAATAAGCCATGCGTTCCATTTAGCTAAAATTTTCTTCTTTATAATTGCAATCTTGGATATTTTGGCGCTGATAAGAGTTTTCAAAGCTCGTCTTCTCTAATAGTTGAGCTAGTCTCTGTTATTAGCAGCCTAATTGCGTATTTTGTCAAAAGAAAATTGGCATATCTTAAAGAGATTGTTATTATTAATTGCCTTCATCTTATTGAGGATCGTATAAATGTCATCTCTGTACATTTTTAAAGAATTGAAGACGTCTCTCTTGAGTTAAAAATCATATTTCTACTGCTTGTGCTTGAGGTAAGCTCGTTTGGTATGCTTGTAAAACATAAGCCATTTCCATCGATTCATAGCATCACGAGCATAACCTTCTTGTCGTTTTTATTGGAAAGCCCGAATTTTACGCTTATTTGTTTGAACTTCCAGCCAGATTTGTTTAAAACCCATAAAGACCTTCACTATTAATTTTTTAAGGTTGTATCTCGAAACTTCGTCACTTATTAGGTCAGCCCTCTCCTTGATTTCCTCCTTAATTTGATGCTCATACTCATCAAGATGACTCAATCTTTCGGCAATAATTTATTGTTTTTGCTTGCGAATGTTGACTTTCCAAAGATGAATAGCTGCCTTCATCTGTCTCTATCCTTTTCTAAAGAAAATATCCCCTAGAAGATTTCCACTTTTTTCCTTCTTTTCCATATTCTTTAGCTGTTGCATAAACAGTTCAAAGGGTTAATTGACAAATTTACGAATATTTATCTTCTCAATAGCATCAGTAATTCTTTTGACTGCTGTAGCCTCGAGTTTCCACTAATAAAAAATTTGTTTCTTTTTGTATATTTCTTCACTCTACACCGTTTTTTTGGAAAAAAATTTAAGGATATCTTCAAATCTCTTTTCATAATACTCATAGTAGCCCTTACATTCATTATAAATGTTGATTTCGTCTTCAATACGACGAATCATGTCCATCTGAACCTTGTTCTGTTTTTATTAAAAAGATTTTCGCTTTGTGTTAATCTTGGCTAACTACTCCTTCACCTATTGCATCAGCTGCTCATACCGAATTACCATCAAATTTCTGAAAAAGATAAACATATTTTTGTTTGAGATGACATCCCCCAGATTTTATACAGTCTTCTAGCGAATTATTTCAGTCTTTACGTTTTTTCTGAACTGAGTAAGATATTTCTTCAGAATCTCATGAGTTTTTTATCTCTGTTTTATTTTTTGTTTTCTATCCTCATAGTTGATAAATTTCTCGAAGAACACTTGAAGATCCCTTTCAATTCCAGCTCTCTTATCTTGAAGGATGGCCATATTTTATCCCCTACCATTTAGAACATTTCCTTCCTCTTCCAACATTTTATGCATTGCCTTGTATTTTTCTTCCGTATATTTTCTCTTGATTGCCGCTAATCCATTGGCAAGTCGATAGAAGATAAACACATTCTATATGTGTATCATAATTGCAAAT
>Ga0302185_10002426_pt1 | contig 12248 bp, 9 predicted proteins | sample II_Bog_E1_1_FD_200231 | JGI IMG/M metagenome (GOLD analysis project Ga0302185, IMG submission 200231) | Peat permafrost microbial communities from Stordalen Mire near Abisko, Sweden - II_Bog_E1_2 | ecosystem: Environmental > Terrestrial > Soil > Wetlands > Peat | place: Sweden: Abisko, Stordalen... | reverse complement strand
ATTTTCCATTCTTTCAATACTGCCTGTATGTAGGGCACTTCAACCTTGTGGTTCTTTGTGATTCTCGTATTGCACCCGCAATAAGTGCAAAGGCTTTCACAATAAGGTAAATGAATATATAAACTAATGCCTTCCGATTGATTGCTTTCGACAAAAGACCAATTTACAGATAACTCCCAGCCTGTTTTATTAAAGGTGTCTACATCCCAGTAAGGCATGGTTGGGTAACTGGTATAGCGCGGGGCCGGTACATTATACTTTTCCGGTAGTTCATTGTCTGGTTTTTCAGGTTCCATTTCTTGCATGGGTAAAACGTGGTAAAAAAATGCCTGGTGGCAAAATAAGTAATTCGGGCGCAAGTATCAACTATGTATTTTTTTTTGCCACAGATCAAGGCTTTGTATGGTTTGATCTGCTACCTCCTGCAAGGCCTCTCTGGTAAGGTAAGCCTGGTGTGGTGTAACTAATACATTGGGGTCCTCAAGTAAGTTTTTTAACAGTGGATCTTTAAAAAAGTCATTTTCATCATCTTCAAGAGATCCGCTTTTTTCATATTCACAAACATCCAGGCCCAGGTAACCCACTTTCCCGCTGTCTAAGGCTGCCAGTATGTCTCTGGTATTAATAATTGCCCCTCTTGATGCATTGATCAGCATTACGCCGTCTTTCATCTGTTTTAGCGTATTATGCCGGATAAGGTATTTAGTGGCAGATGTAAGCGGCAAATGCAAGGATATAATATCTGAAGAAGCAAGCAGCTCTTCTAAACTAACAGACGTTATATACGGCGAATCGTTGGGGAACTTTGGGTCATATCCAATGATTTTGCAGCCTATTCCATTAAATATTTTTGCAACTGCTTTCCCTATTATTCCAACGCCAATAATCCCGACAGTTTTACCAAAAAAATTAAAACCAATTAACTCGTCATAACTAAAATCAAAAAGATGGCTCAGCTGATCAGCCTTCACGAGTTTTCTGTTTAGGGCAAATGCAAGAGCAATTGTATGTTCCGCGATCGCTATCGCAGAATAATGGGGAATATACGCAATCTTAATTCCATGTTTGGTTGCAGCAGCTTTATCAATATGGTCCGTACTTACCGAACGTGTAACTATATATTTAATGCCAAACCCGGCAAGCTTTTCAATAACAGGACCTGAAACATCATCATTGTTGAAAACAATAACAGCGTTTTTCCCTTCGGCGTAGCATGCTGTTTCAGAACTCAATGAATTTGAAATTAGGGTTATCTCATGCTTTTTTTGGTTAGCTTTCGCCAGGAACTCCTTTTCGAAAGTTTTTATACTATAAGCGACAGCCTTCATCCTCTATAATTTTGTTTTCACAAAACTATTGTTAGTCACGAGGCGGTTGCATGAGGAAAATCAATAAGAAAAGTGATCTATATCAGTTTTTCATTTTTGCGAGGCGGTTCAAATCCAATATGGTAATAATACTTCCTTTTTTGTCAATGAGCCCTTCGTCTTTAAAATCCGATAGCGTGCGGCTAACAGTTTCTGTTGCCATTCCAGCCATTGCCGCGAGGTCTTCCCTGGTAATTTTAAAACTTTCGCTCTCATTGTGCTGCCGTTTGTGCAGACGTAACATGGCTTCGGCCATCCTTTTCCGTACCGAATGATAAGCAAGCTGCATCAGTTGTTCCTCTTTATCCCTGATGTCGTTTGACAGAAGTTTAATAAACTCCTTGGCAACTTCGGGATATAAGTTTAATAATCTTTCCAACTGATCTTTTGGTATTAGGCAAAGCAAACTATCCTCAAGGGCTGTTGCCGTATCGTTATAAGCTTCACTGGCCAGCATGGCGTTAATCCCCAGGTACTCATCTGCCACGTAAATACCTGTCATCAGCTCCCGTCCGTCTTCAGCAAGCTTTATAGTTTTTACTTTGCCGCTTATTACCAGGTAAAGCCCGTTCCCTTTATCGCCCTCGTAGTAAATAACCTGGTTTTTTTTAAACTGCCTGCTTTTGCGTTCCTGAATTATTTTTCTTAATTCGGCCAGGCCGCTGTTTTTCGAAATAATAGTATTTAGCCTATCCAGAGATTTACTGTAAAAGTTTTGCTGAAGCTCCTTCTTCTTCAACCGGCTTTCAATGGCATTTAAGAGCTCCATGTCATCAAATGGCTTTGTAAGATAATCGTCGGCCCCCATTTCCATGCCCTTTCGCAAATCAACCCGTTCAGCCTTCGCTGTTAAAAATATAAAGGGGACTGCCGATGTTTCAGGATTTTTATTTAACATATACAATACGCCGTAGCCATCAAGCTCGGGCATCATAATGTCACAAAGTATAATATCCGGCAGGTTTTTTAAGGCGAGATCAACACCTGTTTTTCCGTTGTTTGCTGCGTAAACTGTATATCCGGCCAATTCTAATATTTCGACTATGTTTTCGCGGATATCATTATTGTCTTCAATAATTAAAACTTTTTTGCTCATACTATAGGGAATGAAATGGTAAATTTAGTTCCATGATTAATGCTGCTTTTAAAATCAACTTTGCCGTTCATCAGCCGCGTATAACGCGCAACGATATTAAGGCCCAAGCCGGTACCGGGAATATTTCCAGTATTATGCGCGCGAAAAAACGCTTCGAATAAATTTTTTTGGTCATTTTCCGGTATTCCAATGCCATTATCTTTTATCGTTATAACACAGTTATCTTCGTACATTTCTGTATTAAATTCAATAAATGAATTCTCGCCTGAATATTTAATTGCGTTACCAACAAGGTTCGTGATACAATTTTTTAACAAATTGGGGTCAAGCTTAATTATACTGCTGGTTCCGGTATGCTGGTAAATAATATTTTGGTTCTGTTTAGCCATCAATTGCATTTCTTCTGTAATCTCTTCTGCAAGCTTCACCAGATCGAATTTGGTGAAAGTCGGTTCTACTTTTCCGGCCTCCAGTTTTTCGAGTGACAGAAAATCATTTAGAATGGTGGTCAGGTTACCTACGGCGTTTTTTATTTTCCCTACGTGCTTGACTATGTTAGGATTACCAAACGGCTCAGCGTATTTTTCAATTAATGAGGCTGATAATTGTACTGCACTTAATGGTGTACGGAACTCATGTGAAGCCATTGACACGAAGCGGCTTTTTAACTGGCCCAATTCCTTTTCTTTTTCCAGCGACAGACTTACTTCTTCTTTTGCTTCCTGGAGGGCCTTGACGGTACTTTTTAATGATTTTGTACGCTCGTCCACCAATTCTTCCAAATGGACCGCATATTCTTTAAGCTTTTCTTCGGCTTCTTTTTCACGAGTCAAATCATGAATAAATCCATTGTAAATTTTTCGGTCAAGATATTTTACTTCGCTTACGCCCAGCCTGAACGGAAAGGTGCTGCCGTCTTTCTTTAAGCCGGTAACTTCGCGCCCGGTACCGATGATATGCGGATTTCCGGTTTGCTGGTAACGGTTAATGTATTCATCATGGTTTTCCTGGTAAGGGGTTGGCATGAGCACCGATATATTTTTCCCGATCACTTCTTCGGGTAAATACTGAAATAGCTTACTGGCAGCAGGGTTTATCGTTTCAATTATTCCGCGATCATTTATAGTAATAATCCCGTCAATGGCATTTTCGATAATAGCTTTTAACAAAGCAGCATTTTCCATGATGTTTTCCATTGACTCCCCGAACGCAATATGATTCAGGGTGCAAATAACTAAAATGATAACTATGTAAAAGTAATCAAATTCATATAAAAATGTGATATTAGTCACTTTTTTATGGAAAATCCGTACATAGGACAAAGTAGTCAAAATCACAAAGTTATAGCCAATGTCGCTTAGTAAAGTGTCGGTCGTCAACTGCACCGCGTAAATCGGGTGAGCAAAATCGCAGACAGACCAGCCTAAACTCCATTAACATGTTTAGTGAAATTTTCGAGGATTAATTTCGAAATACTAATAATATTAGTATAAATTTGCCTTTACCATGAGCGATTTTAGAAGACCCGCGACAAATGACAAGACCTGGGAAAACCTGCAAGCCTTGTGGGGGCATTTTAAGCAATTAAAAAAAGAACAAAGGATAAACGAATTTTCATGCCAGAGCATCGCAAAAAAGGCAAAGGATTTTAAACTATGGGTGTTTGACCCGGATATAAAGACCTGGTATACACCCGAAGAATTTGTGGCCCTTTATGAGCGTTACGTTCACGGGCACGAAAAAATTATCCAGCGAATGCAATTAAGGGACCCTTATGAAGGTATCGAAGCCGCCTATCATCAAATGGACAGTCTGCAAAGCCGGGCAAAGGCATTTACGCTGCGAGTACTGGAATATTACAGCAGGCAAAACAAATAGATTGGCCCCTTAGATGGTATTAAGGTAAAGCGATTGTTTTCCTGAACGCGCCATAGGCACAAAATATTGGTAGAAAATACATTAATCCACTATTTAGCGTGCCGTCGGGTACGTAACATTCGCCGTGTTCCGTACCTGAGGGCACGGTATTTCTACTTCCCTGTTTTTCTACCAATATTTGTCCCCTCTGGGGACAGTCATTAACTTAGTGGCATTCAAGAACCGGGGTCAAAAACTAAAGGTGCAAATATCTTTTTTGCTTTGGCATTACCATATTCCTGCACAGAACGTTCGAGTTTTTTTATTATCCATTGGTACGCTGAATGGGCTGGGTAAAGTGACATCTTTGTTATGGGTTACTTTATTATATCTTCTGTATTAATGTAAAATAAGCAACAACATTATGGAAGAAAGGAGAATAGCAGCCATTGTATTGTTTGTACTTGCTTTAATAGTTTTAATTTTTACGGTTATATTACCCTTTATTAACAAAAAACGCACGCACACAATATCTTTTAAAACCTGCAAATTTGATTTTAAATACAGATATGATGTTGACACAGCCGATGACTGGTTTATCGTTGCACAACACCACCTGGCGCTTTGTTTATGCAAGGTTTACACTAAAAAATACGACACGGCTACAAGCAGGCAAATCATGAAAATATACAAACAATACGGTACTCCTATCATCCTGGATAGCATTGAAAACTCCCGTTATAAAAATATTGACAGTGTTTTAAAATATAAAAACAAAGCATTCAATTACACACCGGATGATTGATGATTTTTACCTGTTTCGCTTTCGTTATTACAATGTATTAATAGTGCCGTATCAAGGGTCGCCGGGACACAGGCAGCACCAATGAACACCATCATAAAAAATCCTGCCGTCCGTATCCCTTCAGGTGTTTTATGAACTCGGCATTTTGGTGTAAATCACTTTTATTTACAACGAAACATTTTAGATTTGCGCTTGTGTGAAAAATTGATTGACTTTGAAATTTTATACAATGCCTGCAATAATTTGATCCTTGAAATAAAACTAATAGTGAATTTTACATTTAACTTGTACTATGATAACAAAAAATGAAATTTTTGGCTATACGCCTGATGATAAATACAAAGCTTCCGTTGCGTACTTCTCAATGGAATTTGCAGTAGACCAGTCTTTGAAAATTTATAGCGGAGGCCTGGGTTTCCTTGCCGGTTCTCATTTACGCAGCGCCTATGAACTAAAACAAAACCTGCTTGGTATAGGAATTTTATGGAAATATGGGTACTATGACCAGGTTCGGGACTATAATGGGCTGATGAAGCCGGAATTTGTAGAAAAAGACTATTCTTTTTTGCATGATACTGGTATTGTATTCACAGTATTGGTGCATGACTCGCCGGTTCATGTTAAAGCTTTTTTATTGAAACCGGAAACGTTTGGTTCGGCACCCTTATTTTTATTAAGTACCGACCTTCCTGAAAATGATACGCAGTCTAAGTCCATTACGCAACATTTGTACGATTTGAACGAGGCGACACGTATTGCACAAAGCATTGTTTTAGGTATTGGCGGCGCAATGTTACTGGATATTTTACAAATAGAACCTGATGTTTATCATATGAACGAGGGGCATTCTGTTGCGCTAAACTTTTACCTGTATGCCAAATATAAAAATCTGGATGAAGTTAAGAAAAGAGTGATATTTACAACACATACCCCGGAAATGGCCGGCAACGAAGAACATGGCTTCGGTTTGCTTAAAGAAATGTCTTTCTTTTATCACCTGCAGGAACATGAAGTTAAATCGTTATTAGGTATGGACGGTGGCGGGTTTAACTATACGCTGGCAGCGCTGAAATTTGCCCGGAAAGCAAACGGCGTTTCAAAAATTCACGGCGAAGTGGCGAGGCAAATGTGGGGTAAAAACCAGGGCATTTGTGAAATTACTTCTGTTACTAACGCTCAGAACAAAACCTTCTGGAAAGATGCTGTACTTGATGAAGCTTTTACCAAAAACGATGACGTAACGATCATACGCCGGAAAAAAGAAATGAAGCGCGACCTGTTTAAGGTTGTTGCCGATCAAAACGGAAAAATATTCAATGAAAATATACTTACCATTGTATGGGCCAGGCGCTATGCCGGGTATAAACGTGCCGACCTTATCATGTACGACTGGGCGCGTTTTTTAAGTTTAATTGAAAATTCAAAGTTCCCGGTACAAATAATATGGGCAGGTAAACCGTACCCGGCAGATTATGGCGCGATCGGTTTGTTTAACCAAATTATTTCGCGGGTGAAGCCTTTCGCTAATTGCGCGGTGCTTACCGGCTATGAGCTTGCCCTATCGGCTATTTTAAAAAGGGGGTCTGATGTTTGGCTCAACACCCCCAGGATGTACCACGAGGCATCCGGTACCAGCGGTATGACTGCCGCTATGAACGGTTCGGTTAATCTTTCCATGCCTGATGGATGGGTACCGGAGTTTGCAAAAGATAAAGAGAATTCCTTCATAGTTGCAAAGGCTGCCGATGAACTATCCTACGGAGAAAAAGATATTCAGGAAAACCGGAACCTGATGGACAGTTTAGAAAAAGTAGTTTTGCCCATATATTATAGTGACCAGGCCCGATGGTTAAATATTTTGAAAAAAGCTGCTAACGATATTGTACCGGCCTTTGAGGCAGGCAGGATGGCTGATGAGTATTATGAAAAAATGTACCGTCTGTAAATCGGCGGTCATCTTTTTCATTTTAATAATTAACTGATTTTTCGGGATGTTTTCCTGAAATAATATCCTAACTATCCATACTTTTCAACTATCAATAAATTTGCCGGCTCTTGCCGGCAATTGTATTTTTTGTTTGTTTCTTTAATTATTCTGAAATTTGGAATATTAATTGAATGCCAAACATTATCCTGCATTTTATTACAAAAAACAAATGTTTTTGTGAGCAATGTCATTTATTACATATAAAGTATTTCCAAACTTTACGTGTAATAAAAAGTTTATTAACCTTTAAGCTATGAAGACCATACTGATCATTAACGATAACTCTGCAGAAGCAAAGCACGCGGCTGAGTTTGTTTTGGCCATAGCACAAAAAGTGCAGGCCAATATTTTGCTGGGAAATATTTTTATAAATGAGTTTGCACCAGTAAAAAAAGTGCCTGCCGGTGTAATATCTGAGAATGAAATAGAGGAATTGTTAACCCCTGACCTGCCGCAACATTTGAGGATTTTGAATAGCACGCAGTCGTTGTTTAAGCCGGAAATTGAAGAAGTTGATATTTCGAATATGAACGAAACTGAAGTTGCCGGGCTAATTAATAAAAACAATATATGGATGATGGTTAAAGGCGTGCCGCCTGTTTTATCGGAAAGGCATGCTCAAAATAATTTGAATGTACAAACCATACTCAATAAGGTTCTTTGCCCTTTATTGCTTATACCCGCTAACTGGGAATTGAAAGACCTTGAACGTTTGGTTTACATTGCTGATTTACGTTATTGCAGGATCCAAATTGTAAGATACCTGGCCGAAATTGCAAGATCATGGAATGCGGATTTATCGATTGCCCACCTGTCGGCAAAGGGATTACCCGATATGGCAGAGAAATACGCACTCAGTGTTTTTAATGATGAGGTTTTCAGAAATGTAAATTATGACAGGCTGTTATTCAACAATATCAGGGAAAGAGATTTAACAACAGCCGTTGATGTAATTATAAACGGTATGCGTAATGATCTTTTGGTACTTGTGAACCATCGTTTTCATTTTGAGGAGATTTTAGGTCCTTACATTCCTGATAACCTTCCAGACTTTATAACTATACCGTTACTGATATTCCCTTTTTAATGTTGTAAATTTATCCTGTTGGAAAATAAAAAGGCATTGCAAACTTTACCGGAAAATAACTTTTGGCACTTTGAAACCGGGTTTTGGTTTAAAAAATTAAATAGTTCAGAAAAAGGACTTTCTCAAAAAGCCGCGGATGATATCTTCACCCAGTCAGGCGGCGCCAAAATCATTAAATCGGGTTTGAGAAAGGATATTGTACTTTTTTTTTCCCAGTTCAAAAACCCTTTACTACTGCTGCTGATTGGTGCGGTAATCGTGTCCGCTTTTCTCCATGATAAACCTGATGCGATCATTATTCTTTTTATTGTTTTATCTACCACTTTGCTCAGTTTTATCCAGGAAAGGAATGCCGGCAAGGTGGTGGAGAAACTACAATCCATGATTTCCCTAAAAAGTACTGTTTTAAGAAATGGGAGCCCGCAGGAAGTTGTTTCGACCAAAATAGTGCCCGGTGATGTGCTTTTATTTAAAGTCGGTGACATGATCCCGGCTGATTGCCTGATTATTGAAGCAAACGAATTGCATGCAAATGAAGCCAGTTTAACAGGTGAATCTTATCCAGTACGAAAAAATACCGGGGTACTGGATGAACACACCGTATTGGATAAAAGGGTAAACTGCCTTTGGGAAGGCTCCAATATCATCAGCGGAAATGGGACGGCCCTGGTGATAGCTACCGGTACAAATACCATTTTTGGCAGCATTGCCAAAAGCGCTTCAACTGCAGTTGAAACAGCGTTTGAAAAAGGGATAAAAGATTTTGGTTTTTTTTTAATGCGAATAACTCTCTTCCTGGCATTTTTCATATTGGTAGTTAATCTGCTAAACCACAAAAGTGTTATCGAATCAGCTTTGTTTGCTTTGGCATTAGCCGTTGGAATGGCCCCCGAATTGCTTCCCGCAATAACAACCATCGCCATGAGTGCCGGTGCTAAAAGGATGCTTGATAAGAAAGTAATTGTAAAGAAATTAACATCTATACAAAACCTTGGTGAAGTAAATTTATTATGTACCGATAAAACCGGAACAATAACAGAAGGGGCAATAAAAGTATCGGGCCTGGTGGATGGTTTTGGTGTGGAAAGCGAGTTTGTAAAAGAACTTGCCTTTTGGAATGCTTCATTTGAAACAGGTTATGCAAATCCGATCGATGACGCCTTGCGAAAATTAACAATTGATTCAAAGGAAAAACCTTCAAAAATAGGGGAGGTTCCTTATGATTTTATCCGTAAACGCTTAAGCATTGGTATTAATATAAGCACCGGAAATTTGCTGATTTGCAAAGGGGCGTTCGATCAAATATTCAGCATCTGTTCAAAAATAAAGTCAAGTGATGGAAACATAGCAGACATAACCCCTCAAAAACCGGAAATTGAAAACCGGTATGAACAATTTGGAGTAACCGGGTCCAGGGCTATCGGTATTTGCTATAAAGATATTGACACAGGTACAATTTCAAAAGATGATGAGAAGGAAATGGTCTTTGCAGGGTTTGTATTACTCCAGGACCCGGTTAAGCCAGGTATTATTGAGACTTTGGAACAACTGAAAACGCTGCAGGTACACTTAAAAATTATCACGGGCGATAATAAAAATGTAGCTAAATGCATCGCATTGGATGTAGGCATTGAAAACCCTGTTATTATGACGGGAGAAGAACTTTTTAATACAAGTTCTGAAGCATTAAAACTACTTGTAAAGAAAACGCACATTTTTGCCGAGGTTGAACCACAGCAAAAAGAACGTATTATACAAGCATTGAGGCATACCTACACAGTTGCCTATATGGGTGATGGCATTAATGATGTTTCTGCAATTAATGCAGCTGATGTTGGCATTTCAGTTGAAAACGCCGTAGATGTAGCCAGGGAGGCGGCTGATTTTGTTTTAATGGAAAAAGACCTGATGGTTTTGGCCGATGGTATAAAAGAAGGCCGTAAAACTTTCGCCAATACCTTAAAATACATTTTTGTTAATACCGGTTCTACCTTTGGAAGCATGTGCAGTGTCGCGGTAGCTTCATTGATTTTACCATTTCTGCCAATGCTGCCAAAGCAAATTTTGCTGATTAATTTTATCACCGATTTTCCTTACTTAACGATTTCGTCGGATAATGTTGATCAGGAACAATTAGACAAACCGGGCAAATGGAACCTAAAATCGATCAGGAACTATATGCTTATTTTTGGGATACACAGTTCGCTTTTTGATATAATTACTTTTCTCGTGCTTTTATTTGTTTTAAAGGTAAAGGATGCTGCCTTTCAAACCGGTTGGTTTGTTGAATCAACATCAGTCCAGTTATTTATCCTGTTCATTGTACGTACCCATAAAAATTTTTTAACCAGCAAGCCGGGAAACTATTTATTTATTTTAAGTATTATCGGCTTAGCCTTAACAGTTACGTTGCCTTATATACCGCTTTCCAGCCGGTTGGGGTTTGTGCCGTTGCCGTTAATAAATTTTTGCGCAATGCTGCTTATCATTTTTTTTTATATCATAACGGCCGATTTATTAAAGGTTTGGTTTTTTAAAAGGAACCCAAATGCCTGATTAGGAATATCTTATTAATAATGAGGCTTATCAGTTATTATTCTGATTTGTGTCACGATAAATGTCCGGGAACTTGTTGAATTTTATAAAGAAGTTTTTTACCCTTTATCAACAGATGGCAACTTTATTAGATTCAAAAAATTTCCTTTGCATACGTACTATGCTGGAAGATTTCTGGCACACCGACAAAATTTTTGATAACCCATACCCGATGTATAAATTAATGCCGGCGGTTAATATCCGTGAAACAAATCCCGGATATGAACTGGAGGTAATAGCGCCAGGCTTTGAGAAGGAAGATTTTATGATTATTACAGAGAACGGTTTGCTCACAATCAAAGCCGAATCCAATCAGGTGGAACATGGTAGGAACGAGGATTATATCCGCAAGGAATTTTCGCCTGGACCATTCACCCGGACATTTAGTTTGCCAGATAACGGCGAGGAAGATTATATACACGCCATTTATAAAAATGGGATGCTAAAAATTGTATATAAAAAATCAGGACATAGCTCAAATGAGAAAAATGGGGTAAAAGTAAGCTGAAAGGAAGTTGGCGTATTCCAGTTTAAAACAGGTTATAGTGCAAAAACATTATGGTTTCAAAATCGCTGAAATATTACTTTATTACTAAGCCTGTACTTTAAACTGAAATAATTACATACAGTTTTTGAAAAAGGAAAACAGCTGGTTGATATAAATTTTGGACAAGTAATGGATAAAATTAACTCCTGATTCCTGGCTTTTACTTTTTGTCGCTTACATGCACATACGTTTTTTTAAATTCATGTAATACTTTAATAATTTTTGCCGGGTTTTTAAATTCGAAAAGGTGGATTATGAATACTGTAAACTTTAATAAGCCTTTTGTTTCAATAATACCCCCACCAAGCTTCGATACATCGTTATCCCTTTCGTTAATACAGGTTGCGTATGCGGTATTTTCCCTCGTAAATAAATCTTCGGCAAAACACCATGCGCCATCCCTGGCATTGCTCATTGCAAATTGAATAAACAAAGAATCATTTTTTGAATGCAAACCAGCAAGTGATAATAGGGGAGAAACCTGGTCAAGTTCGTTGATCACTTCATAAGTCAATGCTGCTAAAATGGTGTTAATGCTGTTAAAATCATTGTGCATGCCTTCCAAAGGCTGGTTTTTTGCTTTTGCCGTCTCAACAACAGCGACGCCTAAATCAAGGTTTATGTGTGCGTTCATGCCTAAAAATAAATGCTGTAAGACCAGCACTGACGATTTTTCGAGCATTTCAAAAGCTATTTTCCACGATGCAGACACCGCTTTTTTGTCCGTCCAATTTTCATATGCATCCAGGTATCTGCTGGCGAAGGTTACATCAAACTGCTCCATCTGTTCACCATTTTCAAATTCACCGGCTGCTATGCCTTCTTTTACGCGGCTGGTAACTTTATAATATAGGGCGGCAAAATAGCCGGCCCGGTTGTTTGATGTGATTGAATTGGCAATAATGAC
>Ga0302185_10002414_pt1 | contig 12289 bp, 11 predicted proteins | sample II_Bog_E1_1_FD_200231 | JGI IMG/M metagenome (GOLD analysis project Ga0302185, IMG submission 200231) | Peat permafrost microbial communities from Stordalen Mire near Abisko, Sweden - II_Bog_E1_2 | ecosystem: Environmental > Terrestrial > Soil > Wetlands > Peat | place: Sweden: Abisko... | reverse complement strand
CCAACTCGGAGTTGATCTTCATTACCGCCAACCCTGTTGTTAGCCCGAATATTTTGGCATTGGGGTATTTGGCGCGTGATAATTTGAATATTCTTTCCTTTATCGCCTTTGCCAAACCTTCCTTCCTGAACTGCGGGTTAACGATCAATCCGGAATTGGCCACAAAATCGCCATGGCTCCAGGTCTCGATATAGCAAAACCCTGCCCAGGTGCCGTCTTTATGAAAAGCGATCACCGCTTTGCCTTCCAGCATTTTGTCGGCCACGTACTCGGGCGACCGCTGCGCAATGCCGGTACCCCGTGCCTTGGCCGACTCCGCCATTTCATCGCAGATCTGCTGGGCGTAATCGATGTGCTGTGCGCTTGCAACTATAATATCAAAATCTTGTATGCTCATTGAAATAGAAAAATTACCGTTAATGGTTTGCCTTGTACGGCGTTAACAATAAAATGATTTTTGATTAGGGGACGAGACGCCAAATACTGCGCCTCTGCGGGTAGGTTAAGAGGGGAAATCACACCCTCGGCATATACGGCCTTCGTCGGGACGTGAAAAATACAAAAGTGCCTGAAATCAAAGCAGCGGCAACAGGAGCGAAAGATGCTCTGGTTGAGGGCTTATTTAAGCTTTGTGGGTTCATTTTTTCTTTATGCTTTTGGTATTTTTAATACGCGTGCAAAAGACCGGATTTATTTTAAGTTATGCAAGGAAAAGTTTTTTTTAGTTGATTAGAGATTAGTGATCGGAGATTAGTTGAAAAGTTTCCAAAGCTAATCTCTAATCTCCAGTTTCTAATCACCTCTTCCCAACCACATCCGCAATGATCATCTCCGCATGTATCCTGGAGTTTTCAATAAACCATAAATGCGTATCCAGGCCGCCAACCACCACGCCGGCAAGGTACAGGCCCGGTACGTTGGTTTCCATTGTTTCGTGGTTGTAATGGGGTATAAACTTATCTTCGGTAAGGTGGACGCCGAGCTTTTTAAGGAATTCAAAATTTGGCCGGTAACCGGTCATCGCCATCACAAAATCGTTGGGAATGGTGACCACGCCATCAGGCGTTTGTATATCTACCTCATCCTGCCGGATGGCCTTCAGGTTCGAATTAAAAAATGCTTTTATACTGCCTTCTTTCACCCGGTTCATAATATCAGGCCTTACCCAGTATTTTACGCGGTGGCTTATATCGGCATCACGGATCATTAAGGTCACTTCGGCGCCTTTGCGGTAGGTCTCCAGCGCCACATCGATAGCCGAGTTGCTTGAACCCACCACCACCACCTTTTGCATGGCGTAATAATGCGGGTCCTGGTAATAATGGCGCACCTTGGATAGTTCTTCGCCGGGGATGTTCAGCGGCATGGCAATATCATAAAACCCGGTAGATAAGATCACCCGCTTTGCCTTATAAGTTGTTTTGGCCGAGGTTATCACAAACGTATCACCGTCTTTTTTTACATCGACAATCTCTTCGAATAAGTTGATGTTTAAGTTATTTGAGGTAGCCACCCGGCGATAATATTCCAGCGCCTCGGCACGGTTGGGTTTGTTATGAACCGTAACGAAAGGTATCCCGTCAATTTCCAGCTTTTCCGAAGTGGAAAAAAAGGTCATCGTGGATGGATAGTTATAAAGCGAATTGACCAGGCAGCCTTTTTCGACAATAACATAACTGAGGCCGGCTTTTTGAGCCGCCAAACCGCAGGCTATACCTATTGGACCACCGCCAATAATAAGGATATCGAGCATGGGGCGAAGATAGTGATTAGTGAATAGAGATTAGAGATCTGACGGAAGTTTGGGAATATCGAATGTCGAATTTTGAATTTCGAATGATGAAGGCGCTTCCCCGACAACATACTAACCCTGGTTTCAGACCCCATCGGGGTCAAATATCGGTAGAAAAAAATAAACAGAATTAACCGTGCCGTAGGTACGGAATATTCCGTATGCATCGGCACGAATGTCTGCGAGCTAGTTGCGTACCTACGGCACGCCAATCCTGTGTGTTATTTGTTCTACCGATATTTTGCACCTGACGGAGCAATTAAATGGCAATCTGAAAGATTGGAACACCACCAACTGCCGCCTTTGGAAAAATAAAGGCACAAAAAAGGGTAAGCTACTTCTATCGCGCCGCTCAACTCTCTACCCTTGCTGCGTTCCCACCCTGGGGGAGTTCAAGAGGAGCTGGCCGTAAAAGACTTACCCCGGCGCAAAGATAGAAAAACCTTTGTTGTTGGTTAATAAATTGTTAAAAATCGGTTGGGAGTGTTGCAAAGTTGGAAGGCTGTGCGGCTGGAATGTTGACTGTCAGTTGGTTAACGTTTGCTTTTTGTGGCTAAAAGCATAACAATTACCTTTTGTGTCTCCTCCGGATAGATCGCGATCAAATGCGTACGGGCCAGGAATGGGGGAGTGCCCTGCATATTTGTGCCCTTTACCACGATGGTTTTTGACGATTTGACGGGCATATGGCAGTCAATACAATTGGTGGTAATGGCAGGGCCGATCTGCGCCGCCAGCTTGCAAACGTTATGGTTGGCGGCGCTATGGCAGTTGGTGCAGTAGGTCGAATAGGTGGCAACGGTTTTAACTTCGCTATTGTGCATGCTGTGGCAAGTGGCGCATTCAATTTTACTGCTGATATAGCATTTGCTGCTCGTCAATAATTTTACCTGGTTGCCATGTACATCGATGGTGGCTGCATCGCGGTACGCATGGAAAGTTGCGCCCGAGGTATAATTGGCAAGTGTATCGCCGGGTTTAAAGCCGAAGGTGGTTTTAGTCATCACATTGCTGTTGCCCGAATGGCACATCGAGCAGAAATCAATTCTTTGCTGGCGCGACAAGCTTGCAAAGCGGGTAATATATCTTGCTTGTTTTACGGTTGGGTTTTGCGCTTGAAAATTTGCATGCTCGGCGCCAGGGCCGTGGCAGCGCTCACAGTCGATGCCTAAAATCAGCGAGGTTTTGTCGAGCGAATCGGATTGGGCATCACCCGACGATTCGTCATTTAAGTTTTGGACGTTTGACGCATGACATTCAAAGCAGCGCTCATGGATCACCCGGCTAAAGTTTACCGAATCGGCATAATACCCGCCGGGACTGTTGGCCCATTTGTGCAGGTTAAGGTAGTAGGATACCGGCAACTGCTTTACTTCGGCGCCATCCCAGGTTAAATAGGTTTCGCCGCGGTTGGCCCCGAATATAATGTCGAATCGTTTGCGGGTAGTTAGCTTGCCATTAGTGTACAGCACCTGGAACAAGCCACCATGCTGTTTTTCCATTACTACTTTTTGCTGATCGTTATAAATAACGGTATTGGATTCTGCCTTAAAACTACCCGATACCGTACCAGCCGTAGCAGTTCTGCTGGTTAAAAAGTGCGCGCTGTGCAGGTAATCTTTAGCAACATAGCTATGGCACTTTAAACAGGCGGCAGGGCCGGCATAGTTCTCGCCCCTTGGGTCGGCGGGTTTAGCTTTGTTGAGGCATTGTGAAAAAATAAATACCGTCGGCAACAGGAAAATGATCCCAAGGCGTATGTATCTTCTTTTGTTCATCGGGCTAAAGCGGCCAATAATTGGTTTGCAAGGCTAATTTAGCTAACGCAATAGCCAAATACCAGCCGTTGGTATAAAAAGCATTACAATTAGTTAAAATAAGCTTATTTGCTGCTCATCATTACGGTTTATTACCGGCGCCGGCGATTTTAATTTTGCCCGGGTGAACGCAGCAAAATCCAGCCGGTGGTTAAAAGGCATTTCCTTGTATACCAAATAAGTTTTGTTATAGCCGATGGTTTCACGGCGCAAAATAGTCAGCCGGTCCACCTTAAAGCGGGCATTAAAGGGCTGGTCTTTAAAATGGGGCCACAGCATTTTAAAATACTCGTGCGGGACGTTACGGGCGATAGTAATGTGCGGCTCAAAAGGCGGCGTATTAAAAAACTTGCGCAGCAATTTAAACCACAATTTGGTTGCCGGGGTGCTATTTAGTTTGGCGTAAATGGTTTGAAACTCCTGCTGATCAAAATAAGCAAAGCCGTTGATCTCCAGCTCAACCGGGGGCAAGGTTTGTAATTCACGCTCCAGCTTGGGCATCAGCGGCTCAATCCATACCGGTTTTTTGCGTGGGAGCGGCTGCACCACAATATTGGCTTTGGCATTTTGCCCCTCAAAATCGCCGATAATGCCGCCGGCAAAATGTTTCAGGCTTTTAATCGTTGCGTTGATGTTTTCCGGCGGTGAAAGCAGCACCAGGTAGTCTTGGTAATGGGTCATGTTCGCGCTGTGTTTACAATGCAACAATACTAATTATTTTAGTATTTACAAAGGTTGTTTTACATGGCAATAACATACAGTCTTAGACCATGAAAAGATTATTTAACAACGATAGCGGTATCAATAAGCCCATCGGTGCCAAATTGATGATCGGTGTATCTCAATCTAAAATTAAACATGAATTTCCATTTCTTAGATGTTACGGTGTTTTGATAAATCATGGAGCCAAAAACATAGGTGGAAATCGTTCCGTTATATATCGCATTAACACTAGCTTGATTAATAGTATCACCTGTTTTCCAAGTGCAAAAAGACGCAGTGCTATTGGTCAAATAAGCATTCTGAATCACATTATTCCAATTTATTTTTTGTTTTTCCTTATATTCTATACCCGTCTGAAAATCTACTGCATATTTACTTGTAAGACACTTAACAGGTTGTTTTCCATAATTCCTAAAAGCAAAAGATATCAGTATTTTTTTACTATGCATCAATGTGTCGAATTGAAAATTTATGACTTGAACCAAGGGTTTATTCTCAACCTCAAATTCTTTTTGCGTTTCTTTAAGCGATTTTATTTGAGCATCAAGACCCTGTTTTTGGAGATTGAATGTTTGGCTATCAAGTTTCTCTTTATTTTCTGCCTGTAAAGTTGCGCTTTTTTTGGCATCCTGTTGCATCTTAAACATACGACTATTAAATGCATTAGCTGAATCAAGTGTCAGTTTAGCTATTTCTGCCGCGTTTTTAGAAACGGAATATTGATAAAATGCAGCTCCAGCCAAAAGCATAGTCACCACGAGCAAAGAAAAGTTTACCCAATTGGATTTTTTAGCAATTTCGTTGGCTTCTCGCGAAATTCTATTTGATTCAATAACCTCTGTTTCATCTATTTTTGGAATAGAAGCTGTTTCACCAACCGTGCTTTTCATTTGGTTGGAATCTGCGTGTGCTGCGCTTCTGCGTCTTTGATTATGTCCGGGGCTGGCAGGTTTAGTTTTGGATGTACCGGGGTCGTTAGAACTCTTTCCCATCGGATTTTCTGGTACGTTGTCGTCGTGGTTATTTTGGTCGTTGATTGGCATTTAGGTAATCTTTTGATAAAGATACTTTTTGCCAATTAATGCACAAATTACTTTTCGTTTTTGGGCGGTCTAAGCACTTTTTTTTTGGTAGCTTAATGTTCTGCGTCCGTCCGGTTTGAGGGGCGACCATGATTAAAACGACCGGACGGATGAGTTAGCAATAATATTTGAAATCGCTTCAATTACGCTTTAGCGATGTGTCCGTTCGTTTTAATTGATATGGCACCCCAAAACGGACGGACAAAGCTTGTTCAACCAGCGTATAAACTGCGGTTAGGCACCTGATAAAAATCAACCTGACAATCTCAAAAATGCGATCTGAAAACAAGTATACCTTGCAGCCTGCTTTGCTGATGAAAGTCATCAGCCTAAACCAGTTCAACTAACCACCACCGCTGCAATCGTTGATTATTTAGCTGATAAATTTTTTTGCTGATAGATCAGTTTTTAAATAGCATATTTTAAAAATACTCCCCCTTAACCACCTTAACTAAGGGGTCATGCTTTGCCATTGCAAGTGGCAAACTGTATGGATTATTTTGGTGCGGTGTCCGTCCGTTTCCCGGGTAGGGTACTTGAAAACGGACGGACGCTTTTGGAAGGGTTTAAAAACCCCGGGAGATGATGTTCAATACAAAAATAAGTGGTGGGATTGGATTTGGTGGTGACACTGTTTTGTCAGTGGCTGATGTTGAGGCTGTTAAAGTTAAAGAAGTGAAAAGTGGCAAATAGGCGGCCAATGCCGGGCATTGGTGTGGTGCCAGCACCACGCATCGACTCACCCCGACTGCGCTTCGCTCGTCGACCCTCTCTTCCGCTTCGCGGGAAAGAGGGTAAGCGCAGTTAACGTGGCAGGTTGCAAATAATAAATTGGCTGTAGCTACCCTCTTTACGCCGCAGGCGAAGTGAGGGTGAACGCATCCCCAACGCAGTTCGGGACCGTTCGGGTGAGTCGACGCGTGGTGCAAGCATTTACCCCAATGTCCGTTTGTTTCAAACCTGACCGCCCCCAAACCGGACGGACAACACTACACCGCCCATTTACAATTACTAATTATTTTAGTAATTCACAAAACTTTTTCTACATTTGCTTTATGAGCGCCAAACGCATCATTATGCATATCGACCTGGATTCGTTCTTCGTATCTGTGGAGCGGAAATTTGATCCATCACTCATCGGCAAGCCGGTGATCATCGGCGGCTCGGCGGAAAGGGGAGTGGTGGCATCCTGCAGTTACGAGGCGCGTAAATTTGGCATCCATTCGGCCATGCCCAGCAAGGAGGCGGCAAGATTGTGCCCGCATGCGATATTTTTGAGGGGCAACCATAAGCTTTATTCCGACGCCTCGCACGAAGTGACGGAGATCATCCACGATTCGGTGCCGCTGTACCAAAAAACATCGGTGGATGAGTTTTATGTAGATTATACGGGGATGGACCGCTTTCATAATTGCTACCAGCATGCCAGCGAGGTGCGGCAGCGTATCATGCGGGAGACAAAGCTGCCGATATCATTTGGGATGTCGTCGGGTAAAACGGTATCGAAAATAGCTACAAACCAGGCCAAACCTAACGGGCAATTGTTTGTGCCGCATGGGATGGAAAAAGCTTTTCTGGCACCGCTAAACATCAGCGCAATCCCCGGCCTGGGCGAAAGTACCAGCCAAAAGCTGTACCAGTACGGCATTGAAAAGATCAGCGACCTGCAAAAAGCCGATCTGCGTTTCCTAGAGACCATTTTAGGCAAATACGGTCGCCACCTGCACGAAAAAGCCAACGGTATCGACCCCAGTGACGTGGTGCCGCATTCGGACCGGAAATCAATATCGACAGAAAACACTTTTCACCATAATATCTCCGACCGGCAAACGCTGGAGAACATCCTGGTATCCATGACGGAAGAACTTTCAGGCAAATTGCGCCGCGAAAACATGCTGGCCAGCTGCCTGGCGATAAAGGTGCGTTATGCCAATTTTGAAACGCATACCCAGCAGGAGAAGATACCGCTTACCGCCGCAGAGCACATCCTGATCCCGGGCGTAAAAAACCTACTGAAACGCGCCTGGAATAGTCACCGGCCGGTTAGATTGATAGGGGTCAGGCTAAGCAACCTGTGCAGCGGCAGCTACCAGATCAACCTGTTTGAAGACAATGAGGAGCGTATCAAATTGTACCAGTCGATGGATAAGATCAACTTTAAATTTGGCGATAAAACGGTGTGCAGGGCCGCAGGGATGGAGATAGGGACGAGGAATTTTAACCCTTTCATGCGTGGGTGATCACAGATTGAGGATGATTTATGTGATTGCACAGATTTTAATCAGTGTAATCATATAAATCAGTTGTAATCAGTGATCTTTTCATCAGCAAATCCGTTTGCCTGTCCTCACCCAAAATAAAATCATGACTACCGCAAACCTCAAAACCATGGGCACGGTAAAAGCCAATCGCTTTTTGGTTATGCTCCCAAACGCCCAGCCATATAAAATCTTTTTGTAATTGCTGGCCTTTTTCGATAGCAAAATTCAATAGCTGCCTGCCGATATGCTTCCCGTGGTACTCGCCGGAAACATAAATACGCTCCACTTCCAGGCCGTTTTCGGCTTTAAATTCGTTTTGTGCATCCTTAATGTTCAACTTTATGTAGCCGGCTATATCTTCCTCTATTATAGCAAAATAAAACTCCGAATCGGGATTGATTAACTCGGAAAGCATCTTTTCCGGCGCAAAAGCAACGGCCACATAGGCTTCAAAATGCAACGGGTCGTTCAGGTGGGCGAAGAACTCGTAAAAGGTTTTTTTGCTGTATTGGAGCAGGGCATCCAGCTCGTGGGTTTCAACTTTTTTTATCGTGATCATTTTGGCGTAAAAATAATAAATGCGGTGAATGTCATTTCGAACGCAGTGAGAAATCTTAAACGCTTTGCATCCGAATTTTGCAGGCGGTAATGTACACTGATGAAGATTTTTCGCTACGCTCAAGAGATAATTTCTCCCCGTACCTCGTCGAAATGACAAGTTGCGTTAATCAATCAAATTGTTCCTGCAGCCTGATCAGCCGGTCGATCATTAAATTCAGCTTTTCTTCTTCGTTCTTAAACATCCTGGGCTTCAGGTACAGGGTAATGAACAGGAACCAAATAGCAGTTGAACCATAGGTGATCAGCTCGAAGTAAAGCGGCGCATCTTCCAGTATCTCCATAAAATACAGGGCCAGGCCGGCGCTGATCAGCATCATAAAGATATAGTAAAACCAGCCGGTTACCCGGGCGCGGTTCCTTTGGTATTCTTTTAGCGTATTTAAGTATTCGGTTGGGTTTTGGGTCAGGTCGTGCTTGTTTAAAATATGGTAATGGCGTACGATGAAGGACAGGTACAGCATCATCGCTATCAAAATTATCACAATACCAATGGTTGTTGCAGGTGAGCGGAATGCAAAAAAGAAGGTAATAATAAATGCGCAGGCAATAAGGCCAATCATGGCCACAATGCCCCAGTACAACTTGCTGGTGATGCCGCGGATGCCTTTTTTTACCTGCTTCAGCGCATCATCCACTGAAAGCTTGTCGGGTTTTGGCTGTCCCTGCCAAACCGACATCAGGTGCTCAAACTCTTTCATAGTGGTTGTACAATTCGGTTAATTTTTGTTTTATGCGATGTATTTTCACCCTCAAATTCCCTTCTGATATGCCCGAAATCTCCGCGATCTCGGGGTATGGTACTTCATCCAGCACCATGGTTATGATAATTCTTTCCGATTCTTCCAATTTCGAAATACACTTGTACAGCAAAGCTACCTGTTCGTTTTTCTCGGACAGTTCCTCTTTTTTCGTCTCGGCAATTAATGGTGTCAGTTCGTCTTTGGCCTGTCTTTTTTCCGACCGCAGGTAGGTTAAACAGGTATTAACGGCAATACGATATATCCAGGTAGAGATCATGGCCTGGTTACGGAATTTATCCAGGTTTTGCCAAACTTTTAAAAAGGTTTCCTGTAAAAGGTCGCTCGCAGCATCGTCGTCGCCGGTATAACCGTAGCACAAATGGTAGATCTTTTTCGAATTGGCTTCGTAAACCTTCTTAAAAGCAACTTCCTTTTCTGTCACTATCAGTTAATTTAAATTTAGATAAGCAAAATGCGCAAATGTTACAACGTATATTCTGCCTTGTAAAACCAGGGAAATTTTTTTTCGGCTTCTTCCAGGTGATTATTAAAGGCCTCCACATAATCGTATTGCAGGTCCTCGTGCAGCTTGCCTATCGCCGCCTGTATCTTTTGTACCTGGCGGGTTAATATTAACCGCAGGGGCTTATAGGACAATCGGCGGTCGGTATACTGGATATAATTGTGAACAAAATTGAGCCATAATTCAATCTCTACCTCCTTTGAGCCGGTAAATTTGGTGTATTTACTGATCAGCCTTAATATTTTACGGGTGCTTTTTGCGGCATTATAACTTTGCGATGGCAACTGGCTGAACATAAAGCCGATCTCGCCCTTCACTTTCTCCAAAAACGCTGCTTCGTTGTTCGCCTCAAATAGCAGGTAGGCGAGGAGTTCCTTATTTTCCTTTTTATAGCGGGCAAGGCGCAGGCATAATTCAGCTATTTGCAGTGACGACAGGTGCTGCAACTCCTTTTTAATATCCTGCAGGCCGTAAGAAGAAACGTTCATCATGGCAAGATAGGTAATTTAAAATTCGTAACAATTTTGCTTTTAAATGTTTTGGCCACAATTATTGTTTTAATACTTGGTTTAAATTTATATCATTGTGTATCCAATTATCAAATTCAAACCAAAATTACCATGTCGGCAGATACTGTCAATTTAAACGGCAAGGCGAAGGCCAATAATACGTACGACGCAATTGTCATCGGATCGGGCATCAGCGGGGGATGGGCAGCCAAAGAGCTTACCGAACGCGGCCTTAAAACCATTATGCTGGAGCGGGGACGCAATTTCGAGCATTTAAAAGATTATAAATCTGCGGCGAAAGACCCGTGGGAATTTGAACACCGGGGCAGCGTAACACAAGACCAGCGCAAAATTCGGCCAGTTATTTCGAGAGGTTGGGGAGCAACCGAACCGATAATGGATTATTGGGCCAACGAACAGGATGCCCCTTATACCGAAATAAAACCTTTTAACTGGTGGCGGGCTTACCAACTGGGCGGACGTTCCATTTTATGGGGACGCCAGAGTTACCGCTGGAGCGATTTTGATTTTGAAGCGAATTTGAAGGATGGCTGGGCGATTGACTGGCCTATCCGCTATAAGGACCTGGAACCATGGTATGACCATGTTGAAAAATTTGCGGGTGTAAATGGCTCCAAAGAAGGTTTGCCCCAGTTACCGGACGGACATTTTTTGAAGCCGATGGACATGAATTGCGTGGAGAAAGACGTATCGGAGCGTATTAAAAAACATTACAACAATACAAGGCACATGATCATCGGCCGCAGCGCCAATCTGACCGAAGCCATACCCGGCAGAACTGCCTGCCACTTCCGTAACCGCTGCTGGGAAGGATGCCCCTTTGGCGGGTATTTCAGTACACAGTCGTCAACTTTGCCTGCCGCCATGGCTACCGGCAATTTAAAGGTGAGGCCATTTTCAATCGTTCACAAAATACTTTACGACAAGGATACCCAAAAAGCTACCGGTGTGGAGATCATCGATGCCGAAACACATCAAACCTATCAATACCATGCGAAGATCGTTTTCCTGAATGCCTCTACGCTCAACAGCGCCTGGGTATTAATGAACTCCGCCACCGAAATATGGCCTGGCGGTTTAGGCAGCAGCAGCGGCGAGCTGGGGCACAATATCATGGATCATCACTATAACCTCGGCGCAGCTGGGGTAATGGAAGGTTATGACGATAAATATTACTTCGGCAGGAGGCCGAACGGCGTATATGTGGTTCGCTTCGCGAATCTTTTCGGAGACAAACGGGATTATATGCGGGGTTTTGGTTACCAGGGCGGTGCAAGCCGTGAGGGCTGGAGCAAGAATGTGGCGGAATTGAATGTGGGCGGTGCATTTAAAGACGCGCTGACCGAACCGGGGGAATGGTCGGTAGGTATCGGCGGCTTCGGCGAGTTGTTGCCGTATCATGAGAATAAGATCACCCTTGATCCAAACCGCAAGGACAAATGGGGGTTACCAATATTAGCAATGGATGCCGAAATAAAGGATAATGAGCGGAAAATGCGTATAGATATAGTGAAAGAGGCAAAAGAAATGCTGGAAGCTGCCGGTGTTAAAAACGTGAATACCTGGGATCGCGGGCATGCTGTCGGCGATGGCATCCACGAAATGGGCACGGCGCGTATGGGTCGCGACCCTAAAACCTCCGTATTGAATGAGCACAACCAGGTTTGGGATGCTAAGAATGTGTTTGTTACGGATGGCGCTTGTATGGTTTCCTCGGCTTGTCAAAATCCCTCGTTAACCTATATGGCTTTAACTGCAAGAGCAGCTAATTTTGCTGTAGATGAGTTGAAGATGGGGAATCTTAGTTAAAGAAAATGGCATGATAACAAATAGTCGCCATATGAAGTAAATTGAAAACTGTGGAAATCTTAAAAAAAATTTGGCCAATTTTTATAGTTATTGCTTTATACCTGGTTTTTAATAAGCTTCTTCCCTATCTCGGGAGCGAAAGCGACGACGGATGTGAACTGTACCACAATGTGTATATGCAAAGCTTAAAATATAAAGTTTTAAAAAAGTACACCGACACATATCAACATAACTATGAAAAAGTCGAATACTCATTTAATAACAATAGTGAGCAAGGGACAATGATCTTTGACGTTGAATTAAACGTAATGTTTTACAACTTGCAACCCGGCGATTCTGTGATTAAAAAGAAAAACTCTATGTTTTACGACCTAAAATCGAAAACAACTTT
>Ga0302185_10002402_pt1 | contig 12340 bp, 10 predicted proteins | sample II_Bog_E1_1_FD_200231 | JGI IMG/M metagenome (GOLD analysis project Ga0302185, IMG submission 200231) | Peat permafrost microbial communities from Stordalen Mire near Abisko, Sweden - II_Bog_E1_2 | ecosystem: Environmental > Terrestrial > Soil > Wetlands > Peat | place: Sweden: Abisko... | reverse complement strand
GTTTTGATTGTTGTTAATAAATTGATTTTCAACGATTTACAAGCAAAAATCATGCCCTTTGCTCTCCTTTTATATACTTTTCTTATCCCGAACTCACGTTATTTAGTTGTAATGAGTTGTAAGGGTTGTAAAGGTATAACGGGTTAATAGTTGAGATTGGCAAACCTTTACAACTTATTGCAACCTTTACAACTTCCCCAGCTACTTAACAACATACCGATAAACCTGCCTGCCCAGGTTGCCGTCTTTGTCTATGCCCTCTACGGTAACACGGTAGGTCCCCTGGCCGTCGGCATTATAAAACTCAAGGGTTGCGTTCCCGGTTTTATCCGTTGTCACGTTCGGGTTCCAGTAAACGGTGCTGCGCAGATCTATCCGGGCTGGCTGATTCGCCCTGGGGCCAATATACCGGGGTAAATAAAACGTTTTGATGGGCTCATACCCCCTTGGATAAAGGGTAACTTCGTAGCGATTGCCTATTAGTTGTTTAAGGTCCTGGTAGCTTATTTTGGTGGTTTCCATCTTCCTGGTATTAATTACTATTGCCCCGTCCGAGTTGTAGGCGCTGTTAACTAAGCCTAGCTCGTCTTTTAGGAATATTTCTACCGATTCTATATCTGCCACATTCAAAGTATAAAGGAAATTAATATCAACAGGCGATCCTTTCACAAATATCTGTACAGGCACCCTTTTTCCCTGGTTATAATCCCTTAACACGTAAAAATTATCTTTATCAAATATCATTCCCATGGCAAGCGCCTTCAGGCAATCAAGTATTTCATTGCAACCACCAAATGCATCTGCCTTAATTAAATGGTCGGGCAGGTCACTAAGGCTTGCCAGGTTACCATAGTCCTTGTGACTGGTGGTTTTTACTATCCTGGTATCTTTAATTGTAACCTCTTTCAGCATGTGGAGGTCGCTGTATTGCATTTTACTATTCTTTAAATATGCACTCAGCACGCTATCAATATTGTTTACCTGGTCGGGCTCGTCATAATTGACCGGGATGTTTTGCCTCTGCTCGCCATCAACCGTTAATGAAAGGTTGCTTGAACCTGGATTATCGCGCGCGCTGACCACAACTTTGGCGGAATCCGGGAATACCAGGTTTGAAAATCTGAAACGGCCGTCAACGTCAGTTACGGTATTTGCAAAAAAGTTTCTGTCCGGTATGGATATTTTTACATTACCGCGATTTATAGGTATTCCACTTGCGCCACGCAGGGTACCCATTATATCTATTCCCTGCTCGGGATAATATTTGAGCACCGGCATTTTATTATTCAGTATTTCGTCGTACGAAAACCTCCGGTATCCTTGCGTCAGCAATAAGATATCAAGGTCCGCCTGCGCTTTTTGGTCTGGATGGTTGAAATAGTAGTTCGGCTGTTCGATGTAACCCTTAATATCGGATGTCAACAGCAGGTAGCTTAATATGGTCGATTCTGCATTTTCATTGAACGGTACTTTTGACTCGTCGATAACCGAAACCGAAAAGTTTCCTTCTTCCGGCTGGTCAGCATTTTTTGCCAAAATATTCAGCTTAACTTTTTGCCTGGTGGTGTAATCCGGGTGATCACTGTTAACCGTTAAATTGATCTGATCGTTATGCTGAATAAAAGCAACGCGCTCGCCTACCGGTTCACCGTCATCCGTAAATAATGTAACCTGTACAACACCGGTTGGAAATTTACTTTTCGGGATGGGCGCACTGTAAACAAGGTCCTTCAAAACCATTTTGGCGGCAAAACAAATGGCGCCGGCTGATTTTCCGAGTATAAAAAATGTTTTGTCCTTAAAATCTTTTAAAAAGGCATCATCGCACAGGAGTTTTAGATTTAAAACATTTGGATCGCTATTATCGAGGGCAAGGTTGATGCCGTCGCTGCCTACCTTCGGGAAATCGGGTGTCGCGGTCGTTCCGTCAGCATAAGTTACATGCGCAGTATAGGTTTTACCATCTTCAGGTGTTAATATAAACTGTCCCATCCCGAGATGCGACGACGAAAAGTCCATAACCACGTTGTTGCTGTTATCGGTAATGGTACCCTTAAGGTCAATGCCCAGGCCATCCGGTGTAATCGCCTTAAAGGCTACCTTTGTCCGTACCCCAACGATTAGTTGACCACCTTCGGGGAAGAACTGGATATCATTAGGCATAGTCACCGTTTTTAAGGAGAAAGTATTGGCAATTTGTTTATGGTCGCCGCTCTCCACTTCGGTCAATAAATTAGCCCCGTCAAGTTTTGCATTTTTAAGGTTTACAAAACTGATATTCACAAAACCGTTTTTATCGGTAACGCTTTTTCCTTTTGCAATCGATTCATCGTCTTTTTGAATTTCCCAGCTTACTTTTTTGTCATGATAAGGGCTGCCATCATCGTCTTTATAATAAATCGCAGCAGATATTTTGGTAAGCTTATTTACAACGGAGCTTTTCAATGATACCTGCATAGATATTGTATTATTTACTTCATCGCCAATGGTGATATTTTTGTTAAAGAAATAGGAATACCCATTGTTATTCATATAATTGGTATAGGCTAGCACGCGATAGTTCCCTTTTTTGTACGCGTATTGCGACAAAATAATACTTCCCCAGGCAACGCCGTTTTTCACCTGCAGTTTAGCACCCTGTACCAGCGAGTCGTGCGGGCTGATGATATCGACATAAACTATTTTACTGATAGGCGAGGGTTCATGAATATTATAAGTGAGGTATGCCTTGAACCAAATGGTATCGCCAACAGCGTAATAGGGCTTGTCAAAATGCAGGTATACCTTTTCAACAGGGATATTGGTATAAGCCTTAGCCGATTTTGTCATGATCTGGTTCAATACCTCGTCGACATTTTGGGCAGAAGCGGGCAAATAAAAAGCGATAACAAACGCGGGTAGAATAGAAAGAAACCTAAAAAACTTCATAAGATACAATCGGTTCTGCTGTGCCGGGTAAATATAGCCTAATGGTACCTAAAAACAAGAATGCCCGTTACAGTTTAACACATTTTTAACAGGTTTGTTACCGTGTCAACGAACAACCAGCTGAATAGTGTTGCGGCTTAACTGCTCCATTAGGATCGTTTTTCCTTCTGTTAGTTCCCGTAGCGAGGCGGGAGAATAATGCCTCACTGTTATGAGCGTGAGGTTATCATTGTATTTTACCTTAAAGCCGCCAGTTAATGCCTGGAGCAGTTTTTTGAAGCGTTCTTCGTGCAAATCAAAGCAAACCGTAAAACTCAGGGCCGATGTTTGCATCACGTTCACTTTAACCTGGCATTGCGAAAACAGCTTAAAAATTGCACTCAATTGCTGTTCTGAAATAAAAGAATAATCTCTTGCAGAGATCGACAGCAGCACCTGGTTTGGCTTAATGATGATGACCGGCTTTGGAAACTTATTTGCCCCGGTTTCGTGAATGGTTGTTCCGGGCCCGGCCGGCTGCGTAAATGATTTTACCAGCAATGGGATTTTAGCGTTTTGAAGCGGTTTGATGGTCTTGGGGTGGATTACACTGGCGCCATAATAAGTCATTTCTATGGCTTCGGTGTATGACAGTTCATCAAACTTTACCGTATCCTCAAAAAGCTTCGGATCGGCATTGAGGATGCCGGGGACATCTTTCCACGTCGTAACCGATTCGGCGCCCAGGCAGGCCGCAAAGATGGAAGCGGTATAATCAGATCCTTCCCGCCCGAGCGTGGTAGTGAAGTTTTCAGAAGTTCCGCCCAAAAAACCCTGCGTAACTACATGGCCTTTTTCCAGCAGCGGCGGAATATACTTAGTTATGGCCAGACAAGTCTTGTCCCATTGCACAATTCCTTCGCGGTAGGTGTTATCTGTTTGCACATAACCGCGAACGTCCAGCCATTGGCTTTTGATACCTGCCTGGTTCAAATAAGCATTAACGATGCGGGTGGAAACTAATTCGCCGATCGAAACGATCTGGTCATATATAAAATCATAGTCCTCATGCGGCTTGTCCTCAATTACCCATTCTATCTCCACAAAAGTGTTTGCCACTTCGTTAAAAACCGGGTGTTGGGGCTCAAAAAGCGCCTCCATGATGGTGTAATGATAGGTTTTTACCTCATCGAAGATCACCTGTAGTTGATCATTGCCATTTACATAGGCTTTCGTTAGCTTTTCAAGGGCATTGGTGGTTTTGCCCATCGCTGACACCACGATCAGCAATTGTTCATCGTCAAATTTTTTGACTACGCTGCCAAGGTTGATAATTCCATCCGCATCTTTTACGGATGCCCCCCCAAATTTGAATACGAGCATTATTTAATATATTGTGAAACGACCGTTTTGGGGCGAAGTAACGATTTTATCTGTGTATAAGGAATAAAAAGCGTTGTCTGCCCTTCGGCATATGACTTTATTTCATATTCATTATACAAAAAGCTGAGCCCGGCGGGCATGATCTCGAAATTATCGTTTAAACTGAATTTGCCTTTGTCAAAAAAATAGTTGCCCAATGAATCGGTGGCGCCCAGTTTTTCATCTTTACGAAATATCTTTTCGGCTATAGCATTTAGCTGTACTTTATAACCATTTATAAACAGGTCATCCAGCGATAACTGTTTGCCCGAACTTGTATTCCAATTTACGAACAGGGTTTGCTCACCGCCATGCGCGCCGCCGCTAAATGCATATCCGCCAAGTTCAAGCACCACCAGGCTTGAACCCTGGCGGAGTACTTTCGCTGACAGATCAAGCGTGTAAGGCACCTTGTTGTGAACGGCCCCTGTATCCGCCTGGTAGGAGGTGATGACGCTTTGGGCCAATTGGTCGAGTGAGGTATCCTTTTTTTCCTGGTCGCCAAAAGAGAAAATTTGTAAAAGTTTGTTTTTAATGCTGTCGTTCAGCAGCTTTTGGGCTGTAAAGACCGGGTACATAATAGCTGCGGTTGTGCAGCCGGTGTCGGGCTTATTGCCACAATCATCAGCTCGCTTTTTAATTGTTTGGTAAGTATAATTCAATGTATCTGTGGGCACGCTTTTTGTCCCGATGTTCGCAGGATGTTGGTTGCAGGCATTTAGCACTATACAAGCTAAACAAACAATATAATAGCGTGATCTCATATTCTACATTTTTAATAACTGTTCCCTTGATAAAGCGCCATTTAGCCAGCCAGCTTCAATACTGGCTTCATATTTTTTATAAAATTTGATGGCGGGTTCATTCCAGTCCAATACTTGCCAAACCATACCGGTAAATCCCATTTCTTTGGCCTCTGCGATCAGCCGGTCAAAAAGCATTTTACCCAGCCCTTTGCCGCGCATCTCTTCGGTAACGATCAGGTCTTCCAGGTACATCCGGCAGCCCTTCCAGGTTGAATAGCGTACATAGTATAATGCAAATGCAACAATTACATGGTCGACTTCCGCCACATAGGCCTTCCAAACAGGCTTATCGCCAAAACCCGCATCTTCAAATTCATCCAACGTCACAGTCACTTCTTCCGGCGCCCGTTCAAAAAGCGCCAGCTCATGTACCAGTTCCAATAATCTCGGGCAATCTTCCTTTTTAGCTACTCTTATATTAATTGTCATTGGTCACTGGTCATTAGTCATTAGTCATTAGTCATTAGTATCTGTATAAGTTATAATCCTTCGCTTTTACTAGCTATAAATTTTTCAAAAATTCTGGTAATCCCTTAATCTTAAAAATCTTAGTTATTTTTCCAGTGTTTAATCACCCTCTGCCCAAATATGGTGCTTCCTAACCGCACCATGGTACTTCCTTGCTCGATAGCGATCTTGTAATCAGACGACATGCCCATCGATAAGGTATCGAAAGTATCATTCTTCCTGAAAAAACTTTGTTTAATCCCGTCGAAAAATGTTCTCAGCTCATAAAACTCGTCTTTAATTTGCTTCTCGCTGTCGGTATTTGTCGCGATCCCCATCAGGCCCCGGATGCGGATATTCTTCAACAAGGAAAATTCTTCCGAACGCAGTAACTCGATCACTTCATCAAAGTCTAGCCCGAATTTGGTTTCCTCATCCGCAATATGCACCTGTATCAGGCAGTCGATCACCCGCTTATTTTTTTCAGCATGTTTGTTGATCTCCTCCAGCAGTTTCAAACTGTCAACCGACTGGATCATACTAATGAAAGGGGCGATATATTTTACCTTATTACTTTGCAGATGACCGATGAGGTGCCATTGGATATCCTTTGGTAAAGTTTCCTGTTTTTCAACCAGCTCCTGCACCAGGTTCTCGCCAAACAAGCGCTGCCCGGCATCGTAAGCCTGCTGCACTTCTTCGACCGGTTTAGTCTTTGACACCGCTATCAGGGTTACATGTATAGGCCCGGTTTCTTTTTTTAACGTTTTAATATTATCGGCGATGCTCATTTATCCGTAGTTTTGCTCAAAATTCAGCCGCTAAATTACGGAATGCACAAATATATCACCCTCTTTTTTTGGGTAACGCTCATTTTCTCTTCGTGCAAGCAGGGGAATGGTGATAAGGCGATCATTAAACGTGACGAAATGATCAGCTTATTAACCGACATGCACATTGTCGACGGCGGGATGTACAATATCGTATCGGTAAACCCGGATACCATATACAAATATGGCACGGCACGGTACCTGGCCCTTTTTAAAAGGCATCATGTTGATTCATCCGCGTTCAGGAGGAGCCTCAAATACTATACCGGCAGACCGCTGGAGTTGGAAGCCATGTATGACGAAGTATTGAAACATCTTGCCGACAAGACAGATTCCGCAAACAAGGCACTTCTTAAGAACAACTATGGCCAGCGCCCCAAGACATACTGATAAACTGGGTTTTACCGAGATTAAGGAACTCATCAAACTGCATTGCCTGAGCGAAATGGGCAGGCAAATGGTGGATAAAATACAGGTGATGTATGAGTTTGCCCAGATCAGCAAATTCCTTGGCCAGGCAAATGAATTCAAAAGCATACTGCAGCACGAAGACCGGTTGGTTATCGATCATTTTTTTGATATTAAATCGCTGGCCAATAAGGCTAAGATAGAGGGCGTATTTTTAACGGAAGAAGAGTTTTACCGGGTTTACGTGTCGTTAAACACCGTTTTTGCAGTCATAGGATACTTTAATGCGCGGGAGGGTTTATACCCTAACCTGGAGACCTTATTTGAACATTTGCCTATTGAAAAAACGATCCTCAAAAAAATCGAAAGGGTGATCGACCTGAAAGGAAAAATAAGGCCCGATGCTTCGAGGGAATTACAGGAAATTACCTCGGCCATAGCTAAAGCGGAGCAGGAGGCGCGAAGAAAAATAGACCAGGTATTCAAAAACGCGACCAGCAACAGCTGGACGGCAGATGGTTCATTAACCGTGCGCGATGGAAGGCTGTGCATTCCGCTGCTGGCGGAAAATAAACGAAAGTTAAAAGGGTTTATCCATGATGAATCCGCTTCCGGCCAGACCGTTTATATTGAACCGGAAGAAGTTTTTTCGCTCAATAATAAAATACGCGATCTGGAATTTGACCGCCGTCGCGAGATTGTTAAAATATTAATGGCATTAACCGGTGAGCTGCGCCCTTTTGTGCCTTTGCTGCTGTCCTACCACGGCTTGTTAACCAAGCTGGATTTTGTTAGGGCGAAAGCGCTTTTTGCCATCGACGTGGAAGCCGAAATGCCGCAGCTGGTAAACGAAGCCAGCCTGAAGCTGGTCAACGCCCGCCACCCGCTGCTTTTTTTAAACTTTAAAAAAGAGCATAAAATTGTTGTGCCGTTAAATGTTCAAATAGATGAGAAGGTCCGCATTGTAGTTGTTTCCGGGCCGAATGCGGGCGGAAAATCGGTTTGCATGAAGACGGTAGGTTTGCTGCAGATGATGGCGCAGGCTGGTTTGTTGGTCCCCGCGTCAGAAGCCAGTGTGATGGGCGTGTTTAAACAATTTTTTGTGGACATCGGCGATGACCAGTCGCTCGAGAGCGATTTAAGTACTTACAGCGCCCATCTCACCAAAATGAAGGAATTTGTGGAGCAGGCAAACGGAAAAGCGCTAGTGCTGATAGACGAGTTTGGAACCGGAACAGACCCGCAGTTCGGTGGACCCATTGCCGAGGCGGTGCTGGAATCGTTGAACCATAAAAAAGTGAGGGGGATGGTTACCACCCATTATTCCAACCTCAAAATTTTTGCCAGTCACACTGAGGGTATTGAGAACGCATCGATGTTATTTAATAATGCGGAACTGCGGCCGCTTTATATGCTGGAAGTCGGCAAGCCCGGAAGTTCGTACGCGTTCGAGATCGCCCAAAAGATAGGCTTGCCGCAAAATGTACTGAACCTGGCAAAAAACAAGGTGAGCGCAGGACAGAAAAAAGTGGATACCCTGCTGGTCGACCTGGAGCGGGAGAAAAAAGAGATTTACGATACGCGTGTACAACTGGAGAGGCAACGAAAGCAGGTGAATACATTGCTGGCTGAAAATGAAAAGCTGAAAAGCTACCTGGAAGAAAACAAAAAGTCGTTGATACGGGATGCTAAGGAGCAGGCGAAAAACATCATCCTGGATGCCAATAAATTGGTGGAAAACACCATTTCCGAAATAAAAAGCAATAATGCCGATAAAGAAAAAACACGCGAACTGCGTGAAAAATTAAACACCGAATTACAAAAAAATACCGTAGCGCAAGTTCCAACGAAACTCTTGCCTGAAGATGAGGAGCTTAAACCCGGCGATTGGGTTAAATTAATAGACAGTGAAACGGCCGGCCAGGTGATTGAGCTGATAAAAGACAATGTGGTGATCGCCATTGGCGATCTGCGCACTGTTGCAAAAAAGAAAAGAGTGGTGAAAGTAGCCAAATCAGCGCTGCCGAAGGAAATCAGGCGAAGTTTTAACAGCCATACCAGCGATTTGGCCGATTTTAGCCCGGAGATTGATGTTCGGGGTATGCGTACGGAAGACGCGTTACATACGATTGAAAAGCGGCTTGATAGGGCAATTATGATGAGTTTTGGCAGTTTGAAGATCATCCACGGCAAGGGCGACGGCATTTTGCGTAAGATGATACGGCAGTACCTGAAAAAATATGAGCAGGTTGATAGGATGGAGGATGAGCATGCAGACAGGGGTGGGGATGGGATAACTTATGTATATTTGAAGTAGAGTGCGACGTTTTACGTCAGTTAGGTTTTTACCATTGTAAATATGAAGCATTACAAGTATATCTTTTTTAGCCTTCTTTTTGTATTTTGTGCACAATGCCAGGCGCAAAATTTTGTAAAGGCTACCGATCCCCATATCCAATATTCCGGACGCATTGCGATGACTGACACCACGGCAGGATTATCATGGTCGGCCAGTTCGATTACGATTAATTTCAGAGGACCAGGTATAAGCGTTGTGCTGAAGGATGAAAGATCAGACAATAATTATAAAGTTATTATTGACGGGAAGGTAATCAGCGTACTGCATCCTGATGTATCAAAAAAAACTTACACGCTCGTCAATGACCTGAAACCAGGCAAACACACACTTGAATTATTTAAGCGGACAGAATGGGCCATGGGAAAAACCTGGTTCTATGGGTTCGAACTTGGCGATAAAAGCGAAATTTTACCGCCGCCGCCCGCTAAAAAACGAAAAATAGAATTTTTTGGCAACTCCATCTCCTGTGGTTATGCCGATGAGGACACTACCGGCAAGGACCGTGGTACCAGCCCGTATGAAAACGGCTACCTGAGTTACGCTTCCATCACAGCAAGGCATTTTAACGCCGAGTTGCATAATACTTCAAAAAGTGGTATCGGGATTACGGTGAGCTGGTTTCCGATGGTTATGCCCGAGATGTATGACCGGCTGGATGCAACCGATCCGAACAGTAAATGGGATTTTTCGAAATATACGCCCGATTTAGTAGTCATCAACCTTTTTCAGAATGATTGCTGGTTGGTCACAATGCCAAATAATGAGCAGTTTAAAGCCCGGTTTGGGACAACGCCGCCAACGCCGGAGTTTATCATCAATGCCTATCAGCGATTTGTAAAAACCATTCGCGGCAAATATCCGAACGCCAAAATACTATGTATCCTTGGCAGCATGGATGCAACCAAACCTGGTTCCCCATGGCCGGGATATATTCAGAAAGCTGTTGATGGGTTAAATGACAAGCAAATTTACACACATTTTATTCCCTACAAAAACACCAACGGTCATCCCAGCCTAAAGGAACAACAAGTAATGGCCAACGACCTGATCGGGTTTATTGAAAAGAATATAACCTGGTAAAGAGGCAATATTTTGTTTCGGACCTGATGAATAGGGCTAACCGTAATCGCCGGCACGTCTTTCTGCGACGCAAAATGTTGCGTCCCTACTACCTTTTAAACAGCTTCCAGGAAAAAGACACTCAACCCGGTGGCTATTTTTGCTTTTTCCCGAAAACAGAGAAGCTCACATACCTGCCCGGATGCGCTTTCAGATCAACAAACACGGAATCCAGGTGGGCCGTTACGTTTTTCAGGTTATCATAAACCTGCCGGTCGTTAAGCAAAGCGCCCACACTGCCGTTTGTTGAATTCAGTTTACTGATCGTGGCTTGCAGGTCGGCAACGGCCTTCCCTGCATTATCCAGTGTTTGTTTAAGGTTTGCTGACGCGACGTCGTTGCTTACCTTATCAAAATTATTGGTAATGCTGGTTAAATGTGCCGAGCTTGCTTTGAGGTTTGACGTTACATCCTCCGTATTCGCCAGGATGGAATTGATATGTACGGTTTGGGTGCTCACCAGCGCATCAATCTTTTTAGTTGTCCCTTCAAGGGTTTGCAGCGAATTTGCAATGCTTACAAAGCTGCGGTCAACGTTTTTTTGAAAATTCGGGTTTAACACCTTATTGATCGCCGCTAATGAAGAATCCAGTTTGTTGATCAGGCTCTCCGCTTTCGATTGGATAGGCTGCAGGTCGTCAACGAGGCTGCCTTCAATTTCCGCTTTTAATGTGTCTTTGTCTTCGGCTGCGATATTGCTGTTGCCGTATGCAAAAATAATGGCCTTACCTGCCAGCAAACCGGCGCTTCCGAGTTTAGCAATCGTATTTTTAGGCACTTCATACTGCCGGTCGACGCTAAATTCAACAAGCGTGGTCCCGTCTTTTTGAAATTTCATTTTCGAAACGCGTCCGATTTGAAAGCCGTTTACCAGTACAGGCTTGGATACCGTGAGGCCGTCTACATTGCCATAGGTGGCATAAAACCTGTTTGCGCCACCAAAAATCTCATCTCCTCTTAAAAAGCTGTATCCAAGTATGAGTATAGTTATGCCAATGGCCGTTAAGGCGCCAATTTTTGTTTCGTTTGATATTTTCAATTTTTAAATATTTAGGGCTGTGATGCCGATTCTACTTCACTTTTGTAATTCTTAAGCGCCCTTATTATTGAAGCTACGATCTCGTCCTGTCCTTTTTCTGAATTCAAGTAGGCTTCATCGTCGGGGTTATCAATATAGCCCGTTTCGATAAGTACCGCCGGCATGGCGCTGTGGCATAAAACCAATACGCCCTGTTCCCTTATTCCCTCTATTTTTCTTCCATCGGCCGTAAACTCTGATACCAGCAGTTCGGCAAGGTGGATGCTTTGTTTCCGGTACTTGCGCTTGTACTCATTCATTAAAATCATTTCGGCAGGATCGTTAGGATCAGGGTTCGAGTTCATGTCCTCATCACCTTCTACCAGGTTTTCCTTTATGGCTTTTTCTTCTTCTTTGGTACGCCATGAACCATAAACCAACATCAAAACGCCTTGCCCAGAACGGTCAGGAACGTCAACATAATGGTATACTGGCTTATGATGTTTGTGGCCTACAAGCTCTCGTATGTGTTTGTCAGGCATTGCATTACAGTGCAGAGAAATAAATAGGTCGCCCTTATTGGCATTGGCAATGTCTGCGCGCTTTTGCCAGTTTACGTCTTCTTCGGTGCTGCGTGTTAACACGGCCTTCACGCCGTCCATCTGTTTTTCTATAGCTTGCTGCAATTTAAGCCCTATGGCAAGCGTTACATTTCTCTCAAAGGAATAGGAACCAGAAGCGCCGGGTGAGAAATGACCTACAGCGCCTTCAGGGCGCACACCATGTCCCGGATCGACAATGATGGTTTTAATTTTGTAGCCGCTGTCCGCGACTGTATCCTTTTGAGGACTAATACTTAATGCGAAACAAGCAAACGGAAGAGATGCCAGCACTAACAATAAACCACAAATCAATCTTTTCAATGCCTTATTTTTCATTAATTTTGAACGCTGTTAACTATTTCTGCAAAAATACTATTCGAAATCTATTTTGAAATTCAAAAGCTGTTTTTTTCTGCTTGCAA
>Ga0302185_10002397_pt1 | contig 12350 bp, 10 predicted proteins | sample II_Bog_E1_1_FD_200231 | JGI IMG/M metagenome (GOLD analysis project Ga0302185, IMG submission 200231) | Peat permafrost microbial communities from Stordalen Mire near Abisko, Sweden - II_Bog_E1_2 | ecosystem: Environmental > Terrestrial > Soil > Wetlands > Peat | place: Sweden: Abisko... | reverse complement strand
TAGCTGTTCGTGAATGTTTTGAGCTGTCAGCACCAGATCTTCGATTTGTTCATTTTTATCTTCAAGTTGCTTGATGTAGCCTTATATCTCCTCTTCTTTCATCTTTTCCAATGCGCTGAGTTTTTCCTCCAATGATTTGGTTTGCTCCTTACCGTTCTTGATCTCCTCATTAAAAGATTCAAACACTTTTTCGTATCTTTTTACCTTTATCTACACGTTTTCTCTCTTGATCACCTATTCGTCAATCATGCTCTGTAATTTAACTCGCTCCTTTTGTCCTTTCTTATCGAAGGCGCTGCTTCTCTTCAGTTAATCCACTTCCTGCCTCATCAACTCCAACTGCTGGAGTATTTCATTCCGATTGGCAGTTATTTACTATTTTTGCTGGTTGACATTATAGAGTTAATCCCTGACATAGTTAATTTCTTCTTGCAATCGTCTTTAGTTTTACTGATATCTCACGAGAAAACTCTCGTGATCCTACTTCTATGTAATAATAATTGGGTCATGGTCCACGAACTATTCGGAGTGAGGGAATCTGTAATCATCATTTCGACTATTTGTTTAGGAACGATCCGATAACATAACAGGCTCGCCTGAAATTTTGTTAAACTCAATAGGGAGGGAGAAATTAACAGCATATTCACTTTTTACTACGGTGGTTTGAGGTTGTTCTGGGTCTCTCTGATAGACGATGACTTCTTTTATGATTTCAGTTGGTTTTTAAACAATTATCTCCTTGATAATTTAAATGGGTCTTTAGACCTCAATAACCACTTCTTTTATCACTTAAATTGGCCGGTCCACGTAGACAATCACATCGCGAGGCACTTCTACAATTTTTTAAACGACAACTTCCTTTACTACTTCAATTGGTTTTTAGACGTACACTTCTCTTATGACCTATTTTTCGATATAGACTGGCCTCTCTACTTCAATCTAAACTTATTTAACGATGTGGATGGGCTTTTCCACTTAGATATAGATTTATTTAATGATTTAAATCGGTTTTTCGATTTAGACCCGGACTTCCTTTATAACATTGACTTTCACCTCTTTAATTACTTCCACCTACCGAATCTCCACTTGTATTTTATCCACGAAGACTGGTACCTATCTTTAAACTATCTTTTAGACAATTTTTTCTATTGGCTTGTCAACTTCGATGACTCTATCAACGAAAATCTCAATGGGTATTTAGACCTATACAATTTTTTAAACTTAATGATTGATGTAAACGTTAATAGGCTTCTAAACCTCAACAATTTTTTATATTTACACATTGATATAGATTGGCTTTTAGATTTCAATTATTTTTTAGACTATTATTTACAAAGGTACTTCAACTACCACTACTTTTTAGACTATTATTTCCAAAGGTACTTCAACTACCACTACTTTTTAAATGTACTCAATTTTTACGGTCTCAAAATATGTAGGCTTCTCGATCTATATGACCTTTTCAATCACAACTTAAATTTGTTTTTATATTTCAACTATTTTTTATACTTCCACCATTTTTTAGACTACGACTATCTTCTAGACTTCCACAATCTTCTATACTTCCACAATCCTTTAGACCTCCACAATCCTTTAGACCTCCACAATCTTCTAGACCTCCACAATCCGTTAGACCTCCACAATCTTTTACACTTCCACAATCTTCTATACTTCCACAATCCTTTAGACCTCCACAATTTTTTCTATTTAAATAATCTGTTGGATCAGCACCTCCACAGGTACTTCAATTACAACTATCTTTTCTACTTAAACCTTCTCAATTTTATGGATGTAAACCTAATTTGTTTTTTCCACCTCAATGAATATTTCAATGGGTACCTCTACTTCTACTATTCTATCGACAATGACCTCCACTTTGTTTTAAATTTAAACTACCTTTTAAACCTAAATTAGCTTTTACACTATCCTTTCGAAAGGACGGTCAACATAAACTATCCTTTACACTTCGACTATCTTTTCAACTATTGGCTTTGTTAATTACTTCGTATTAATAGCTTCATTTTATACAATAATCTCAGTTGGAATTTATACTATGTGATATCGGTTCTTTACCTATTAAGTTTGAGCCTTGTCAGTTGCCTTTACCTATTCTTGTTCTATCTTTGTCTTAGATGATAAATACATCTATGTGGGAACTTCCACAATTTGGTACTCCACCGTATGCGCTATTTTCTCCACTTCAATGTATACGTCAGTCGGAATCTCCACTTATCTAATACATGTTTTTTCAATTTCTATAATCTTTTCAATATAAATTGTCTTTTCAATAATGATTTCCTTCTCTACTTAAACATAGATTTAGATTGGTATTTCTATCTAAGTAAAGTGCTCAATTTATACAACTTTAATCACTTCCCGTTAAATGACTCGCTACACTTATACTTTCACAGGCCTATCCACGTATATCAATTTTTAGATGTACTTGGGGACTTCTTTAATGATCTAAACCTGCTTATAAACAACTTTTTCCTTTTAAATGAAAATAGGTTTTTCTATCTAGACTACCTTTTAAATTTTGACTTAAATAGGCACTTCTCTTATAATTTCAGTAATCACCTCTTTAATTACCTATGCTGGTACAATTTTTTCAATAATCACTTATTTTGGCACCTATTTAATGACTATCTTCGGAACTTCTTTTAGGATCTAAACTGGAACTTATTTCTAAACGATGACTTCTCTTATTATCTACTTGGGCACTTATCTTTAAATAAGAACTTGCTTTTCAACTAATACCTCTTTCACCACTTATTTAATTACCTCCCTTTCAATAAATAATTACATTGGAATTGTCAGGATTTCAATTGCAAGAAGGAGTGAGGCTTTTATGTTTAGATCCTCCACTTAATTTTAGGGTAATTCTGATTTTATCAGCTACTTATCAACTGTTTTATGATGCTATTCGAGTATGGCTAAATCATTGCGATTATTTTAACTTCTCACGAAATTAACCTAAGAGTTCATCCTTTCAGAATCTTTTATTTCAGTAATCGGAGATACAGGCTCAATACCCTCATCGAAATCATCTTCTACTACTTCAAGACCTTCATCTTGATCCTCATGATCTATGAGTCTATCTGCAATCTCTTCAACTAAACTATTCATAGCTGCATCTTTAAAGACAATTCGCTCCACTATGATTTCCATCGGCACTATTTTTTAAACAATTACCTCTTAATAAACGACAACTTCATGAGGAACCAGTTTTTAGACAAATACTTCCTTCTACACTATAACTAACTTCTCTACAATTGTTGGAACCTCAATATAAATTTAAATTGGTATAGGGACTGTCAAAATCGTATATTTCTAGATTTAAGTGACGACCTCAACAGGGATTTCCACAGGAATGAACACCACTCTTTAGACAACTTCAGGTTTAGCTGGGACTGCAATTTATTAGTACACTATCTTCTCCACTTCCGTTATGACTTAAATAGGAATCTCTACAGGAACAAAGACAGTTTTTTGAGGAAGACCCATCACAACATCCTCTTATTGCTAGAGGATCACTGTCGGATTGTGCTGAGATACACATAGTTCCTGGTCATGTCTATATAGCATTTCCTTGCATCTTTCCCAATTCCCTCTCTCCTCTTTCATGATATTCTAATCTGATTTAATGATTGACGAAGCTGATAATTTTTTCTTCCTGATTTACTTGGACTGTACTAGTAGAGAAAGATTGCTCTTGGCAATATCCAAAAAATCTTCTGATTAATGTCCCTAACTGATTTTATGCGCAGACATATCATAAATAAAAGGCGGCAGGTCCACATCTTCGTGTATCTCTTTGGGCTGCTACCTTTTTATTTAGCTTTCAACGTATCGGATCACTTATTTTTCGATTATTATCTATTTGACTACGGGAACTTACACTTTTCGAATTATTTAGTTTATTATGTAAACGGGAACCTCCACAATTTATTTCACTCTCTTGATTTTATCATTCATTTACGTCTGCTTTTTATTTTTAGATTCCTATTATATTGTTACAGAGCAGAATAGCTCACTATCCATAACACTTCGACAAAGTTGACCTAAATCTGCTCTCTGTCTGACTGATGAATTTAGCAACGGCTTGTCATTCACATCCATACTATTATCCTCATTGCTTTATGAGAGAGGCTTTATGTCCATTTTAGATCTTTCGTCCTTTTGGGTGATATAAATAGGTATGGGTATTTATACAAAAGCTTCCTTTTCAATATAGACTGGAATTTCTCGAATGATAACCTTAGCACTTTATTTACTTTTTATATTTAGCTGAATAATTTATGACTAGCATTTCTGAAGTTAAACCTTCAGTTGATTCAACTCCTTACTCTGATTATAGTTTTGCTACGTAAGAGCTTGGATAGTCTCTTTTTTACTCTGAATTTATTGTTCCAAGGATTCTACTCTCCATCGATTCTATTCGATGCGTCCCTGTAATGACAATAGCAGTTGGAACTAGCGAAGCTTTTATTATAGATGCATAATATGATTTTTCAAAGTTGTATTTTCGCTTAGGATGGCACGAATTTAGGACGACTCTGATGATTTTCTGATCATGCTTTCGATTGTTATCTAATTTTAGATCGCAGTTATTTTAAGATCAGGCCCATGACTGTAGAGTTCTCGATATGCGTGACTGGCTCTGTTTCTATTCTGCTTTAACATTTAAATTTCCATTTCCAAATCTAGATAGGAAGTCGTGCTTATATTTTCCTCCAAAAGAGTCGAATAAAAAGCTTCTTCAGAAGTAGTCGGAAACGTATAGGCGGTGACTAAACTTCTGTCTCTGAGCAGTTCTGTTTCGCTAAGTTATTTCTAATTCATTCGGATAAATAATGAATAGCTTCACAACAGCAAATAAATCTTAAATAAACTAAATTCAGTTGCATAATAAACGAAGAATCACTTGTTCTTGATTTGGTAAAGTATGATATTGAATCAATTCAAAATGTCAGGAAGATAATATTATTATAAGACTATCTATTCGAAAAGAGATGGCTGAAGAGGAGTAAGAAGAAGACTATCAAAAAAAATATATCAAAATAGTATTAGTAGGTAGCTGTCGGCATATTTAGGGTAGAGCGGAGTCGGCAAGTCCAACATCATCTCTCGCTATGTCTAAAATAAATTTACAATTGGCAATAACGTTACTATAGGACTGTAATTTTCTGAAAAGCACGTGTCCATCAATGGCAAAAGCATGGTTCTGCAGATATGGGACACTGCCGGTCAATAAAAATTCAGAGCCTTAAACAAAACTTTTTATAAGAACTCACTCGGTGCTTTGGTGATATTTGATTTGTCCAATCGGGATACTTTCGATAACCTGCCCCGCTGGATCGATGAGTTACGACAGAATACACCGTAATAATCTGTATATATTGGCTAAATCAGGTAATACTGATGGTTGGAAATAAGTCTGACATAAAGGATCAAAAAGTATCAGTGAGCGAAGCTCTATAATTGGCGAAAAGATAAAGAATGGGATATCTGGAAGGCAGCGCTGCTTTGAATATAAACATCAAATAGGCCTTCGAGCTGCTAACTAAAAAGATACTGGAACGAGTGTAAGAAATGAAGTCGTTCTAAATGAAGACCGTGCAGGTCAAGCCACAAACCATAAGTAGTGCTTGCTTTATTCAGAACCAAAAGTCCTGAACGGGAAGGACAACATCAAAAAAAGAAAGTGCTGTTGATATAGGGTATAAATATTGAGAACTATCATCCTGTTATAATTTTCCACTCGTTTTGGATACCCTGTGAACGTAACGGGTTCGTCGCACTCTTATGCCCTTATTTCTCAGCGAAGAGATTCTGGGTTTTGTTGGTGGATAGATAGCTCTTACCAAAAACTTAGAACTCTACTCCGAAATCATTGACATACTTTACTTGTTACGAAGCCAGCCACTGGGATGTAGGAACGTGTTTGATTAGAATGGGGGATTCAATGGATATCTATTTTCCGACTGAATCGAATCTTTCCTTTGCATTAACAGTCTCTATGACCCAAAGAGAAGTCGAACTTAGTGTAGCAGTTACTGATACTTCCTGCAGCCGACTGAACTTGGAGCTGCGCATTGGATTGACGGGTAAGCTCTGCAAGTAAAGCTAAATTATTAATCGTTTACTTTTCTTCCATTTGCAGTTGTTGTAAATCTGATTTTATCGCCATATCGCACAATTGATGAACCTGTCTCTGCCGCTAATTCAATCGTAAAGACATTTCTAAGGGCAGGCTGTTTGGTAGCAGTGGTAGTTACTGCATAAGTTTCCTATCCAAGAATGGCTTCATTGATATTATATGCAAGTATACCCTCCGTACAATTGCTGAGCAGCTGCACATTATCTCCTTGAGCGAGTAGTGTATCACTTTTCTTGGTTAAGCTTACCTGCCTAAAATGAGAGTTACTTGCTGATGGGAGAATCCTAATTTGAAAGTGTTATTAAGGGTGAGGTTGTTGCCTTGTTCTTTCTGGTAGAGATACTCCTTGAATTGATACTGATCCAGTTCCTTCTCCTCGTACCAGTTACCCAATTTGGTGTTGGTTGTGTACCGATTGCCAACGTTGTAATTGTGCATAATGAAGTTATATTTTATATAATCAGGCCAACTACTTCATAATCCCTATAATGAATTATCAAATAACTATATTAAGATCAAGTCAAAGGTATTACCAGTCGTATTTATAATCCATCTAGTAGCCATTTTTTTTAATCAGTGATTGGAACATCCCGCGTATTTTGGAGTAGTCGGGAGTTGATGTGTATTTTAGCTAGTCTAGGTAGCACAAAGCAGCTCCAAAAGCTTAAGGAAGTCCCTCTAATAGCTGAGGGCGGCACTTCCCTTTTAGCTCATAAACTTATTCGTTGGCAGATTGCATGCTTTTTGCTTTAATTTACATCCATGGCAATTAGCCTTTCAATAGAAATACCCACAGATAGACCAAACTTTATAACTCATCACGACGACAGATAGTCGTCTTGGAATTGGCAGCTCGACTACTGAACCTTAATGAGCCACTGAACTTATCTCTTGCCTCTTAGGGTATATGCTTACCATTTCTGAGATAGGGTGTGCTGAGTTCAAAATCTGTTAGATAGATCTTGTGTTTGAATTTGTTTCTGCCCACTAAAAAGTTACTGGGTTTGATGTCTCCATGAAGAATGCCATTGTTGTGCAAATATTAAACTCGATCCATCATCTGCAATGCTATAAGTAGAACGGTTTTTAAAGTCAATCTACCCCCACATTTTTTCCTCAATACATCAATATCTTCTCCCAGTTATTCAATGGCGAGATAGGCCCTTCCATTATCTTCAAAAGCTTCTTTAATTTATGGAAAACCATGGAGATGTGGCTGTTTCAATTTTTGATACGTCTTGATTTCATTCTGCATGAGGGGATTATCCAAGGTCGCATACGATTTGAGGAAGTACCCAACTCCATCCTGACGTACGCAGAGTTGAATAATCTTGCCCTAACGGGATTTTAATAACTACAACTACTTGTATTTACCCTTTATCATTTATTATAGCGGTCACAGAGTATTAACTTGAGTTAAAAAAGAGTATACCTCATTTCTTTATATGTTCAAATGAGAATTTGACAAACTCAATTAATATGCAACAAGTGTGCAAGGAATATATATAAAATCACATTTTCAGGCACTAGGACAAGAGGATTGACTGATAAGTTTAACTAATTTATTGTTACTCCACTCTCCGATTATCTTTGCACCCTATAAGGTGTAAAATACTCCCTTCCCCTCAATCAAATCGTTCTTGAAGGAACCCTCAAATTTCTAGCCATTACTTAAAAACAAAATTCCATTCCCCCATTTGTCATCCTGATGAAAACTACCTTCATAGTAGACCCAGTAGTCCTCTGATTCGTTAAATGATCGATAATCATAGGGTTCCTCAAGTTGGGCAGGATTTTAGTTGTAGAGAATACCTTTGCCGTTGAGCGAATCGAATCTCCATTCACCCTGATAAGCAATGCGTCCGTCTGCATAATAGAGTGTGCCCTTGCCATGCATCTGATTGTTCTACCAATCCCCACAATATTTTCCTCCCTCGTTGTAATAAAAGGTCCCATAACCGTTACGCAGGCCGTCCACCTTCCCGCCCTCATAGCAACCCTTTGCGAAAGACTACTTAACAAATGTAGAATTAGTTAATTACGCTCCTATGCTGTTTTGTAACTCATTCTGTTCATTAGCTTTCGATTGCTGTGGTTATTATGATTGTCGCATGCATGACATCCGGATGAAGTCTAAAAATTATGGTGGTGTGAATAGATTGTCATCTTTCGTTGACGGCGCAAATGGAGGATACTGAAATTGAGGTGATACGCTGGACTTCAGCAGCAATGAGTCGCTATCGCTCGTATTGATGTTCTGGCTTTTCTTGTCCCTGATCAATTTAGTAAAGCTTTCCTCCTCGCTTTCCTCGAGGGCACCATTAAAATTAAGTGCTGATTCTTTAGATTGGTTGTTTCTATTGATGGAATCTTCCATTCCAGCTTTGATGTTGGAAATATCTAGTATCTTAATGGAATCAGATATTCTGCTGAAACCCACCTCCCCACCATCACCCTATGTGTTTTGATCAATATTCTCAGCACTGTCCTATCTTGGCACCACCCTGCATAAACTCTCCTCATTGGGAGTATCTTCCTCCTCACCAATAAGTAACTCTGCTGGAAAAGAGAAAGTGCTATTTTTTTTGCTGGTATTGTCAGTGTAACTGTAAATGGCACTACAGATCATTTTTTTGCTATAGTCCTGGTTAGAAGTAATTTTATACTATGATTACAACATACGATTCTCAAATTTTTACCACTACTTTCTCTCACGCTTGATGGTGAAGTCAACCTTACCGTAGTCTAAATTGCAGTCTAACTGCTTTCTGATAGTCAATGGGCCAGGTTTAATGATTTGCTATTACTACTGGGGATGGTCGATGTCTCCACTGCCTTGATTGACGCTACCGCTGCCTTCTACTTCTTTGGAAAAAGGGAAAATTTTCACCTCATTAACTTTACTTTCGGACTCATCAATCTCGCTGGTAAAAATTGAAAGAACAGTGCGACTGTTGGTTCTAACAGACTGAATCTCTTCATTCAGTGTGACATAGCTAATCCTATCCTCAGGATCCCACCGCAGCATTTGGCCCATCAAAGCTATGAATTCTCTACTAAGTGGAGTCTCCTCCTTAATCCTTAGTTTGACTGCTTCCTCAAGATAGTTATTAATTTTTTTTTCGCTGTAGGTCTCTTATTGATAGAGAGGTCTTAGCAAACATAGATGCAGTAATGTCATTCCTAAGCTAAATATTTGACTGTTAGGAAGAGCATTGAGCCGTGAAGTTGTAATCCCATGAAGGGATGATTTCTTGAGTTTTCCTAGGGTAACTGCGTTTTGCATAGCAGCAGTGCCTTCTGGAGCCCAGTAATAACTAGTTAATATGTTGTAATCATATTTATGTTCCTTACTTATTTTATCAGATTGCCGACTAGTGTCCCTCAAATAAGCCTCGCCCTCTTAAAAGAAATTCGTATCTTCATCCACCTCTTCGTTTTAGTCTTAGAAAAAATGGGTAAATTACCATTAACCTAAATAAATATTGTCATCAGCATCCAGCTTTATTGCTACAGGCGAAAGCAATGGCTATTTAAATCCTTTGGAGACAAGTTCATAGCCCGCACTAACCGCATTGGAAAGAATAGTCCATAGCTACTTTTCTGAATATTTATGATTTGTCTTTTTGCGAGATTCTACTTCTGCTTCGAGAGTCAAGTTTAAATATTGCTGGTAGAGATGTAGTTGCAGATGTTGTGGATTGATTTTTGGAGTAATAATATTTTTCTGACAGTTCTGCTCGAAAATATTAAGAGAGCATGAAGTATTAACATTTACTTTATTATTTTGTTCAGGTAATGTGCCAAACTGCTCAAGGTGTTGCCTTACACTCACATTTCGATCCTTATCCACAATATCTGTTTGATAGATTGGGATTAAATGACCATGAGTGTTCAACCGCATGCGTTATCTGTAGTAGGTGTTCGTTTCGTAAAGAGCTTAAGTGGACCGCCAATCAAGCTCGAACTTATTTATGCAGAGATGATTTGAATTGCGGTCGTTAAAGACTTGCACATCGTTAGAGAGATGATGCAGAGTGAAGTGGGACAGTAGATGATACCCCTTGAGCAGGGATTTCTGCTCATTGCTGTCAAAGGCAGGTTTAATATCCTTTTGACCCATTCTAACTGAAATTAATTATTAGTTAATACTATTACCAATATTATAAGATCACAAGAATAGCAGTAGCAAGACTAGCGGCAATAACAATCGATAAATCTAATGGTTCGAAGCAATGACTAAACTTTGAATGTAGTAGTCAATCGGACAGAGGCCTTGACATTAACTCAGCTGAGTAGTTGTATAATTACCGTGCCAAGCTACACCTGACAGGCGAGACAGTATCCATTTGAAAGATAATAGCCGTAATTGCACAAAGAACAGGTGAAATTAGCCATCAGACTGATACAGTTGGTCGGCATAGCCACGCAGCTGCCAGTTGAGTGCAAAAAATAGTTAGGAGCACATGTAATGCACACGAAACGAGATGAACAGGTTTGACAGTTAGCTTGGCAAGCGTAGCATAAATTGTTGGAGCCAAGGTAATAGCTGCTTGCGCATATGGCACAAGTCAGCGAAGTGGCTGTGGTTTGACAATTGGAGACTGCACTCACTAAACATGACCCTGCACTATAATAGTATCCGGTGACGCAAGTAGCGCAGGTATTCCCAGGACAAGTTGCACAATGAAGCGTAGTACAAGTTGAACATACCCCTAAATTAAGGTAATAGCCAGAGCTGCAAAGTGTGCAAGTGCAAGTATTGCTAACCACTGATGAATTAGCAGGTACACATCCCGTGAATGTGCAGACTACGCAAGCACCAGCAGTGATGACGTACCCCGAGTAACAGGAGGAGCAATTCCCATAGATGTCGTTGATTTTACGGCAACTTTTAGCGTTAAGAATGCAAGTGATACCCACCAGATAGTAGCGCAGAGTCAAGGTGGAATTATAATCATTTTGGCATTGTGTAGGTGTGTTTTGATCGCGGCAGTAAAGTCCACCAGCTATGTAAGAGGCACAGCTTTGGCAAATTCCATTTGAGTCGAGAAAGTATGTTGTTTGGCACTGTGTGCACATAACAAAGTTATTGTTGGCAACACATATGCTACACCCAGCCGATCCCCCATATGTGGTGTCCTGGCACGTGATGCACAAGTTTGAGACGAGAATTCCCGCTATACAAGCAGTACAGGTCGATCCGTCAGTGCAAGAACTACAATTACTGGGGCAGTTCAGGCAGTTGGTTTGAAAGAGATAGAAGCTGCTTAGACAGCTGTAGCAATTATTGGATGAGTCGCAGGTTCCACATCCTGTAGGGCAAGTCAAGCAAAGTCCACCGTTTATGACACCCCAGTAATAGCCATTTGAGCAGGTGATGCAGTTTGTCGAGTCTGTGCAGGTTTGGCAACTGACAGCGCAAGCATAACATATGTTGTTCCACTCATAGAAACCAGGAAAGCACTGCTGGCAAAAGCCATTATTATCGATTTAGAAGCAGCCAGGGCTTACAATGCACCTGCCTGAATACAAAAAGGTGTAGGAATTGGCCACCTGGGCGCAGTCAGTGCAGGAGAGTTGAGTGCCTGATGTTTTGGAGCAACAGCTCGAGCATGTTCCATATATTCCAGATGCTTGTGGACACTGGATGCAGTTACTGCCAAATGAAATATATCCTGCAATGCAAGAAGAGCAGGTATTTATCGAAGTACAGATACAGTTAGGAAGGCAGGTTTAGCAATGCTGTTGATCGAAGAAATAAGCCGGCGGGCAGTAGTATGAGGTAGCTTATAAGTAGACGATGAGTGCGAGGGAAAGTATAAGGACATTGATGCTGCTCATGATCCTAAGCAATATAATGACTATTGTCTAAGTTAGATAATTAAATATGTTATCCACCCTATGAGTGAACCAAGCAATCTAAGAAAATGAAATGCTGTTAATAATCAAAATGTCTTTATGAATCTATTTCTTATGATTGTTCTTAATGTGGCAGAATCATGTATATCTAAAAGTTAAACATTTAATAAGTAAATCAGTTTGGAAGATAGTGACAGACATCACAGTTAAAGAGTTGAGTTTTATATAAAACTAATGATTATTTAATAGGGGTTTGGGGTTGGGGTTGGGGTTGGGGTTGGGGTTGGGGTTGGGGTTGGGGTTGGGGTTGGGGTTGGGGTTGGGGTTG
>Ga0302185_10002392_pt1 | contig 12359 bp, 9 predicted proteins | sample II_Bog_E1_1_FD_200231 | JGI IMG/M metagenome (GOLD analysis project Ga0302185, IMG submission 200231) | Peat permafrost microbial communities from Stordalen Mire near Abisko, Sweden - II_Bog_E1_2 | ecosystem: Environmental > Terrestrial > Soil > Wetlands > Peat | place: Sweden: Abisko, Stordalen... | reverse complement strand
CGGCTGGTACCACGGAGATAATCGGCCATTTTTTCGTCGTAACCAAACATGGAGCACGTAGCGCCAATTTCAGCGCCCATGTTACATATCGTTGCCTTACCGGTACAGCTCAGGCTCTCAGCGCCATCACCAAAATATTCTACAATTGCGCCAGTTCCACCTTTTACAGTCAGGATACCCGCTACCTTCAAAATTATATCTTTTGCGCTCGTCCATCCGCTCATTTTACCAGTGAGCTTCACACCTATCAGTTTTGGCATTTTCAGTTCCCACGGCAATCCTGCCATCACATCCACAGCATCCGCGCCGCCTACACCTATTGCGATCATCCCCAGTCCACCGGCATTCGGCGTATGACTGTCCGTACCTATCATCATACCACCAGGGAAGGCATAGTTTTCAAGCACCACCTGGTGGATGATACCTGCGCCTGCCCGCCAAAAACCAATTCCATACTTATTAGATACTGAAGCCAGGAAATCATACACTTCCTTGTTCACGTCAAGCGCTGTTGCCAGATCCGCGTCAGCCCCGGTCTTGGCTTGTATCAGGTGGTCGCAGTGTACCGTGCTCGGTACGGAAACCTTATCACGGCCACAGGTAGTGAATTGTAGCAAGGCCATTTGGGCAGTAGCATCCTGCATCGCCACACGGTCAGGCGAAAAATTCACATAGTCGCGCCCGCGGCTATATGGTTTCGTAGGTGTTTCATGGCTATGTGCATAAAGGTTTTTTTCGGCAAGGGTCAGCGGGCGGCCTAATAAATTGCGGGCAGCAGCTACTTTACCGGGTAATTGTTCATAAACTTTCTGGATGAGATCAATATCGAATGCCATTGGAAGGAATTATTTAATTAAATAATGTAATCAGGCTGCAAAATTATTGAAATCGGCAGAGAAAGTGAAATAATTGATGGGATATTAACAGAAATAGTCCTGTTTTCCGTCATGTTCCATACAGACCCAAAGACACCATGGGGTTTCTCGCAAAATATTATACTGCTAAAGTTTTCCTTTAGTTTTCCACACCTCTTTTAATATTCCCCCGGATTATTGTAACTTTGTTCGACCGCAACAGCCACCTACCCATCAAAATTCTCAAATCCAAGCTGCGCACCGGTCATACAAAAACCAAAGTTATGACCAAGTATATTTTTGTTACCGGAGGCGTTACGTCATCCTTAGGAAAAGGCATTATTGCCGCGTCTTTAGCCAAATTACTCCAGGCTCGCGGGTTCACCACTACCATCCAGAAATTCGACCCCTATATCAATGTCGATCCGGGTACGCTAAATCCCTACGAACACGGCGAATGTTACGTTACAGAAGATGGGGCGGAAACAGATCTAGACCTCGGGCACTATGAGCGTTTCCTTAATACATTTACTTCACAGGCCAATAATGTGACCACCGGCCGCATTTACCAGCACGTGATAACAAAGGAGCGCGAAGGCGCTTACCTGGGCAAGACTGTGCAGGTAATCCCACATATTACAGACGAAATAAAGCGGCGGATGCTCCTCCTCGGCGAGGATAACAAATTCGACGTTGTCATCACAGAACTTGGTGGTACGGTCGGCGATATCGAATCTCTTCCATATATAGAAGCAGTACGTCAGTTGAAATGGGAAATGGGAACCGAGAATTGTCTTGTTGTACACCTCACACTGATACCGTACCTCAAGGCTGCAAAGGAGCTAAAAACCAAGCCTACACAGCACTCTGTAAAAATGATGAGTGAGCATGGGCTTACACCAGACGTACTCGTATGCCGTACGGAAGAGCCGCTTTATAAAGAACTAAAAAGAAAGATTGCACTATTCTGTAACGTCACTCAAGATGCGGTTATTGAAGCCCTCGACGCAGATACTATTTACAGCGTACCACTTGAAATGATGCGCGAGAAACTGGACCTTATATGCCTGGAAAAAATGGATATGCCCCAGGGAAAGGAGCCGGACCTTTCAAAGTGGAAGGAATTTCTGAATAAGCTTCGTTACCCCAAGAGCCGTGTCACCGTGGGGCTGATTGGGAAGTACGTAGAATTGCAGGACGCTTACAAATCCATTCTTGAGGCGCTCATTCACGCAGGCGCAATGAACGAATGTAAGGTGGAGGTTGTCAATATCCATTCTGAATACCTGACGAAGGAAAATGCACGGGAAAAACTATTGAACCTCGATGCTATTTTGGTAGCTCCGGGCTTCGGCAGCCGTGGCATTGAAGGGAAAATTGACGCCATTCGTTATGCGAGGGTCAATAAAATCCCATTCTTCGGTATATGCCTTGGCATGCAGATGGCGTGTGTGGAATTTGCCCGCAATGTGCTCAATATGCCTAAAGCGCATTCTACAGAAATGGATCCCGATACCAACGAGGGCGTTATTGCTATGATGGAGGAGCAAAAGGCGATCACCCAGATGGGCGGCACCATGCGCCTCGGCAGTTATTCCTGCGACCTTGATGCAGACTCAGAAACAGCTAAAATATATGGCACCACGGAGATCAATGAACGCCACCGTCACCGTTATGAGTTTAATAATACTTATCTGGCTGATTTTGAGACTGCAGGATTGAAACCAGTAGGTAAAAACCTCAAAACAAACCTCGTAGAAATCGTTGAGCTGGAGGATCATCCATTCTATATAGGCGTCCAGTTCCATCCGGAGTATAAAAGTACTGTCGAAAATCCGCACCCTTTGTTTGTTGCGTTCATCAAAGCCGCCAAAGAGGCCCAGGAAAAGAGGAATGGATTCGTAAAAAGGCCACATGAAAAGAGTGCGGTGTAGCCAGTCAGGACTCAGCGTTTAACAACGAGGTGAATTCAATTGTCTATTTGACAATTGTTTTTTTAGCCTCATGTTATTGTTTCGTCCCACTGCGTTTTCTGCATTTTTTTGATACTTTTACACAACATCGGTTACTTGCCTGGTAAGGCTATCATTAGATATGGTTATTGTAAAATTAATTGGGGGACTTGGCAACCAAATGTTTCAGTACGCTTTGGGGAAATCATTGTCATCGCGTTTAGGCACAGATTTCAAACTTGATCTCGATTTTCTTTTAGATCGCACCCCACGGGAAAATTTTACCTACCGTGACTACAACCTTGATAGTTTTATTTTAAAAGAAAAACGCGCCACCACCGAAGAAACAAAGAAATATACCCGGCCAGCGCGAACAGATATTTTGGGTAAATTGGCATATACCGTCCGGCAAAGTATTTCGCCATATAAGTACTTTTACGAACCTCATTATCACTTTACACCTGCGGTCTTTGATCTTCCGAAAGATTGTTATCTCGAAGGCTATTGGCAATCCCCTAAATATTTCGAATCACTAGAAAAGGAGTTAAGGCAAGATTTCCGTTTTAGGGAACCGCTACCCAATCATGTTAGAACGCTGCATCAAGATATTACAAATCAAGATTCCGTTTGCATACACGTACGAAGGACCGACTATATCAATAATAGTTTTCATCCCTTGTGTACCATGGATTATTACACGAAGGCAATAGATCTGATGGCATCAAGGATTAAGAGTCCGCATTTCTATATTTTTTCTGACGATCCGGGCTGGTGCATCGAGCATTTCGACTTGAAATATCCATCAATGGTGGTCGCTGACAAATATTTGGGGCTTAAATTCTCCGACGACCTTCATCTGATGTCGATTTGCAAACATTTTATTATACCCAATAGTTCGTTTTCCTGGTGGGCGGCCTGGTTGAGCGCAAATCAAGATAAAGTGGTAATTGCACCCAAAACTTGGTTTGGTGATAAAAATTGGGATGCTAAGGATTTAATACCGGAAACATGGTTGCGTATAGAAAATTAATGATGCCCTTGGCGTTGTCTGTAAAAATCGTTTTTATTTGATATGGATGGTCCGCTTATTAGTGTCGTTATTCCTTGCTTTAATTCCTCGTGCTACATAGGGGCTACCCTCGGCTCTCTGGCAAAACAGGCGTTTACAGATTTTGAAGTCATCATTGTTGATGATGGAAGTTCGGATGATAGCGTCACAGTAGCAAGGAGAGCGTTGGAAGATCTGAAACTTCATGGGTTGGTAATGATCAGGCCGTCTGATTTGAAAAAAGGCGTCGCGAATTGCAGAAATGCAGGTATTAATGCAGCCAATGGGCAATGGATATCTTTTCTGGATAGCGACGATTTATTTTTTCCTGAAAAACTTATGAATACCGTCCGCTTGATCGGAAAATTCGGTACATCGTGTGGTGCATACTTTCATGCAATAAGGGAATTTGAAGATGGCACACACAAAATATTGGCAGTGACTTCAAAAGGAAGCTATTCGCAACCGGAAGACATTTTTTCCCGGTTGATGGAAAATAATATCATTGCAACATCTACTGTTACTGTAAAAAGTGATTTATTACGCCAACTTGGCGGCTTCGATTGCAAGTTAAATGGTGTGGAAGATTACTTCCTATGGCTAAGGCTCGCAAAAAAAACAACGTGGTTCTATAGTGGTGAGATGTGGACAGATTATAGGATCAGGATTGGCTCACTGATGGGCGGTCGGCAGTTGGCTCATTATGTTTTGCAAAACGAAGCACTATACCAGTCGGCCAGGGATATAAAGGAATTCAGTCCTGCCGAGCTGAAGGTATTGGATACAAGTCTTTTTGGCGGCGCAATGCTCGGGTATGCTCACATATCCATGACTGTTTGGGGCTGGGGCGATTTTATCAATGGGTTGATGGTTCTGGGTAAGATCGGAAGATTGAAGACGGCGGTTGGTCTGTTTCGTGTTCACTTTAAAAATCTCCTGCTGAAAAAAGCCCACAAATACATTCTGTCGCGGTTTTCATGAGTGCGACGGAGCCTGTTTTATGCACGTTCCACCAGTTTTAGATCTTTCATTTTTTCGTTTTTTCTTTGAAAAATACCCATTATTGATTTTATAGTTGGCCAGGACCTTATTAACAGTATTGATTTTCGATTTTATGGTCGGCGGTACCAGATTCATGATATGATCTTAAAGAATTGATTGAGTTGCTAAGCCAAAGTTATAAAAGTAAATGGACCGCGGCCGCTATTTTTTTTACACCATTGCAATGTTTGAAACGTCCTGTAAAAAAGCAAAAGCATCATATTCACAAGTGAACATGATGCTTCGATATTTATAAAAAATAAAACTTACGATATTTTCTCTACCTGGCTGTAATTCAATTCCACCGGGGTTGCGCGGCCAAATATTTTTACCACTACTTTCAGTTTCTTCTTTTCCTGGTTTATTTCTTCCACAGCGCCATTGAAATCGTTGAATGGGCCGTCCACGATTTTCACGGTTTCGCCAACGATATATGGTTCTGCATAGCTGATGCCCTGTTCACTCACTTCATCCATTTTCCCAAACATCTTGTTCACCTCAGCCTTGCGTAGCGCTGTTGGGTGTTCCTTCCCAAGGAAGTGAATAACACCGTTGATGTTTTTGATTGCGTGCGTGATGTCATCCGTAAGTTTGCCGTCATTTGCTTCAAGCAGGATATATCCAGGGAACAACGTCTTTTCACGAAGTGTCTTTTTGCCGTTCACCACTTTAAATACCTTCTCGGTAGGGCAAAGTACCTGAACAACAGACTTGGTCCAGTTACTTATTTTTACTTCCTTATCTATATATTCTTTTACCTTCTTTTCTTTGCCGCTGATCACACGGATGACATACCACTTGGTATCGGGCGCCGGTTTGGCTTCCGGGGCTACTGCCGCTTCGTTTGTTGTATCCATCATTATTTACCTAAAATTTTATAAACCATTTCAAGTACGTTCTTGGAAACGAAGTCCATACCAAATACTACCGCCGTCACAATGCCCAGGGCTATCAGCACTATTATAGTGGTTTGTTGCAGTTCCTCCCAGGTAGGCCAGGTTACTTTGTGTAACAGCTCGTCATAAGCTTCTTGAATGTAATTGCCAACTTTCATAATCTTTCAGGACCCCAAAATAAAAGGGGCGTATTTTAACGATTAATAAATAGACCAGCGGACAAAAAAACATCCACAGATCTTGTATCTTCTTTTCTTCCTTTCGGAAGAGTCTGCACGGGCACGTGGATTCGAACCACGATCGAAGGTTTTGGAGACCTCTATTCTGCCGTTGAACTATGCCCGTTTATATGGGTAGTAACGTTCCTACTCAATAAAAAATCAAAAAGTCAAAAAGAAAACCCTTTTGACTTCTTAACAGGTGGCAAATGTAAGTAATTATTTCAAATGAACGTATTTTTTTTGGCTTTTTCACCCAATGATCTAAACGGGTTTATTTGGAGAACATCTCCGTTTTCCGTAGACCCGGCGACCGGTTATTCATTAATTTACCTGCCGTTTGCCAATGCCCTTGAGTCTGCGGGCAATTCTCTCACATTGCCTGGTGACGGCGGCAGGGTGGGGACCGTGGCAGAAATTAGTTCGGAATAACGCTGTTCCCCGTTCATGCCCACGCGGTCCAGCCGGTAGTATTTCCAAATCGGTTCGTACAATTGGAAACAGTATTTTTTTGACAACATTGACGCTCCCGATGGCTTTACAGTTCCGATCACGTCAAATTGGGAGCCGTCATTACTGGCCTCAATACGATAATTAAATACATTCGCTTCCGAGGGGAGAGTAAATGTTATGGACGCTACTTGGTGGTCGTTTGTCAGCGCTGCGCTGCTAAATGCCTGCTGACCGTAGGCTCCGTTTGTAACAACCATTGCCGTTAAAACAATAATAATGTGCTTTTTCATCGTTTTTTGTTTTTGTGGTTAATCGAATAATCTTCACAAAGGTCATACAAACCCAAGAGCCAGAAAATGATGTTTTGACGATAAACAATTCATATTCAACGCAATTTCAAAACGTTTTATAACGGTCCAGGTATAAACATGGCTGGAGTAATGATACTTTTATAAGAAATGTGCCAAATGTCCAGTTAAACAACCTGATGGATGAAACAACAAAAGCGCCCCGGATTGTGTTAGAAAAAAAGAGCGAACCGAAAAAAACAGTACATTTTAAAAATATTGCTTACCTTGCGTGGACTATTGAGAATATTGCCATTTCGGTGTTTTGGTGATCACGTAGGCATTTTTGATTTCTATGTGTTTTTGGGGGGCTTGATTTATAGTTTATCTTGTTTTGTTTGCTCTATTACCCCATCTTTCCAAATTCTAATAAACTAAATATAATTTTTGATGCTGTCTTTTTGAGGCAGATAGATATATTTGTCGTAAAATAGCTCAATACGGAAAGAAGACCTCTGATGTATTGTTATTACCGTTGGAGCAAAATCATGTTTATGGCAAGATTTTATTTTCGAATGGTTAAAGGAATAACGGCAGACAACAAACGGCTAAAATTTTTAAAAAGTATATTGTAATTACGAATTGAAGGACTAAAAAAATTTATTTTTCAAAAAAAATAAGGTGAAAAGTTATTTTTAATAATTTTTTCACTATTTTTCGGCTTTGTTTCTAAACTATATTGATATGGGATCAGGAAATTTCTACTCTCGCATGGCGAATTCTAATGAAAATTTAAAAAGAAACCGGTTATTCCGGTCGGTCTTTTTAGCAGGCATTTTAATGTTTTGTGTGCAATTTAAATCAAATGCCCAGGTCTTTTTGGGAGGTAGTAACCAGACAATTACAGTCTGCCAGAATTCTACTGTTTATATTGATACCACTTTAGAAGTAAATGATACTTCCACCATATACCCTACAGATACGTTCGGAGTAGTTTCCAGTCCGGTTAGCGGCATCCTCACCGGATTCCCTGTTTGGTTTCCTTCCGGCGGCATTGTCCTTGCCCCTCCCGGTACCTTATATTATACACCTAATCCTGGTTTTACCGGGAACGACATATTTGTAGTGTACGTAAACAACGGCAGCGGTCCTGTTTATGACACGATCACTGTTGTGGTTAATCCTCTTCCCAGTCTGTCCCTGATTGATTCAGCGGTTACAGTATGCGCGGGCACATCAAGTGTTACATTCGCGTTTACCGGACTTACGGGCGTAGGTCCTATCAGTACTGTGGTTTCTGCCGTGGGCAATACCGGCTGGGTAGTTCCGGCAGGTGTTACCGGCATTACGTTTGACATTCAGGGTGCCAGTGGTAGCGGCGACAATTACAGCGGCGCGCCCAACCCTGGCAACGGTAGCCGCGTACAAGGATATTTCGCAGTTACCCCAGGCGAGGCATTAAGTATTAATGTTGGTGGCCAGGGCGGCTTAGCCACGACACTCGGTGCAACCGGTGGCTGGAACGGCGGCGGTAATGCTTATTATTATCCATTGCTCGGCGCTACCGGTGGTACGGGTGGTGCTGGCGGCGGTGCCAGTGATATTCGCGTTGGTGGAAATTCATTGACTAATCGTGTTATCGTGGCCGGTGGCGGCGGTGGTAATGGTTGGGACAGCCCCTATGGCGCATATTATGGTGGCGCTGGCGGCGGACTTATTGGTGGCAGCAGCCAACCTAACGTTGAAGGTTCCAGCGCAGGCGGCGGTACTCAAGTAAATGGCGGTGCAGCAGCAACACGCACCGGTTGGGTTTCAGGTACCAATGGTAGCCTGGGCCAAGGTGGTAATGGAAGCGCACTCGGCGGCGTAGCCGGCGGCGGCGGTGGCGGGTACTACGGCGGTGGCGGCGGCGTTTGGAACGGCGGTGGCGGCGGTTCAGACTTCACAGACCCAACTCAGACATCTTTAGTTACGCATACCCCCGGCTACAGAACTGGCGATGGTATCGTAAAACTTACTTATAATGTTGCTGGAACTTATACTATTAGCAATTGGTCCGGTGGTGCATACTCGGCAGGTTTTGCTGATGTAACTGCTTCGTTGCCAAGTTCACCAATCACGGTGAGCGTTCCATCTGCTGCTCCAGCAGGTACTTACACTGCTATACTTACGATCAGTAACGGAACCTGCGGTAGTGTGAGTTACCCGATAAGCATCACTATCAACCCAATCCCAAATATCACTGATGTATTGACTAACCAGACGGTTTGTAACGGTTTATCAACCACTGGCGTTACATTTACTGGTTCTGTTGCCGGTACCGTATTTAACTGGTCCGTTGATAATACGAGCTTCGGTTTACCGGCGGCCGACACCGGCAGTTTCCCTGCTATAACTGCTGCAAATGCTACCGCTAATCCCGAAGTAGCAAATATCAGCGTTACTCCGATGGCAGCAGGTTGCACAGGCGCTACCTCTAATTTCTCGATCACTGCATATCCTACACCTGTACTCAGCAATCAGCTTGTTGACTCAGTTTGTAGTGGTTTAGCTTATAGTTACACTCCTATGAGTGCCACTGCCGGTACACGTTTTGTAGTAAACAGGAATACTGCATTTGGACTTACTCCGGTATCTTACTCGGACACAGTGGTTAATGAAACACTTACCAATACTACAAGCAGTCGCGTAAGCGCACTTTATTCGGTTGCTTTGTCTGCAAACGGTTGCGTTGATACTCAGTCATTTGTTCTCATCGTAAAGCCTACGCCTGTATTGAACTCCACTACCGCTAATACACCAGTTGGTGTGTGCGGATCTGTTCCCGTTTCCTTTGTTCCCTCAAGCATGGTTGCGGGTACTACTTATACATGGAGCCGTAATGTTGTAACAGATATAACAAACCCTGCCGAAACAGGCACAGGCAGCGTAAACGATACCTTAAACAATGATTATTCAGCAACTGCAACAGTTGTCTATGACTATTCGTTGAATGCTTATGGTTGTACAAATAACCAGGAAGTAACAGCGGTAATTTTCCCAACACCACGTTTGACAAGTTCGACCACCAATACTCCGGTGTGCTCTGGCTCTATTTTTAACTATAATGCTGTTGGCACACCTACCGGCGCCGTAACCTATTCATGGACTCGGAATGAGATTCCAGGAATCGGCAACGCGTTGGCTTCAGGTTCTGGTAACGTAAACGAGTCGTTGATGGATACAACTGCAAGCGGCATCATGGTTACCTATGATTACACTGTTATGGCAAATGGCTGTACTAGCGTGGTTTATCCGGTGACGGTTTGGGTAAATCCAAAACCAATGCTTACCAGTGGCCTCACACCTGCTGGCGTTTGTGATAACGTTCCCTTCGTTTATAATCCAACAAGCACAGTAAGCGGTACTACTTACAATTGGTTGCGTTTACCGGTTGATGGTATCGTTTACGGTTCAAGTACTTCAGAAGAGTTAGGCATCAATGGTGTCAATGAGACACTGACAAACACAACAGGTAATCCACTGGCCGTAACTTACTATTATGTGCTTGGCGCTTATGGCGGTTGCACAGATACTCAGGCGGTAACTGTTATGATCAACCCGATACCAACGTTTACAGGTAATACTGCTCCGGTTGCACAATGCGATAGCGTGGTATTCAAATACACACCAAGCAGTTCTGAGGCGGGTGCTACCTATAACTGGACCCGTAACTATGTTGAAGGTATACTTGCTGCTACTACAAGCGGTACTGGAAATGTAAACGAAGAACTGATCAATACTACGAACGTTAACGTAAATGCTACATATCAATATACTACTACAGCAAATGGTTGTACAAGCAATCCTGCTGATGTGGTTGTTACGGTTCGGCCTACCGCAAGGCTTTCATCGGTGACCACCGGAACGGTTTGCACCGATGTGCCATTCAATTACAGCCCTACAAGCTACACTCCTAATACCACCTTTAAGTGGAACAGATTGGCTAACGCTGGAATCAACGGTGGCCTCACAGGCAATGGTATAGGGAGCATTTCTAACGTGTTAGATAATACAACTTCTACACCAATCGTAGTGACCTATGAATATCAGATGACTGCTTATGGTTGTACCAATCCTACTTCCGCAGTTTTGCATGTAACCGTTAATTCTGGCCCTGCTGGTGCTCAGATCATGGGCAATTACACTTCATCTGTATGTTCAGGTACCAACAACCAGACTTATGGCGCTGTAAATGCTCCAGGCTCGGGCGTTAACTATACATGGGATGCTACAAATGCAACTATATGGTCTACAACTAATAACGGACAATACATTCTGGTTGACTTCCCTAATTCCGGTGACGCAACATTAACCCTTAATGCTACGTACGCAAGCACAGGCTGTTCGGAAAGTGCCAGCATCAATGTGACGGTAGGGTCATCAGCGAACCTCAACCCGGAAGTAATTTACTATCAGGGAATGTTTGTATGTCTTAACAATGAAGAAGTATCTTACCAGTGGGGTTATGATGATGCAACTACCTTCCAGTCTACCGCTGTACCAGGCGCCGTGAACCAGAGTTACACAGATCCTTCCGCTGATTTTACTAACTACAACTACTGGGTGATCACTACATACAATGGCTGTACGCAGAAGACCTACTACAATCCTCCAAAATCAACGGTTCCACTTAGGACGTCTAATCCTTCTTTGAGTGTGTACCCTAACCCGGTTCTTAACGCGTTAAACCTGGTATTCTCAAATTCCGGCTCTGCAAATATGGAATATGAGATCGTAAATATGCTTGGTCAAAAAATCTTAACCGGCACTGCTCCGGAAGCTGCTGCAACTATTGATGCATCGAGCCTCACGCCGGGCTGTTACCTGATCAACTGTTATCACGAAGGTGTTAAAATAGCTACTACAAGGTTTGTTAAGAATTAAATTTTTTCAAAAATAAAAACCGATTAGATGAAAAGAATATTTATTATGCTTATAGCAGCAGGTGGAGCGTTTTCAGCTTATGCACAATCTGCCAATAGTAATGATGTTTATAAGCTTAATTACCAGGCAAACGTCCTGCGGTCCAGTCAGGATTCTTTGCAATATCAAATTGACAGTATTCATTCCAGCGTAAAGGATATCAAGAGGAAGGAGAAAGCCAAAAACTGGAAAAGGGATGAACAACTCTCCCGTTGGGTGATCGATGTTAATGCCTTGGGCGGTATTTTGGACCAAGGGCTTACAAAAGCTAACACCAATGGTAATTACCTTAACGGTATTGATTTGAATACTGGAAATCTGAAATTTACCAATGGTATGTCTTTCGGTGGTGACGTACAGTTGGCTTATTTTCTTGGAAGGAAGGCTCATTGGGGTATTGGTACCGGTCTCGTGTACCTGTACCAGCAGGGTGATATGACGTTGGATAATTTCAATGTGCAATATCAGTCTATTGATAATTTCGGAAATATTTTCCGTCAGTGGACAACTGCTGATCAGCCAGTTAAGGAAAAGCTGACTATAACCAACGTCAATATTCCGCTGTTTTTAAAGTACAAAAACAGGTTTACCAAGCATTCTGGCTTTACAGCCGATGCAGGGTTGGTGTATAACGTAAAACTGGAG
>Ga0302185_10002389_pt1 | contig 12376 bp, 9 predicted proteins | sample II_Bog_E1_1_FD_200231 | JGI IMG/M metagenome (GOLD analysis project Ga0302185, IMG submission 200231) | Peat permafrost microbial communities from Stordalen Mire near Abisko, Sweden - II_Bog_E1_2 | ecosystem: Environmental > Terrestrial > Soil > Wetlands > Peat | place: Sweden: Abisko, Stordalen... | reverse complement strand
CAACCCGGAATTTACCAATTCAAGTTCGGTAGCGCCTTTTACAATTGTTGAACGTTGCAAAGGTGTTAACGCAACACCCGTGATACCTTCCACCATATTCACCAGGTTTAGGTTTGTATTTTCTTCAAAGCGCCGGTTCATGCGGCCAAAAGCAACATGCGAAAGATTTTTAAGCCACTCAAAATAAGAAACAGTTACGCCACCCGCGTTTGCATACATGTCTGGTATGATGATTCCGCCATTCTTGTAAAAAATAGTTTCTGCATCAGGTGATGTTGGCCCATTTGCGCCTTCGGCAATGATTTTTGCCTGGATATTACTGATATTGGAAATTGTAATTTGGTTTTCCAAAGCAGCGGGTACCAATATATCGCATGGTTGTTCCAGGCCGTCGTACGAGTTTTTAAATTCTTTTTTAGCACCCGGATAACCCAAAATAGAGCCTGTTATTTTTCGGTGCTGAAAAACAGCTTCGACATCTAATCCGTCAGGATTATAAATCGCCCCTTCAAATTCGCATAAGCCGACTATTAGCGCGCCAAATTCCGACAGGAACTTAGCTGAATAATAGCCTACATTACCCAGGCCCTGTACTATTACTTTCTTTCCTGATATTCCGGGCAACAGGCCAATTTTTTTCATGTCCTCGCCCACGCTTACGCATTCGCGTATGGCAATAGCAACGCCTCTACCGGTTGCCTCACGGCGGCCTGCTATGCCCTGCAGGGCAATGGGTTTACCGGTTACCGCGCCCATAGCATCCAACTGGCCGGGGTTCATGGTAGCATAAGTATCGGCGATCCAGCTCATCTCACGTTCACCAGATCCGTAATCAGGGGCCGGTACATCTATGCTTGGGCCTATAAAGTTTTTCTTTATCAGCTCAACAGTGTAACGGCGGGTAATATTTTCAAGTTCCTGCAGGGTGTAGCTTTTGGGGTTAATTTTTATTCCGCCTTTAGCTCCTCCAAAAGGTACGTTTACAATAGCGCATTTATAAGTCATTAATGCTGCAAGCGCCATCACTTCATCTTCATTAACCATTTCGCTATACCGGATACCGCCTTTTGTAGGCGACTGGTGCTGTGAGTGCTCCACGCGCCAGGCATCGATCACTTCGAACCCGTTTCCCCGTCGTATTGGGAAGCGAAAACGGTACACGCTGTTGCACGATTTTATCTGGTCGAGCAATCCGGTATCATGTTTTGTGAATTGTGCGGCATAATCAAAATTTTTGCACACGTCATCAAAAAAATGAGTGTCCTTATGAGCAATTGAGTTAATAGTAGCCATAATTTAAAAAAATATTAATTTGTTAAAAAAGTGCTCAAATTTGGTATATTTTTTATCAATATCGCAAAACAATTATTGATAGTGTACGACATACACATGGTGAACTATAATCAAAATCTGTGTTTAAACCTTATAGGTAGAATTTTTGAACTACTTTTCTTTTTCGATTTTTTTTAATCTTCTGTCAATCGAGAACAGATAAATGGCCAGGCCAACAAAAATCACCACAATTATAGCTATTACTACATATATTTTACCCGAGCTGCGCATGGCGTCGGCCATTTCAACAGGTTGGGCAAACACCGTTGTATAACCCAAAAGCAAAAGTGCAAAAAGTGTTGTTTTCTTCATGTTAATTTATTTCGTTCTTTTTATACTCAATTAAACGTATCCTGTACCTGAGACTGGCAATCCAGATGGCAATAAAGCTCCAGGCAATAAATGCCGGATATAGTACCATCCGCATACGGTTATCCATATCCAGTTTGCCAAATGCCGGGTTACCCCCATTGCCGGGGTGCAGCGAGTCGGTCATTCTGGGTAAAATCATAATCAGCACCACCATAATCGGGAAAGCAAAAATGTTATATATCGCCGAAATTTTGGCCCTTTTTTGCTCTTCGTCAATTGAATTACGGAGTACCGCGTAAGCACAATACAATAAAAAAGCAATAGCCGCGCTATTTTGCTTTGGGTCGTTGCTCCAAAATTCGCCCCAGGTATATTTGGCCCAAATCATTCCGGTTATTAAGCCTAATACGTAAAAAAAGGTGCCGGTGTTTACACATTCCACAGCAATAAGGTCAAATTTTTCATCACCCGTGTTTAAATACTTTATGCTGTATATTACAGAGATGGTAAACACTGTAAACATGGCAATCCACATAGGTACATGAAAATAGGTGTTCCGGATAGTTTCGTGAAGTATGGGAAGATGTGGCACGCCAAGTAAAAACCCCGCGATAAGGGTGTAAAGAACCATTAATACGGCCAAAGCCTTCCACCAGGTTTGATAGATAAATTTCATATGATTAAAGAGGTAAAGATAATTCTTTTAGTTGAATTGGTGGGTGGTTGATTAAGTTGAATTTGGTGAGTAGCTGATTAGGTTGATTGGGTGAATGTTTTTAGGGGATTTATTAGGTTATAAGTGAAAAATAACTACTCACTTAATAAACTCAATAAACTCAATAAACTAGACGTCACTTCTGATCTGGAACATAATCAACCGGGAGCATATCAGAAAGCCTGTTTCTTGCCCATGTCCCTTCATATAAAGGCGCATTTTGAATAATAATTCCGTTCATATCAAATAACGCATATGGCGCCATAAGCGTGATAACGCTTACTGCGTAATTTGGCATATCTAAAGGGCGGTATATATCCTTGTTATAAACATCGTCTGTAGCTTTTGTATACACCACGTACAAATAGTTTGAAAAATGTAAACTATATATACCTGTTTGTTCAGTTGTAGTCATGATCTCCCATGGAAATAAAGGTGGCTGTGTCAAACTTTCATGATAATATTTAGACAGATTGGCTAAACCGATCCAAAAATTTGCTGAATCAATCCTTCTCTGTGTCTTATACTGCTCAATTTTCCGTCTTATGATTTCCTCTTTTGGCCTGTCGGGATTAAGGTAGCGGTTTAAATGATATAGCTTGAATCCTTCTTCTGTTAATTTATCAGTATACAATGAACGAAAAAAATGCATTGCTGAACCGTAGTAGGCTTCCTCGCGTTTTTGGTGCCACTTTTTTTTCTGCGTCTCGTTACCCTGCATTTCCTCGAAAACCCGCTGGCCAGATGAAGAAATGATATTGGATATCTTATCAATATTAAAATCATCTACCAAAAACTTTATCCGGTACCCAAGCGCCCTGTTCTCAACAATTAAAAATTGATCTGCATCCGCATGCAGTAATTGTTTTGTGGGATTGTACGTTATGTTTAAAATATGCGGGTTCGTCACAACGCAATTTTTTGCGTTTTCGTCGACACCGATGAATTCTCTTTTAAACATTTCGTAATTTCTTTTCCAGTCGGCATCTGAGGAAATAACAACCTCCCGCAGCATTAACGGTTTTGCGGCCAATTCAATGTTCAACCTAATTGGTTCGCGGCCCACCAAAATTGTTTTATTATATTCTTCGTACCCCAATATGGAAACTACAAGGGTATACTGGCCCGGTCTTAGGCCACTTAATGTAAATGTACCATCTTCGGAAGTCGCTGTTCCTGAAGCAGAATTACTTAAAAAAACACTTGCCCTCGGCAATGGTTTTTTCGATTCGGCACCAGTAACCAAACCGGTAATTGTTCCATTTTGCGCGAGGGATGTAAATGGAGCGAGTAAAATAAAGAGAATAAGCCAGGGGAATCTCATCAAACAAAAATAGTTTTTTTTCAACTTGCGAAAGAACAAATTTAAAATGAACTCATTATGAAAGGTAACAACAATTTTATAACATTTTCTAAGACTCTAAAATATAGCCCGGGTTTAATCGCGCCATAAAAAAGGGAATAACAACAGCGATGTAGCGATCACAATTACGTTAATGGCTAAAAGTACGCCAATATTACTGTAGCTGAAACTACGTGCGATCCCGTCCATCGCATTTTTACTCAGACGTATGAGTACTAAAATAACTGGAATAACTACAGGGAAACTTAAAATGGCCATGAGCGTGCCGTTATTACCGGCTTTTGAAGCGATAGCTGAGATCATTGTAAAAACAGTTGAAAAACTAAGACTTCCCAATAAGATCGTAAGAAAGTAATATAGCGGATCGCCAACTGTGTTATTGAAAAAAAGCAGATAAACCATTAAGGCCAGTATGCTGAGCAGCGCCATTAATAGAATGTTGTAAATTGTTTTTGACAGAATGATGGCCTGGGGGCTCGTTATGGAATAATAATACAAAAGCCGGCTTTTACTTTCCTGCATAAAGCTTTTAGCAATGGCGTTAACCGATGCGAAGAGCATAATGATCCAGAACAAAACATTCCAAACTATCGGGTAACCGTTGCTCCCGGTAAAGCCAGGATTTAAATTAAAAGAAATATAACATATAAATACAGTAGAAACCACATAGAGCAGTACCCCGTTAAACGCGTATTTTGAACGCCATTCAAGCGTAATCTCCTTTTTAAAAAGATACCAGGTTTGGTTTAGTAAATCATTTGTCATTTGTCATTCGTCATTAACGGCGAAGTTAAATATTTATTTCTAACTACTCACTTCCCGATAGCTATTGGGATCAACTGCCCACTTAATCAACCACTCAAAACCTATTTCTTCAATAATTTAAAAATTTCATTTGTTTTCAATATGTAATCGACTGCGTTTATGCGTATGGCCGCTCCCGGCATTTCCGGCATTTCCGCCTCAGCCGGGTCCTGGACAATCGTTAGCGAACCGGCATTCCTCAGCCTAAGCATTCCTTCGGCCCCATCCTGGTTTGCACCGGAAAACAAAATACCGGTGCAACGGTCGTTATATATATCAGCAGCGCTTTCGAAGGTAACATCAATTGACGGCCTTGAAAACCATAAGGCTTCGGAGACATCCAGACCAAAGTGCCCATCTTTTTCAATTAAAGTATGGTAATTGGCTGGCGCGATAAAAACTGTGTTTTTTTCAATTTTGTCCTTATCGTGAATTTCCTTTAGCCTCACCTTGCTATGGTCTGCAAACAGTTGTTCAATCTCACTCAGAAAATTTTTTTTCCGGTGAATTACAATAACCACCACCTTGTTCAAATCAGGCGACAAGTTTTTTACAATTTGGAACAATATTTTGAATGAGCCTGCAGAACCGCCCAGCAGCAACAGTTCGCTGTTGTTCCAACGCCTAATCATGTTTTTATCAAGAACCAATTTTTTGATATATGTTTTCTTTGGAATTTATTTCCCTGAATTTATTCCTGGCAATATCCGATCTTATAGTTTCTTTACTTCCAAGGCATAAAAAACCACCCGGGCATAAACTTTTATAAAAAAGGTCAAGTATGCGCTCCTGTAAAATTGTCTCAAAATAAATAAAAACATTCCGGCAGCTAATTAGTTGAAATTCATTAAAAACCGGGTCTGATATTAAATTATGAACGGAAAATAATGTATTTTGCTTTAAATCACCCTGAATAACCGCTAAGTCATTTGTGCTTGTAAAATGATCTGCCAAAGATCCTCCCAAACCTGATAAACCGTAATTTTCTGCATATGTTTTTAAATTACGTACGCTGCATACACCCTTCTTTGCACTTTTTAGTACTTCGTTATTTATATCGGTGCCGTAAATTAGCGACTTTTCTTTCAACCCTGCCTTTTTCAATAAAATTGCCAGGGAAAAAACTTCCTCACCGGTGGCGCACCCTGCCGACCAAATTTTTATGTGCTTATACGTAGAGAGCGCAGGTAATATTTGTGTATAAAGTGTTTTATAAAAAGAAGGATCGCGAAACATCTCCGTAACATTGACGGTAACTTCTTCTAAAAATTCCTGAAAAAACACAGGGTCACTAGTTAATATACGCCTGAGGTCACCAATATCCCATTTTTTTATCATCATTATGCGTGAAAACCTCCTTTTTAGGGATGCTTTTGAATAGTACGAAAAATCGAAACCATATACTTTGTTTACCAGGCCTATTATTTCTGTCAGTTGTTCTGAACTTAAATCCTGTGAGGAAACATCCATATTTATAGTCCCGGCTAAAGCTGCAACATTGAGATAAAAGTGTCGGTAAGGGCAAGGCTGGTAGTATAATGATGCGGGGTCGCAACTATATAATTTTCAGTCGTGCATTTCCTACGGCCATCAGTCATTGTTTTGGTGATTTCGGTTACAGGCGATTTATTAGTTTTGTTTTATGATCAGATTATTTGGGGGGAATTTCCATTTTGTCGGCAAAGTGGGCACAGTAATCGCGTAGGTCTTCAACAATCAGCTTTTCACCTGTGGCGCGTAAAAAGCTGTCGCCCATAGTCATCAGGGTTTCATAAAAAAAACGCTTCATTTCATCAACCGGCATATCTTTGGTCCAAAGGTCAATGCGCAGGGTGTTTTTATAGTTTTGGTCCCAAAGGGCGAGCATCATTGATTTTACCGGCAATGCCTCTTTATTTTGGGCATCCGTAGATTCCCACAAAATGCTCTCGGGGACGTTTGTGTCGTCAAGTTGTATCGTAAGCTTAATTTCAGCAGTTTTCATTAAATTATTTTACAAGTAAAAATATAATACCGGCCAAAGTTATAAAGCTTAGCTCTACAATCCATAATTTTTTGTTTTCGGGGAAGTAATTGCGGAACAGGATATCCATAAATGATACTACAATGGCAAACAGCAAAAATATCCAGCCGATAACGGCGCCCAAATGTTTAAACTGGTAGCCCGAAATTTTTATGCCATAAATCCAACTGTAAACGGCTACAATTAGAAAAAACGAACTTGCAAAATTTAAAGGGGTAATCCTTATTTTCATATTTCTAATGCTTTTTTCTGAACGATTTAGTTGCGCCCCGTTTTCCGGCACTCGCGTTTGGGTTTGATTTTATCTTCGCGGAGTCAAATTTCTTACGCTGATTTAATGTCTTCTTTTCATGGAAAGCCCCTTTAAAATCAGGGTCGTCCCGGCGTTTTTGCATGTCCGCCTCTTTAGCTTGTTCCTGTTTTTCTTCGTACGGAGTGGTCTCAATAAATACATCATCCGGGATATTTATCACAGGGATGGTCTGCTTTATCAGTTTTTCTATTTTTCGTAAATAGTATTCTTCAGCCGGGTTACAGAAAGTTATCGCTTCTCCCGACTGATATGCCCTGCCCGTACGGCCTATGCGATGGACATAATCTTCGATGACCACCGGCACGTCAAAATTTATAACATGGCTTACATCGCTTACGTCGATACCCCGCGAAGCAACATCAGTAGCCACCAGTATTTTTATCTCATCGTTCTTAAACGCGTTGATCGCATTAATACGGGTGTTTTGGCCTTTATTCGCGTGTAACACCTTAACCTCCTTGTCGCCAAATTTACGCAGCAAAAATTTATAAACATCTTCGGCAGCCGTACGTGTCTTACAAAATATCATCAGCTTTTTTATGTCTCCTTCAACCTCAAGCAGTTTTTTAAGCAGGTTTATTTTGGTTTTAACATTTGGCACATAATACAATTGCTGCTTTACTGTTTGCGCAGGAGTGGCCTGTGGCGTTACCTCAATAATAGTCGGAAACTCAAGGAAATTATTGGAGAGCTCATGCACTTTGTCAGACATGGTTGCCGAAAACAACAGGTTTTGTCTTTTAACCGGCACTATTTCTAAAATGCGGTTAATCTGCGGCATAAAGCCCATATCCATCATTTTATCCGCTTCATCAAGCACCAAAACCTGTAATGTTTTTGTAACGATATGCCCGGCAAGATATATATCCATAAACCGCCCGGGAGTAGCAACAATAATATCAACCCCTTTATTTATTTGCTCTATTTGTGTTTTGGGACCAAGGCCGCCATACAAAACTACCACCCGCAGATCGGTATTAGCGGAAAATGTTTTCACATTTTCCTCAATTTGCATGGCCAGTTCGCGCGTTGGCGATACGATAAGCGCACGGGGGCTATCACCCTGCGCATATTTAAGCTTCATGATAATGGGCAATACGTAAGCAGCTGTTTTACCGGTGCCTGTTTGCGCTATACCCATAACATCCTGCCCGTTGAGGATAGGGGGTATGGCTTTTTGCTGTATGGGTGTCGGTTCGGTGTAACCGGCATCCGCAATGGCATTTAAAATTTGCCGGTTAAATTTAAAATCCTCAAAAGTTATTGCCATTGTGCAAAGATAGGGTTTTTGGAAGTCAGAAAGTCAGAAAGTCAGGAAGTCCGAAAGTGAGACAAATTCGGATTGCGGAATGTTGATTGCGGAAGTTTTATTTTGCATTGTCCTGAAATAAATCTACACTTTTTAGGCCCTATGCCGGATTAATTGGTCAAATTATGGGTTAAAAAATAAGGGTGGCCTTCACAATCCAGGATTCGGCAATTTGTGAAGAAAATAAAAAGAGGGTTTACAGGGTTTACACTTTTTCAGGTAAATATTACTTTATATAATTGTAAATCAATAGTTTATAAAAAAAAGATGTGTTTTTGTGTAAACCCACCTTCTAATTAAAAAAATAAACTATTGTTTAACGTGGGTTACCGCCTTTTTTCGAATATAAGGAAACTTCGGCTAAAACCCAGGCCCGCACAAAACGCAGCAGCGTACTTTTTTATCTAATTTATTTCCGGGCTTTCCGACTCAAATTTCAAACTCAATTTTAAACGTTGTGCCCTCATTTTCTATACTTTGGACACTTATTTTTCCGCCAAGCGCTTCCACCTGTGTTTTTACCATAAATAACCCGACCCCTTTACCTTCTGTGCCGGGATGAAACCGCCGGTATAAGCCAAAAACCTTATCACCGTTTTTTTTAAGGTCAATACCCCTCCCGTTATCCGTAAAAGTTAATTCCAATAAATTCTTTAACACCCGGCTTTTAATTAAAATTATACAGGGAATTGTGTCGCAGCGATATTTTATACTGTTTGAAATAAGGTTGTAAAAAATACTATACATATAGACCTTTAAAGTTAGAAACTGATTGATTTCCGAAAAGTCATAGTTTATTTCTATATCAAGTTTCTCTATTAAATTTTTAAAATCTGACTTAACTTCATCAGCCAGTTCAGAAAGATGGACAATTTCTTTAATTTCGTTAATGTGCCCTTTTATCTCCAAAATATGGTTTAGATCTTTTATGACATTGTCAAGCTTGATAACTGATACATTGATCCCTTTAGTGAGTATTTCTTTATCACCCACACTTAAATCTAAATCATTTAATGCATTTGATGCACCAATGATGTTGGCCAGAGGCGACCGCAGATTATGTGAAACAATATAAGCAAATTGTTCGAGCTCGGTATTTCGCAACATCATCTCACTAGCCATTTTTGTGCGTTCTATATTAGCAGTCATTAGCTCTAACGCCCGTTTCTCCTTTTCTTCATTTTGAAATAAAAGTTCCTTATTGGCCATAATTAACTCTGCTGCCCTTTTTTCTTTTTCACCATTTTGAAATAAAAGTTCACCGTTAGCGATTACCAATTCTTTTGCCCGCTTTTCTTTCTCTTTATTTTGAAACAGATATTTTTCTGTAAGAATTATCAACAGAATAGTGAACCCGCTCATTAAAACAAATATTGTTTTAGAAGCAATATCAAAGATCAAAATACTACGCTCGTTAATTTTTTTCTGTTGTTTAAGCAGGCTACCTTCCTCTTGTTCAATGGCTTTGATTTTCTGGCCAATATGCTCCATGTAATGTTTGCCCTGTTCTCCGGAGGTATAAGCAATGGCAGGCGCCAACCCGCTATTACTTCTTAATTCAACCATTCTGAGGGAAAAATCCAATCGCTTTTTTATATATAAACTAAGCGAATCTATAAGCTCCTGCTGTGAAGGATTATCACTGGTAAGTTGCCTGAGTTGCCGAACGTAAACAAAAACTGTTTTTTGGGCAATATGCATTGGTTTAAGAAAAGAGCTGTCGTTTGTAATTACAAAACCCCGCGAAGTTGTTTCTATGTCTTTGACTGTTGAAAATATTTTAGCTGACCCTAAAATAACCAGCTCCGTATGCTGTACCCAATATTCGGAGTCAACGATTTTTTGATTGCTTTTATAAACTGCGTACCCTAAACCCCCGATACCTATCAGAATTATTAAAGAGTATAGATACAGGTTTCGACGGATGTTGGTTTTCACTAGGCATTTGATGTTGAAACACCATTAATACTTTAACAATACATTTCAGTTACCGCATTGTTTTTAATTTTATTCACAAAGGGCAGCGGACGTAAAATGGCATTTAATTACCATGTTATATATTAAATTCAATCTTAAATTCAGTCCCCTGGTTTTCTGCGCTCATTACACTTATTTTTCCACCAAGTGTTTCAACCTGTGTTTTTACCATAAAGAGGCCCATTCCTTTTCCTTCAATGTCGGTGTGAAAGCGTTTATATAAACCAAAAACATCCCCACTGTTTTTTTCAAGGTCGATACCGGTTCCGTTATCGGTAAATACTAGTTCAAGCTTGTTTTTTACCAAATTGCTCTTAATTTCGATGATGCAGGGAATCTGTTGCCTCCGGTACTTAATGCTGTTTGAAATCAGGTTATAAAAAATGCTGTACAGATAGGCCCTTAAAGTTAAAAACTCATTGATCTGCGAAAAGTCGTAGTTTATTTTTATATTATATTTATCGATCAGGTTCTGAATACTCCGCTTTATATCGTCAGCCAGGGTAGAAAAATGAACTATTTCCTTGGTATCGGTAATTTCACTTTTCACTTCTAAAATATGGTTAAGGTCTTTCACAACATTGTCAAGTTTGGTAACAGACAGGTTTATTCCATTATTAAGCATCTCTTTGTCTTCTGTACTTAAGCCGGGATCATTCAAAGCTTCTGATGCCCCAATAATATTAGCAACCGGCGCCCTAAGATTATGGGAAATGATATACCCGAATTGTTCAAGCTCGGTATTTCGTTGCATAATATCACTTACCATTTTTGTGCGTTCCATTTCGGCCAGTTTTCTTTCTGTTATATCCTGGAATATCCCAAAAAGCCGGATCGGGTGTCGGCCCCCGTCAAATTCAAACCTCGCTTCAGTACAGCCATATCTCATGACGCCGTCTTTCCGTATAAACCTGAACTCAAAAGAGGAATCCTTAGAATTTTTTACACATTCGTCAAATCCTGTTTTCACGTAATTAAAATCTTCCGGGTGAATAAATGACAAAAATAGTTCGGTGGAAGGTACACTATCTTCTTTTTTGCTTCCATTTATTTTATACATTTCATCAGACCAAACTTCCGAATTATTTGACAAATCAATTTCGAAATTACCTATATGCGCTATAGCCTGGGCCTGTTTTAAACTTGATTCGCTCTGTTTCAGATTTTCTTTAGCACGTTTCAGCGTTTCTTCTGCTTTTTTCCGTTCAGTAATGTCGTGCGAGTGACAAGCAGTACCGATCACTTCATTTCCCTTGCGTATAGGGTAAAAAGAAATTTCTGTCCAGGACTCAATCGGAGTTGCCACGTATTCGATTTCGGTAAAAGTTTCCCCTGCAAATGCGCGGGTATAAGATTTCTTAAAGCGGTCAAATTGTTGCGGGGATAGTACCACAGAAAAAACATCGTCGCCTTTCGTAAGCACTTTGCCGGTAGCAAGGTTGATAGTTTCGTGAAAAGGTTGGTTGCAAGTAATTAATCTGGCATTTCTATCAACGCTCCACATCAAATCATTTGTATTATTGATCAGCGCATCGAGGTTATTCCTGTCGAACTCTTGCTGGTATTCCGTTATTTTCTTTTCAGAAATATCCCTGAAGTTAGAAACAAGTGCATTAATTCCAGGCTCATTGAGCATATTTGTAAGGGAGCCTTCGCACCATATCCAGCTGTCATTTTTATGTTTTCTCCGCTGCTGGTAATAAAAAGATGAACCTGGAGTTAGTAATATCTCATTTTTGTTTTCTATGGCATTCGGAATATCATCCGGATGAATGATATCAAAAACTGAGGAATGCAGCAAATCTTCAACGGAATATCCCAGAACCTTTTTAACTGATGAACTAACATAAAGGAGTTCCCCATCTGGCGTTGAGAGCGTTATCATATCCGGGCTTTTCTCTATCAATGCACGAAAACGCTTTTCATTTTGAACCACCAATTCCTGCGTTTGCTTGTGTGCATCTTCTTTTGCAAACAGATCAAGCGCAAAAGAAATATCTTCTGTTACTTCTACCAGCAGTTTAATCTCCTCTTTGTTGAAAAAATCACTCTCTGCTGCGTAAAGATTAAAAGTCCCGATAACGTTACCTGATTTTTTTATAGGCAAAATCATACAGGACCTGATTCCCAGTTTAATAGCGATAGCCTTCCAATCTTCCAATTCATGGGATTTCAAAATAGCATTACAAACAAAAAACTTACCACTACACAGTATATTCTCCTGTGGC
>Ga0302185_10002387_pt1 | contig 12391 bp, 13 predicted proteins | sample II_Bog_E1_1_FD_200231 | JGI IMG/M metagenome (GOLD analysis project Ga0302185, IMG submission 200231) | Peat permafrost microbial communities from Stordalen Mire near Abisko, Sweden - II_Bog_E1_2 | ecosystem: Environmental > Terrestrial > Soil > Wetlands > Peat | place: Sweden: Abisko... | reverse complement strand
ACCCCCCTCCCGGCCGGGAAATACCACAGACAGTTGATAGGTTGCAAATCGCGCAACGTCTATTTAAACCTGATCAACCAGACACAGACACACACACAAATGAATCAACCAACAACACAATACAACGTTGCCACGAAGGCAGATGAGGATGCTGAATTAGCAGATTTAGATAGGTGTATAAATCTTCTGGTACAATGGGGACACCATGAAATCGAATCAGACCCAGAACTTGATAAGTGCACAAATTATTTGCCACTGTGGAAATACGGCGATCTTCAACCAACGCAGTATATTGGACCTGCGGAACCGAGTGCACATTATCCCCAATTCGATATAGGTGTTGACGCTGTTGGAAATGGATACATTACGAGTACTCAATACTTCAGCGCACCTCGACCAGAATTGCCTGACAATTTCATGGGTTATGCTTCCGAGGACACCGACGAATATGATGATCTTGATGAGTGTCCAGGACTGGAATGTGGAACATGTGGATGGCGCGAGGGTACTGATATAACAAAAGCCTGCCACGAGAGTGAATGCAAATAAACTTTATCAACAGACCAAGAATAAATATGCAAGAAAATAATTATAAAATGGGTTTACTCACTATATCAGTTGCCACCATATTATCTTTTTGGGTTATTTCATATGACGCGGATGCCTTAGATATGGTACGTGTGGTCTGTGAGATCTTGATTTCTATAATTTATACCATTTTGTATGGTATCAATGAGTTTCTTGAGTTCTTTTACATGTTAATACTTTACGCAGTTGGTGATTGTGCGTGGGTAAATAAGATGGTGGAATTTATTTTTATAAAAAATGGACACAACTAATTCAACATTCCACGAGGCCCACAGACGTGAAATGTGTGAGGCAGACCAACAAGAGGAACACATTGATCCACAAATTTTGCTCGGAGAATCAATGAGTGAGCAATTTTATGAATTTATTCCTGATTCAACGTCCTACGATTTGTATACAAATGCGTTGGATGAAGTGGAAGACGAAGTAAAAGCTTCAGGCTCTTTCAATTTCTCGCGTAGCGAATTGATGTGGATCATGCCCATGGCGCCAATGAATTATGGTACATCATTGAAATAATTAAAACATTTATTCACTACGTTGCTTGGGAGTCATCAAATTAAACAGTTCTAAATCATCAACTCTTCTAATTTCAAATGCTCCCATACCATGGTCACTTGATTTCATTACGCATATTCTTGGATATGCCTTCCCAAGTTTGCGTTCGGTCTCGGTGTATTGAGACACGTCCATTTCAAGTACCAATCTCTTAGACACCTCGTCAGCACGCTTGAGCAATTCAACTTGATGGCGTGTGGGGTTATAGATGAACACGATCTCCATATTATTTTGTTGGTAAACTGCCCGTCAGACTGTTTTTTATTGGACGATTAACTCCGCAAATCCGGGGTTGTGGGTGTATAAATAAAATATCAACTCCGCAAATAAACAAACAACCATGAACAAGTCTAACCATAATTCTACACCTGCCCACGTACACCCTGGAACTGTTGTTTTATGTAGATTGAATGGAAGCGTCACTCAGAATGTGATGCGTCCTATGATGATACGAGCCGCCAACTGGGTGGAATTAGATCGTGATACATACAAAGCAGATGTACACGAGAGACTTTCATTTTTGAGATCGTATGAAATATTTTATGGAGACGCGGACGATCACCGAGCAAGCATTGATGGTAGAAGAATTGGAAATTCAGATCTAATTATCCAATTTAAATAAAAGCTTCATTTTATCAATATTACTCTATTTGTGTGTGTATTCTGTCCATTGATGTAATGTTTGATATAAGCGCAGGCGCGAATACGATCGACGTAGGTTGTAAACTTTGCCACGTCGCCAGTAAACCCGCGTTCAACTCGAGTCAACCACGGCGCAAATCACAAACAAAATGAATCAAGGCACAAGCGGAATGCGCGAAGTAAACATGGATTTTATTAATACCCAGGATGTTTCCATCCTTCATGTGCACGTCATTGAACAGAGGAGACAACAACAAGCCGAGGCCAGACAAAAATTGTGTGATGAAATTAGAGACTTTTCAGATGATGAAGAATTCAACCGAGTACATTTACAGTGTGCGGTACGTGTTGCAGAGCCAAAACGCAAGAGAAGAACACCTACCAAAATGCGCAAATTATCAACCGTTCCCGTGGTGGAAGAAATTGCAGGCGAGACCACCGTCGACCAATAAATTACGTTCGCTGAAAAATTATGTCACAATCACTCAGTTCTGGACGAATCATCTTGTATCGATAGTCCTTGAATTTACCATGCCTACACGACCTGCTAAGTGGTCGCTCGTTCAATGTATACAGACAGGGCATGAGCAAACAGTCCTTGCATATATTTTTGTTTGAACTCTCACATTTGTGGGTACAATCAATACATATGAATTTTTTACAGTCTATCGAACCACATGTATCAATCATATCATCATTAAATTCGACTTTATATTCATACTTGCACATCCAACAGATCCTAAAATTACAAACAGCGCAGGTATATAAAGTATTTCGGTTCACCTTGTGGCAACCATCGCATGAATTGGACATGGTTTTATGAAATTTGAAATATATTTTTATTCCGAGTAAATATTGGAATTATGTGGTCTTGGGGCGGTTAGTACGCATGTTGGTGTTAACAGCGCGGGTGCCTCATCATGATTCAAACGAATTAAATCTACCAATAAACAGGCTTCTTGTAATGCGTCATTGTAAGGATCATGATCATGTTTGATACCATCTACATTCACGAGCCCAGCCGCTTCGAGCTGTTTGATTTTTTTCCAAACGTCTTTCCTTGATTTCTTGAACGCACCAGCAGCGTATGAGTATATATCCATGGCAGTGTATCCAAATATGTTGCCAGTGTCGCAATGTTCCAACAACAAATTATCAACCCACTTCCAATCGTATACTGAACAGTCGCTTGCGAACATGACATTATAGTCCTTGAATTTTTGCGCGAACCCAACAATTCCTTGTGCCACGGTACGGCGAGATGCTGGATTATCATGTAGAGCATCCCAAGTTCCTTTGAATTTAGACCAAAATTCATCGTAGCATCTGTGTTCGACTTCCTTGTTTTTGGACACTTTAACATTGAATGCAAATCTTCCCAATACTGCCTTATCTCTGACTCTAATTGCTGCACCTCCCAAGGCAAACATGGAATTTTCAGCAACAGATGCGCCGTCGCTCTCTACATCAATTACAATGTAAACGACGTTTTGGTATTCATCTTCAAATGTGCTTGTCATGGTTTTATGAAATTATTTATAATATGTATAATTTTATTGAAATATGAAATCACAGTCATCCAATTATGTATAATTTTATTGAAATATGAAATCACAGTCATCCAATGGATTATTGATCATGGATTTTCTGCTCTCTTTGAACAGTGGGTGGTCACAATTGCGAAGTATAATCCAAAACTTGAACGGATCAAATTTTGTAGCCATGTCGTCAGGATGATGTGGCCTGATACTAGCTCTATGCTGGCAAGGACTTGTGCCACACGCGCTACACAGGAAATACTTAAAATGTGGACATAATTTCATGCATTTTACACATACCATATTGCGACAGCCCGCCGATGAACAGTCCACGCCACGAATTCTTTTTTTGTGTGATGTGCCGCAATCACACGTATATTTGATCAATCTACCACAGTCAACGCATTTATAATTTGCAATATGACAAAAACATCTATTACACACATCACGTACCATCACCGTTTTATTCTTTCTTTTCCTTGCAACTTTCAAGTTTTTTTCTTGCCAATTCTCCGTAATATGGAGAAGCAAGCATTAAATCAGATAAGAGCTTGTCTCTATTCATATCACCGGTTGATAATTCCAACCTATTAACATGGTCATGAATATACTGTGGGGGTGGCACGAACTCATTATGCCCCAAGAAGGATAATATCACATTTCCTCCTCCATGGTAGAATCTCCCGAAATAATAATCAAGCACGTCACCCTTGCAAAATTGCAACGCAGCCCCCACATCAAACTCCTTTTTTTGCAAAAGTAAGTGCAAGACCGACTCACATTGAAATTTCACAGACATGTGAAATACGAGATTGTAGTCTCGGAAAATTCCATACTCAAAGAATATGGCCACACATTCCCTCAAACCGTCCATATTGGACAACGCATTCTCTGCTGTTGATATGTGTTCCAACAATGTCTCGATTTTTGTATGTGTCAGCTGGTCACGCGCAGCGCCAACAATTTTATCCAAGGTAGCTGGAGAACGAGTGCTGAGTGTACGCCCAATGAGCTTCATGAAGTTTGTTTCTACATCATGTTTGAAAAGATTTTGATTTCTGTAAAGGTTGAACAGTGTATTATTACTGGCGTGGGTATCAACACTCAACAAGGCTTTAAAAAGTCTAGTTTCCTCTGCTGGATTACGATCTTTGTTGGTCAAATACATCTTAATTCCAAGCTTGAAATGTCCATCGTTGACAACCATAATAATTTGATCCATACTCCAAGAAACTTGATCGATGAAATGATTCACTGCGTCGTACCTTTTACAAGTTACCATTTCCCATGCGTAATCATCGGCACTGCACGACCTTGAAAGTTTGGGTGTAATGCCATCGTTCAATGCTGGACTATTGATTTTATTGATCACCATGTTGAAGAATGGGGGGTTGAATGGCAACGACCATCTTACCAGAGAACGAGCGAGACACTTGAAATCTGACTTGGTTGCAAATTTCCAAATATCGGTGATGTACTGTTCTGCGTCGTGCAATATGGCAGCCTCGATTCTATCGCGCGTAACGTTGCCCACCAAGTAATCATAGCCAATTTCATTGAAATCCTCACAGACGAGTCTGAGGTTATGTAGAGCGCGCGCAGGTAGGTACGACATAATCAACATCATGCAGTCACGGTCTGGCACCGGCTTCTCAAGTTTGGCATGTTTGGTGTCAGTCTCGTCCAACTCTGCAAGGTCCACGTTGCGTTTCATTTTTATGATGAGTTGACCACACACCGCGGTTGACCTTTAAATAGCCAAACACGTCACGGTAAACTTGGTAAAAATGGCGGTAAAATACTTAAAAGATGTTTATTCTTTGGCGGAATCATTAAAAACTCGAGTCAAAGCAATGTAAGTTGGGTTCCCCGTGTAAACTATGCTGAATGACATATCTTGAAGAGTACCTTGGTTGGCAGATGCATGCTTCACGGCGTATAAAATATGACTGCTTGCGTATTCTTCGGATGTGTAATACGACTTATTGCCAAACAAACGTTTCAAAACCCACTGATCCTTATTTTCTGTGAGATACATCAACATGGGCATATAAATATCGTTCGCTCTCCAATTTGCTGCGTCAGCCAAATTGAAACCTAGTTCTTCGGCATCCAAGAATCGCAATAACAACGGCACACACCCACGTGCTAATACCTCTACGAACATTGAACGTGTCATGGGAAAATATCCTGACTCGAATAAATGATCAATACAGCGATCCATAATATTTGTGGGAGTCCCACAGTAGAACCCTCTGAAATAATTTATCAAACTGTTTATCCAACTTTTTTCAGGTGGCCCAGTTATCACTTTGAGCAATAATCGTAATGCTTCGTGGTTAGTTTCCTGCACCGCTCGATATATGTTACGATGTATATGTACATCAGCTTCCAAGTGCTTGGCAAACAACCCATAAAACCTGTAAAGCTTGAACAATATGTCAGTCTCTTCATCAACTTCAACATAAAACGATTCAATTTCTTGCTGGGTCCTTTCATGTGCCAGGAACATTTTAGCTGCAAGGTAGTTATAATCTTGAAACATGCTGATACAATCGTCTACGGTAAATCTATGATTGTGCTTCTTCAAATAATACTCAACAATACCGTCACTTGAATTTGACGCCGCACAGCTAGCAAATGCAGACTTTGGGTCAATGAAATTTCTTTCATCGATTTCAAGCATGCAACATGACCATGATCGCGATCTTTCAAGCACTTGATCAAATAAGTCGATGTCTGGAGAGTCTAGTTTAGCTGTCATGACATAAGCCACTTTGGCGAAATCATGATTGCGTGCAACATCCGACTTCAAAACACGTCTAAGTAACCAGGTCTGGTGATCCAATAATGATTCACGTAGTGATTCATCAGTAAACGACAATGTTAAACTATCTTGAGCGGCGGTGGCGAATCTTGTACATGTCATTGAAACGTTGTACATTGAGTCGGTCGGTAAATAACAGAATATCGCGGTTAGTATTTCAATGGGAATGTCATCCAATACTGTGATTACGGGTTGTTCTGTGAGAAATGCTCTCATTCTTGCTTCGTGTAACGATTCTTCAGTGTCTGGTAGGTCAGTTCTTGCGTATTTTAACTCAGGTTCGTCCTCGGTGTTGATGTAGTCTCTTTGGCGTATGAGATTCATTGCGTTGTTTTGGTGTTGTGAAAAGTGACAGGTTGACCGTCTTTAAATAAACGTGTCACGATTTGCAACGGATAGTTGACGCGTCGGCGGGAAAAATAATAGATTACAACGTATTACAACCACGTGCGTTTATTTAAGAAAGAAGTTCTTTCAGCGTTTGCTTGGGTCGGGGAAAGTACCTCCCAACTCAACAAGCAAAGTTGTGTACGTGGGATGTGTTCTGTAATGTGTATTTTCACACATTATGCCCAATAATCCGTGCTTTGACTCCGTGTGGGTGATTGCGTAATTCAAATGATTCTTAATCACAGCAGGGTGAGGTTTAAATCTCTCGCTCGTGAATAGCTTCGTGAAAAGCTCAGAGTCACTGGGCATATTATTATATGCCTTGAGCATGCACATTATTGGGTCTATGTTGTCTACGTTATCGTAATCTGCATCAATATTGGTGCCCCTAAACGGATTAACACTTGGATTCACGCGATGATGATGATCCAACATTTTTTCAAGTACGTATCTTGTTACCGTTTTTGCGGCGTGAAATGCGACACGTTCATCATCAAATCTCATATATCCATATTCAAACATGATATCCACTGATTTCTTTTTGGCTTCTGAAAGATTCAAGTTGCTTCCCACGTTGATCAAAATATTAAAGATTCGAGAGGACGCGACTGGTTCGTGAAAGTTTGTAAGTAATTTCCTCAAAACACTGTCGAGGTTATTAGCGACGGCGACAACAACGTATTTATGTCGATCCAAGTTAATCACCCTGGCGAATGCGTTATGTAATCTGTAATAACGTAAAAGTATCAACAATCCATGCTCTTGAAAGGATGGTAAGTTCTTCTTGGATCGCTCATCCACGTAATCGAAAAATTTTTCTTCGTCTTGGGACAAATTGGACGCTACAAACATTTGGACACCCAACTCCATGTTTTGGAGTACAATGTCGTGGCACTCACTGGAACTGAACTTATGTCCTCTGGCTAGGAAGTACCGAATTACCCACAATTTACTGTATCTAATACCAGCATCCAAAACATAACTCACGGGTCTGCCATTCACACTGATCCAATGTTCAGATATGTCCAATACTGCCCCAAATATATCCAAATGTTCACAATTTTCGCGAACTAGACGCACAGCAAGATGAGTAAAATTGTGTGATTCAGATACCTTGGATTCCAAAACCTTGGTGATGTAACCATAACAGCGGTTAACAGCAGCCACACCCAACGTATTTTCGTCAAACTTTTCTACCAAATACGTCTGACCCACCACATTGGTCGTGGTGCATATCATGCAAACATCGTACATCATATTTACGGGAATGTAAGAAAAAATATTCATCAATACTTCCACGGGAAGATTTGGTAGCGTTGGAGCCACGTATTCCACCGTGTACTTGGCACTTTTTGCCACTTGATCCGACATCATCTTGAGTATATGCTTTACCCTGGCGTCGTTCGGAGTACGTGAACGTTTCATTTTTGTGTGTATGTTAAACGTCAGTGTGCAAGTTGATTATCTTTAAATAGACATGTGACGCGATTTCGTTAAGGTTGACCGTCGACGTGGATTTTATTTTAATCGTTACAACGTAGTTTATTCTTCGTCCAAGTCAGTGGAATCAGCAGCCTCTTGGGTCAATATTTCGTCTCGCAACTTCTTGTAATATGCATGATCAGTATAAATATATGACTTAATCAACACTGCGAACAATCTTGGTTTTGTACGCCAGCCATCGGTGGCATATTTCAAGTGTTTCAGAGCGTTATCTTTGTTTACTCTGAACATATCGTGCGTTATAATATTTTGCAACGACCTGTAATTAAATATTCCGGGAGCAGATAATAACTCCATCAAATAATTTTTGTCACTGTTAATTACTTCCCAAATTTTCTCGGCATAACATTCAATCGAATTGTTGTCACCAGAGTCTATCATGAATTGAATGATGGAGTAAGTGGAATTGTTAATGGCCCTCTGGCACAGCTCGACCGTAGAATCAAGATATCCACTGCTGAACATGTATGATATGCATTTCGATTGATCCTCGGTTTCCGACGCACGAGTTCCCAATTGTGAAAAAACAACATCAATGTCTGATCCAGACACGGGGTCAGATCGTGAATCGATCAATTTTCTCATGACTTCGAACATTCCGATCTGTGCTGTCACCCCAATATATTTATGGCGCCAAAAATCAAACATTTCGCTGCACGTTCCGTATACTCTGTACGCTTTCAATAAAGCCTTCAAGTCTTCAACAACGGCGTCATCGCCGCGTCCACCACATGCAATTATATCAAATAGCTGCTTATGATGTTTGGCCTCTCTGGGTGCGGCATTAAACATTGTGAGACACATGTTGGTGTTACGCACAAATGCCTTGATGGCGGTTTTTGCTGTGAAAATGTATCCTCTGTTCATGTAAAACTTGACCAGATTCCAGCGCTTATGGTATGCAATTTCTTTCATGAGTTCAGCAACCTCACAATTACAGTCTGCATATTCGACACCAGAAGGAAATATGTGCGTGTGACTTGATCGCTCAAATGCTCTATTAAAAAAATCTGCGTCAACATATGGGGGCGCCCATATCAAAACCTTCACTGTTTCAAGGAAGTTGAATTCTTTATACTTGGGATTGTCCAATATATCACGAAGATACGTGAGATTGTCACCAATGATGGAAGCTCGTAATGCCTTTTGTAACGCATCATCAGTATATTCGGTGCGTAACATTTCATGGCCTCCACGTCCCAAACTTGAACAAGTCATACAAACGTTGTACATGTCGCGCATGGGAATATAAGAACAAATGTTCGCTGCCACTTCCGTGGGAATGTCTAACAGTGTGTACGGCGTTGCATCAGACTTGAAATACTTGAGTGGTGGGTCGTAGTCTCGGTGCTCGTCGCTGCGTTTCATTGTTTGTGCGTGTTGAACGTTGGTCCGAGGGTTGACCAACTTTAAATAGATGAGCGGCGATTTGTAGGGAAGTTGACCATGTGCGTGTAAAATGGCGGGAAACATATATTTTGGTTACAACAGGAATTTTATTCATCGTCCGAATCATCTGAATCGTCCGAGTCGTCCGAGTCACTTTCAATGTGTGAGTAAGAAACATTGGTTCTTGAAATTTCATTTCTGAGCGATCTGTAAAACCAATGACTCTCATAGCTTCCATGTTTTACTAACGCAGCTAGCAAACCTGGGAATTTATGCGAATTCATCGTGGCATGCTTGAGATGGTCGGTCATGGAAACAATACGTGCTGTAAACCCAGGACTCGTTACAAGTCTTTCAATGAATAAAGCATTGGAACCCTTGTGTTCCTTATAAGTCAACAAGTTCATGAAGGTATCTTTCTCGTTGGGACTACACCCGAATGTAAGTGGGTAATTATCGTCAGGTTGTATACCATTTTCGTCAATATCGTCCATAACCCAGGATAACACAGCACGTGCCGAGTTTTCAGCGGCAATACAGCACGTGATTCGGTTTGGGATCAAATATTTGTATTCAAACATGATATTCAAGCATTCACGTGTCTTTTTCAATTCACACACCTGCATGTTGGGACCTTGAAACAATTCCGCCATGACCGATGGATCCGCGGTGACGTTCGATGCAACGATCAATTTTCTTACGACTTCCGGTAACTCATACTCGGTAGCAATTTTGATGTATTTGTGGGGATCAGCTTCAAATACGCTGGAACATGTGTTATGGAACCTGTACGCCACCAGAAACTTTAACGTTATATTTTTTTCCAGGCTGCAACCCTCACATACAACCTCCTCGTCGTACAACTGACTGATACCATTGAAAAATCCTTGTTCTTCATCGGCATTTCTGCGCCAATGATATCGTGTGTCAGGTACATTGAACATATCAATGGCTAATGATATGTTCCAACCCGCCACGTCCACACAATTATTCATATCAAAACGGTACCCCGAACCCAAGAAATATCTAATAAGATGCGACCTTTTTTTTGATATGGCAATGAAGATGATCTCATACGTGCTGGTCTCTTGTGATCTTTTTAACGCCGATTTAATCAATTCAGGTTCCACGTAGTCAAGTTCTGCTAATTTCGTTGCCACGAACCCAAAGTCGTGAGACTTGCACTTGGGGTTGTCCATTATACTATGAAGGTATCCAAAACATCTGGAAGCCACGGCTCTGCGTAACAACTCATTGAGTACATCAGAACTCTCGTCGTCACAAAAATCATTCAATAACATTTGCTCTGCACCACGTGCTAGACTTCCACAAGTCAATGAAACATTGTACAAATGCTTGATTGGAATGTATGAACAAATGTTTCTCGTTATTTCGGTGGGAAGGTTATCCAGGGTGTTAACGTATTCCCTTTCGCACTTTGAAGCCTTGGCAATGTGTTCACTGGGTGTCTCAAGCTCGGGTGCGTCATCACGTGGGCGTTTCATTGTTTTGTTGGTGTTGTTCGGATCCAAGTTGACAGGTTATAAATAGACGTGTCAGGATTTGTAAGAAGGTTGACCGCCACGTAATAAAAGGGCGGTTTATTATAAAGCGTTACAATGAGCCAACGCTTCCTTGTAGCATTCTTTGGTTCTCAAGAATTCCAAAATATCGTACTCGGCGAAGTGTGAACGGTGCTTGTGGAATTGTAGAGCCAACTGAACGTGAACAATGGCATGTTCACCTGGGTGATAATCTGGATGATTAATAAGCTTTTTCCATACTTCCATACTTGCCGGTGTTTTGATCATCGTTGCTACCCAATCGGGGTTCCCAACCCAATCAGTGCTTCCAGATTTCAGTAACTTCTTTAAATTCAAGTGCTTGTTGTCCAACAATATACTAACGACATTCCATCTGTCTAAATGTTGCGCAATGTCCACAAACGCATCTAAACTGGTTACTAGGGAACTTTCAAGCATTACAGATATTGCTTCATTAATGAACGTATTGCTGTTGACATGCAAGTTTAAAAACCAGACTATATCTGAAATAGTTTGGTCTTGAACTTCGTCTGCGTGGTGTGATAATTTCGCTACGTCCATTAACTTCTTGAAAGCTGGTAAATTGTGACATTTCACTGCAGCTGGCATGTGTAAATATGGCGACTCGTTGAACACGTCAGCGAACGTGTCATTTTCAACATATTCCTTGAACAAGTGGCGGCAACATCTATGTTCATCAAGTAGGGCCACATATCCCATTCTTTCTGACGATGTTCTTTCTGTGGCAAAAAAGATTCGAAATGCGAGTTCTTCGTATCCGCTTGCAGCCAACACAGCCAAACAATCATATTCGAACAAATTGACGCAATCAGTTGTAACGTAATATTCCAGCAACTTCGCGGCGGGCCTTCTACATAACATTGAAAGTACAATCAACAATATTGGCGTTTGATTCCAGATCTTCCACTCAGGAGGACATTTGTGTGATTTCATAACCAACGAATGAAATAATTCAGGATCGATGGTGTCGATGGCACGTTGGTTCACTATGACAGGCCTGAGTACTTGAGCAAAATCATAATCTACCGCCTGTGGATGCTTGGTAAAATCTACCAAATAATTCACGAACCCAAGTTCAATGGACTTTATTAGTGCCGACGTTCCACCGTTCTTGAGCATAGTCTCGTAGCCTATTTCAAAAAACAATTTGTTCACTCGAAGAACCTTGGACATATCATTCCAGGGTACGTACGATATAATGTGGTTGATTATTTCCACGGGTATCTCTATGTTGTGTTCTTCTTCGTGGTATACCTTGGAAGCCGAGTCGGTGACGTTGTCTACCTGGGAGATGTTACGTTTCATTTTTTTTGTTGGTCGATTGGTTGACTGATGTCAACTGAAACATGACGTGGCAAGGTTGATTAAAAAAGAGGGCGATTTATTGAGTT
>Ga0302185_10002381_pt1 | contig 12405 bp, 11 predicted proteins | sample II_Bog_E1_1_FD_200231 | JGI IMG/M metagenome (GOLD analysis project Ga0302185, IMG submission 200231) | Peat permafrost microbial communities from Stordalen Mire near Abisko, Sweden - II_Bog_E1_2 | ecosystem: Environmental > Terrestrial > Soil > Wetlands > Peat | place: Sweden: Abisko... | reverse complement strand
AGTACTGCGATGGTTACGAACGTGGCTATATAGAACCAAATAGCAACATATAAATGCCGTTCGCGCCGTTTAATGATGGTACCGAACATGTTGATACCGAAAACTACCCATACTATTGTAATGGCAATATCAATTGGCCACTCCAACTCGGCGTATTCATGCGAGGTGGTGATACCCAGGGGTAAGGTGATCAGGGCACTCACAATAATCAATTGCCATCCCCAAAAGTGTATAGCGCTTAGCGTATCGCTAAACATACGGGCTTTAAGGAGGCGCTGGAGCGAGTAGTAAACACCCATAAAAATTGCATTACCCACAAAGGCAAAAATTACCGCGTTGGTGTGCAATGGCCTTATCCTGCCAAATGTGGTGTATTGATTGTGCAAATTAGCCCCGGGATAGTAAAGCTGGACAGCTATCAAGAGGCCAACAGCCATTCCGGCGATCCCCCAAATGACGGTTGCTATCCCGAAATTCCGGACGATCTTGTTGTCGTAGTAAAATTTTTCTGGTTGCATAAATTGTTTTGTTTAATCGTTGTAAAAATATATTGGCTCAATAAATTGCAGAATGATGACAATTCATAAAAAAAAATGATAAATATCATTTTTCGGATTTCTCGTCCTTTGTATCATCCAACAGCATACGTATTGAGGGTGTGTACAAATCATCATTTTGTCCTGAACGTTGCGCCCAGAAAAAAGCTCCTAAAAAAACGAGGGCCATAAAAACACTGCAGCCGATAAGGAAATAGATTATGCTCATAGTAATTTTCTTTTTCTTGCAGCAACATGCGCTGCAATGCTTGTGAATGAAATTATTGTAACCGTGCTCAAAGGCATTAGTACAGCGGCGGTTAGCGGCGATAGCTTTCCGGTTACTGCGTAACTCAATCCTATCAGGTTATAGGTCAGGGATATCAGAAATGAAAAATGAATAATTTTGACGGTATCTTTTGAAAAACGGAGGAACGCCGGCAGTTTGTCAAATGATTTGCCATCAAGAATGGCATCGCTGCCGGGCGAAAAATTATTTACATTATCAGTCACAGCTATTCCCAGGTCGCTTTGTTTTAGCGCGCCCGAATCATTCAGTCCGTCACCGATCATCATAACCTTGGCGCCCTGCTCCTGCAAAAGTTGAATAAAGTCCAGTTTATCCTGGGGCGATTGATTGAAATGCAGTCTTTTTATATTCTTGAAAAATCCGGCAAGCTCATATTGTTCATGGTCCTGATCACCGGATAACAGGTGCAACCGGTAAGCGGGTTCAAGCGCGCTGATTTTATCCATTCCCACCCTGTAATTATGAATGAATGAATAATACCCAAGGTAATCTTCATCAATCATCAGGTGAACACTACTCGCATTTGACGGCCCTTCAGCGCTGCCAAAAAGAAATTTCGCGCTCCCTATCCGGATTTTATGCCGCTCAATGGTAGCAGCTATGCCCTGTCCCGCAATTTCCCGGTATTCAGCTACTGCCATTCGTTGCATATTAACAATGCTGCGACAAATCATTTTAGATAAGGGATGATTAGAATTTATGCACACGCTATAAATTAATTGCTTTTGATATTCGCTTAGTATACTATCATTTTTTATCGTATTGCCCTCGCCGGTCGTAATTGTCCCGGTTTTATCCAAAACAATCGTATCAATGCCTGCCATTTGCTCTACTGCTGCCGTATTTTTTAAATAAAAGAGGTTACGGTCGAAAATGCTTAGCGCAGCAGACATCGTAAACGGTGTGCTCAGCGCGAGCGCACAGGGACAGGCAACTATAAGTACCGCAGTAAATGCGGCAAGCCCACGCGTGATATCAGTTGATAACCAAAATATTAAAGACGAAAAAGCTATGATCAATAAAACCACCGTAAAGTATTTGCTTACCTTTTCATTAAAGGTCTGCATACGGTTACCCTGCTTCCGTGTAAACGCTTCATTGTTCCATAATTGCGTAAGGTAACTTTGCGATACCGGTTTTATGACTTCCATTTCTATGGCTTCACCGGTTTGCCGGCCCCCGGCATAAATTATCTCACCCAATGTTTTACTAACCGGCACAGATTCGCCTGTAACAAAACTAAAATCAATTAATGCCTCGCCTTTCAGTAAAATGGCATCAGCAGGGATAATTTCATTGTTTCGCACTACTATCCGGTGGTGAATGCGAAGTTGTGACAAGGGGGTGGGTTTTTCTGAACCTTCAGCAATTATGTGCACCGCAACGGGGAAAAACGAACGGTAATCACGTTCGAAGGAGATATGGTGATACGTTTTTTTCTGTACAAATTTACCTATCAGTAAAAAAAACACCAGGCCGCATAGGGTATCTCCAAATCCCGGCCCGGTATGCGTTAAAATTTCAACAACCGTTCTTAAAAATAAAACGGCTATGCCTAATGCAAGCGGAAAGTCTATATTTAAGACTTTATTTCGCAGATTTTGCCATGCAGAAACAAAATATCCGCTACCGCTAAAAAATACGGCCGGAATGCAAAAAAGTATATTCAGCCACCCAAAAAAATGCCGCAACGTTTGTTCATGTGCTGATAATCCGAAATATTCGGGAAAGCTAAGCAGCATTACGTTGCCGAAGCAAAAGCCTGCTACAGCGATCTTTTGTACAAGATTGTCTTTAGTGGTTGAATTTTGCTTTTTTATGATATCCTGCAGACTTATGAGCGGCTCGTAACCAATATCGAATAAAAGCTCAACCAGTTGTCTTAAGCCAAGTTTTTGATGGTCAAACCGAACATTAAGTTGTTTTTTCAGGAAATCGACCCTGCAATTGTAAATAGCGGGGTTAATTTTATTTAATTGCTCCAGCAGCCAAAGGCAACTACTACAATGGATATGCGGAATATAAAAAGTTACAATTGTAATCTTCTCATCGGTATAATCGATGAGATCGCGTATGATAGAAGGCTCGTTTAAATAGTCGAAACGTTTATCTGTTTTTGTTCGTGTTGCTCCGGGATGGTCATTATAGTTATAATAACTGCAAAGTTTATTTTCCGACAATATCTGGAAAACGCTTTTACAGCCGTGACAGCAAAAATGTTTATCTTCAATAATAAACTCCGGAGTAAGGCACTCATCCCCACAGTGATAGCATATCGTTTTTTCAATTATGGCGTTTTCCGTCATCCTGCAATTTTCTTATTGTTCAAAACTGCTATGATAGGACGTCTTAAAGAATGACTAATAATGTCCAAAAATGTGACTTTCGTCAGTTTTTTTTGTGACAGGAAGCGTAGTTTTGATACTTGAATTTGCAGCGACTGCAATTTCAATTTACTAAATATTCTCTATGAGCCATACATTTCACATCCCCGTTTTGGGATTAGGTTATTCAATTGATACTCCGCTTAAAGTTGCACGCTATGGTATTTCGTCAGTAATTTCAATAGTTGATGATGAACTCATTGAACGGATGAGGGAATTTCATACCGTGAATAAGGAACAATTTTCACCAATTTCAAAAAAAACGCCTGATTTCAGGGCAAAACGGATAACAGCTTATCTTAACCTGGTTGATAAACTGGTTGACGACCAGTTTGAAAAATTAAAAAATGAACCTTTTGAAAAAGGGACGGACATTTGCCGTTATTTTGATTTATTGCCGGATTCGTCGCAATTAAAACACGGCTATGACTTAATGATGGAGTTTCCGGATCATTCCCGTAAACATATATTCGAGGAAGTTCTCCGCCAAAAAATCACAAAAGGGGCCATCGATGTAAACATTATGTCGAAAGTCGATAAGATGAACTTTGACGCTAACGGCGAGTACCTGGGAGATGATCATACAGACGCAATAGAATCTTTAAAGGGATTTGCCGAAAGCAATCTAAAATCTTCTGTGATATTATCCGCCGGAATGAACCCAAGGCTATACGGCTTTCTTGAGACGATTAAAGATTTCTACCCGGATGAAAACGGCCATTTTAATAAAAAGATCGTACTAAAGGTTAGTGATTTCAGGTCGGCATTTATTCAGGCTAAGTTCCTGGCAAAAAAAGGTATCTGGGTTTCAGAATTCAGGGTCGAATCGGGGCTTAACTGCGGCGGGCACGCTTTCGCGACAGATGGCTACCTGCTGGGGCCAATCCTGGAAGAATTTAAACAAAAGAGGTCTGATTTGATAGTTGAACTCTTCGGGCTTTACCAGCCTGCTTTAAAGCAAAAGGGTATTGTTTGTAATGTAGAACCCAAACAATTGTTAAGCGTGCAGGGCGGTATAGGTACTGCAATGGAGAACAATTTCCTGATGGAACATTATGAAGTTGACGCGACCGGCTGGGGAAGCCCATTTTTACTCGTACCTGAAGTGACCAATGTTGACGAGGATACACTAAAACACTTAGCCAGCGCAACTGAGGAAGATTTTTATATTAGTAATGCATCGCCCTTAGGTATATTATTTAATAATTTTAAAGGGAGTACGATTGACAAACAAAGGCTTGACCGTTTGCACAAGGGCAGGCCAGGAAGCCCTTGTACGAAGAAATACCTGGTTACGAATACAGAGTTTACCAAACTACCTATCTGTACAGCGTCAAGGGAATACCAGAATTTAAAAATAAAACAGTTGAATACCCTGGGGCTTTCAGAAGAGGATTATCAGGAGCAATTTAATGCCGTTACTGAAAAGATATGCTTATGCGAAGGTTTGTGTTCATCGGCTTATTTAAAAGACCAAATAGTTAAGCCAAAAGAAAGTAAAGCGGTAGCCATCTGCCCGGGCCCCAACCTGGCTTATTTCCCGGGTATCTATTCACTTGAAGAGATGGTAAAACATATTTACGGCAAGCTTGACCTGCTTGACAAAATAAAACGGCCGCATGTTTTTATTAAAGAACTTAACCTGTATATAGATTACCTGCAGGCAGATATACAAAAGCACATAAAAGACTTGAATGACAAGAAGTTAAAACACCTCACCAAGTTTAAAGCCCAGTTACTGGAAGGAATAGCATACTATAAAGAACTTTTTGAAGAATTGCCGGTACAGGCATCCCATTTAATTGAAGTAGTGGTTGAAGATTTAATTGCCTCGGAAAATAAACTTATCAATACGCTGATTTAAAGTTTTAAATTCAGAAGTCTTAATTTTTTAGATAGCCTTTTTAGGGCTATTTTTATTGGCCCAAAGTTTTTATTTTTAAATGAAAATCAACACTGAGTTTATCATCGGTCCTAATCATTCCTCCTAATTTATTGGGGGGCGTGAGATTAAAATCGGTAAAATTAATATCGCGGGAACCCAGTAAATGAATAACCTTTTGGGCATCTGCAGAAATCTGGTAATTCACTTCAAAACGTTTGGAAACGCCGGCGAGTTCAATATTCACCATGCCGGTTATTTGTTCCGGCTGTGCAGTGAGATCGGGCAATTTATTCAATGATAAAAATTTAATATGCATCATTGGAAACTGCTTTTGTTTTAATGTTTTTCTGAGGTCATGCGTCATCATAATGTTATGGCAGTCAAAGCTTTCAATGCTTAAGTTTACCACGCCCGACAAAACAACTTCATTATTTACTCTATTTTTAACCACAGTCAGTGTGTCGATCTGGTCATAAGCTAAAATGTCGCACGAAAATTTATTGATGTTAGTAGTACCATTTACGCGAAGGGTGCTATTTTCGGCGACAACCCATTTTTTTATTTCGGAAGGAAGTTTTGATTGGGCCTGTGCCGCAACGACAGAAACTGAAAGAAATAGCAGCAAAATTAACCTGATATTTTTATTAAGCATGTCCCTGTACATTTTTACCTAAAATAAAGCCAGGCTGAAATTTCATCCTGGCTTTATATCAATTTAATTTTAAGAATAAAAGGTGTTAACTGATAACATTGCCTTTATAATATTTATATGATTTAGAAAGCGATTGAAGCCTCAGCCATAACTCCGTGGAACTGGCCGCCATTCAATATGTTGGTTACCGGATAACCTGAATATGTCTGGTCAACATATTCTAACTTCATCATAATGTTTTTAGTTAAAAACCAACCGAATGCACCAGCAGAACGGTTAACTGTAACATCTCCAACACCTCCTGCAAGACGGGCTGCTAAGGTGTTATAACGGTACCCAATCCAGAAATTTTGTTTGTCCTGAGGGAACCTGTAGATTACGTCAGCAGCATATTGAGTAGCCCAACGGTTAACAGTTTCGGAGATGGCACGACCCTGAGCATTTTCTGCTGTAGCGAAAAATTCGAGTCCATCATATTTCAAAAACAAGTTGCCCATAAAAGTGTGCACTTCTTCGCTAAAGCCGGGGCTAACCCTGCCAGATGTAAAGCTATAGTCGTTTGCATCGCTAAGGGTAGTACCGTTTGCAACAGCCTGGTTTTCCATTACATCGAAATAGTGTGAACCGGTACGGTCACCGCTAAACAATGTATTGCTGTTACCGCTGTTAAGGTTATAAAATGAACCGGAAATCCTTACCCTGAAATCTTTGTTAACTTGTTTGTCGAAACCTAATTTTCCAAGAATCGCTGGATCAAATTTATTTACCTGGCCAGTTATAGGATCAATCTTAGTTGGCGCGTTAACAGTTTCGTCAAGTTCACCATTGGTTATTCCAATCATTCCGAACAAACCTGTTTTGCAATGGTAGTAGAATTGTGCCCCAAGTTCTGTAGCGAACTCATCCATAATATAGTTTTCGATAAAGGGGTTGTAAATGGTATTACCACCATCTGACCTTCTGAAGTGTTGGTCACCATAGTCAACGTCATTTTGGCCGATATCGATAGTAACGCTTTTCATCAGGTTATCAAAAAAATCACTGTGTAAAAACGGAAGCTTATCAAATTGAATATAGCCACCTTTAACCCATGTATCTTCATGGTGTCTTGATGCCAGGTATTCAGTCAGGTTCATACGTACACCGTCTGCCAGCTGAACATCAATAGCTAAGTTGGCCATTGGAAGCTCGAAAGCATGTTCAAGCGGGATCAGGCTGGTTACATTGCCTACATATGGCGCTTGTGTCACCGGATTAGCTGTGTTTGACTCACCTAAGCCCTGAAAGGTTAATTCAAAGTTGCCGCCTACTTTAACCCATAATTTCTTAAAAGGAACGGTGTCGACTTTAGTTGTTTCGAACACATTTATGCCCCTTGCGTCATTGGGTCGGTAAAATTGCAGGGATTCCTGCGCATGTGAAAGGAACGGTATCAGGCTAAGACCCATGATAGTAAGTGCGCAAAGCCGAGTAAAAAATTTAGTTTTCATATTAATTGTATTAAATTGTTAAGACGTTAATTATTTTTTGTATGTTAAACTGTATTGTATAGTAAGATCGTTGGCTACTTTCATGGCCCCCAGCATAAAGCTTGGTGGTTCAATTTTGTAATCAGTTAATTTTATTTTTTTAGAGCCGGTGCAGGTAATGGTATTATCCGGATTAACTACTGCGGTTACATCCAGGGTTATGGTTTGTGTAGCCCCGGCGATGGTTAGTTCGCCTGTCGCCTTGATATTGAATTTATTTTTCTGTATCGTTTCGATCGCCGCTGAACCAAGCTTAAAAGTAATTTTAGGATATTGGTCGGCATTCATAGCCTTATAAGTCCGGGAATCCATCATTTCATGTTCACTCTTTAAGCTCTTAGCATTTAAAGAAAAGTTAAATGCGCTAAGTGAAACAATTTGATTGTCATCGCTTAGCTTGAAATCGCCCTGGCTTTCCATAACTGCAGAAGTCTCTGTCCAGTCATGAACATTTGAGGAACCTAGTACTTTAATGCTCACATCCTTGCCGGGAACAAGCTTATAACTGGCCTGTGCCATTAAAGCTTGCGGAATGGCAAATAAAGTGATTGCTGTTATTATTATAATTCCAGCAACTGATAGCTGTTTTTTTAGTTTTTTCATTAGCATTGATTTTTAATTTGTTTTTCGTTTTAATTAACACCCAAATGTAGATTGCCTGTAGCAGCAGTAGAATGACAAAGGTTAGGTTGAAACATGATCGGTATCACCACGGTGCGATGTCGAATATGACAACCGTCATTTTTTTAAACCAATACAAAACCCAACTTTATAGCAAAACCGATATAAAATGAAAACCATTCTTCTTTTAACAGACCTTTCAAAAAAGGCTGAAAATGCAGCATTATATGCGTTGAAAGTCGCTGAAAAAATGAATGCAGGTATCACTTTGTTTCATTCATTAAATGTTACCAGCGCTTTGGTTTCAGGGGAATTTGAAAACCCTCGTGAATTGAGGGACTTGAAAGAAAATCTTGAAAAGCAAAGGGGGCCTGGAAGGGATAAACCAGTAATAAATATGCTTACCGGATGCGGGAATTTAGGGCGTAACGTTAACAACCTGGTACTGGATAAAAATATTGCACTTATTGTGATGGGCGCAAAAAGCGACGATATCATATCACAATTCATTTTTGGGAGTGAAACAAACAGCGTACTGGACGAAACACGCTGTCCTATTTTATTTGTCCCCGCTGGCTGCGTTTACAAAAAAATGCAGACAATTGTGTTTTTTAATGATTTAAAAAAAGCTTACCACGATGCTGTCGACTTTCTGACACAAATTGCCCGAATAAACAATTCAGAAATTATCGTCTCGCACATAAAAGGGAATGAAATTCATAGTCCGGAACCTTGTCTATTTTTATTTAAAAATATAAATGGATATTCAAGAGTCAAATTCATGCAAATTCCGGGCGAAGATGTAGAAGAAAAGCTGATGGAATTTATTGCATCGGTAAACGCTGACCTCATTGTTATGATCCATCACCAGCACCTTCTATTTGGCAAAATTATACCGGGAAGCAATAGCAAAAATATGCTATACCATCACGCTTTACCCCTATTGATCTTACCTGATTAATTTAATACAGTACCTTCATTAGCAAAAAATTTAAAAAATAAAAAACCCATAATCAAGCTAATGAGAATGGGGTTTATCTTCAGGTTTATATACTTGATATTTCTTAAAATTCAGGCAATACTTCCAGCACTTTTGAATTCGGGAAAACCAACATTGGTTTTGTAAGATGGTTCGCCATTCTATGGGTTACGCTTCCTTCTAACAGCCTTTGGAAGAAATTACGTTTCCGGTGTACCAATACCAGCAAATCAATATTTTCGTTGTCGGCTAGCCAGTCAAGGCCGGTTGTAATACTTTTACTTTTAATCGTCCTATAAAAAATGTTTTTACTTTTTATTTCGGAAGAGACCATGTTAAAGAAGTGTTTAACGCTCTGTTTTGCTTCCTGGTCATCTGAGTTCTGATCGTCTACGTGGGTAACAAGGATTTCAGCATCAATTAATTTTGCAAAACCAGATAAACTATGCAAAACGTCAATGTCGCTTATAGAAAGGTCTGTCGCAAAAGCGATTTTTTTAAAGTCTTTAAATGGCTCGTAATCGGGAACTACAAATACCGGGAAGTTTGCTTTTTCAATAATGCTCCTGGCGTGGTCTTCAAATACAAAATTTGAGGCACTTGATTTATGCTGGCTTATTACCGCCATCAGTATCTGATGGTTTGTAGCTAATTCGGCAAAAATATGTGCTATTGCGCCAGATTTGCTGCACTGTTCTATAATTGGCCTGAAATCACCTTCGTCAAGTTCCGAATCCAGCTTACCATTTAAACGCCCTGCTAATTGTGTCAACTCATTTTTGCTATCTTCTTCAATGGTTTGGAAATTTTCCATTGGCCATGCAACCTGGGTAGACATTGGTTCGCTGTAGGGGACCATAAACATGTTACACAACAGTAATTGGGCCTTCGTTTGTTGCGCGAGCTTTAGTGCATAGTGCGCCGCATGATCTGCTTTGTCAGAAAAATCTGTTAACACTAATATAGTTTTCATAATGTTTTAATTTATAATGAGGTGTTTTAATTTTTAATACGCATATTGTTTTGAAGGAAAAACCAGAAGCGGAATAGACATACGACCGGCCATTTTTTGAGTGTAGCTGCCATTTAACAGGAAGTTAAGAAAGTTATGTTTCCGGTGCACCATTGCCAGCATACCAACTTTTTCATGTTCACATAACCAGTCTAATCCATTTTCTGCGTGGCTGTTTTTTACGAGCCTGTAATATATTTGATGGTAATTTGCCTTTTCTGATAATTGCGCTATAAATTGTTTTACCCACACCTGAAATTCCGGCGATTGGGAATTTTCATTATAAACATGGGTGAGTAAAACTTCGGCATTTAATTCCCTGGCTAATGGAATTAAATCATAAACATATTCGAGGTCTTCTTCCGGGTATTTAAAATCGGTCGCAAAAGCGATTTTTTTAACCGGCGCAACCGGGGCCTGGGCCGGAACCACTATTAAGGGTTTTATTGAGCTATCGATTAATTTGCGGGCGTGATTTCCTAAAACGAAACCACTTATACCACCATTACTGTGCGGGCCAATTACAACTAAATCAATATTTTGGGCTCCGGCAACGCCATTTACGACTTCAGTTACGGTACCTGACCTGTTCATGAGCATAATTGAAGGCTTAAAGCCTGATGAATCGTCCATTCGTTCTAACCCTGATTTAATCGCTCTTAGTTCGGAAGCGCTATCATCCATTAGTTTGCCATATTCGTCGGTAGACCATATGGCTAGTCCTGCCTGGGGCACTTCTGCCGGAACAATTACTGCATTACATAATACTATATTTGCTTTAATTTGTTTTGCCAGGTTATAACCGTATTCAACAGCATGCTTAGCCGCGGCTGAAAAGTCTGTTGGGAAAAGTATCGTTTTCATATTTTTTGATCTGAAATTACGTTCATAAAATTGATCAATAAACGCAAGCATAAAAATGACCAATATCATATTACCGGATGATATTCAGTCGAAAACTAATACACTGACTAACCGGTGATTACTGCTTCATTAATAAATTGAAAAGTTAATAAATAAACACGGGCAGCAAAAACCAAATACACTACCGGGTTATGAGTATGATGTAAAGGTGTTGATTCCGGGTTAAATCACGCTGATCGAACATTATTCATTTTGTGAAAACACGTTAGATCAAAGGTATAAGAAACGTACATACCATCATGTGATATTGAAACCGGAATATCAATTGGCATATTATTTCTAATAATTTCGATATATCCAACAGGGTTTTTCTCAGTTCTTAAGGATCCTGTGAAAAGCAAATTTAATTCATTTAATAAAAATTCCCTGGCTTTTGCTGATTGATTATCGTATCTGTCGTCATTTATTGACCTTATTCCCCAATGAACATTTTCAAAATTATCATCACCGTTTACTACTGAGGCAATCCATGCTTCACTGACTTTTGACCGGAAATATAAAGTATGCCCGTTATAGGTTAATTTACCTTTGTAAACGGTCTTTTCATCGTTTGTTACTGTCCAATAATTTTCATTTGATTTTACAGTCAGAAATACAGAAGGTATTTCAATATGCTGAACAACAATCCTTAGGGGAGAAAAAATTAAATCTTTTGAGTTTCTTTTAAGAAATTTATAGGCCGACTCTTTAACCGACCATAATAGCCATACAAATTTTTCAAACAGGAATTCGGTAAATTGCGGCTGATGGTAAAGCGCCTCCTCAGAACACGATAGTATTTTTGAATAAAACCGGTATTGACAAGTCCTGTGTTTGTCAATCTTTGCTAAGGCGACTATATCATTACCGGCACTTTTCACGTTGATTGGTTCATTTTTTCGTATATAATATCAATACAATTGCCAACATTGTACATTTTTTCCGCAGCGTCGAAATCAATTTCGATTTGATACTTCGATTCCGCATCAATAATTATGTCTACCAGGTTAGCTGAATTTATCTTTAAGTCTTTTATTAAATCGGTATCTTCATTAATTCCATCAAGCAACATTTTGTTTTCCGTATACGGGGCAATTACTTTTTTTAATTCATTTAAAATAGCTTTTCTATCCATTATTTATTGTATTTTGAAATTATCAGGCAGGCATTAACGTCGCCAAAGCCAAAATTAGCTTTTGCAATAATATTTACTTCTTTATTTATCATTTTTGTTGGTATATTTTTTTCGCCTATCAAATCAATAATATCCCGGTTGGGGTCTTCAAGGTTAATATTAGGGTGTACAAACTGATGTTTAATTTGCAATACTGCGGCAACCGTTTCTAATGAGCCTGCCGCGCTAAGACAATGACCGACCATTGACTTTAATGAGTTTATAAGCGGGAAGTCGTCTCCTTTCCGGTTCAAGGCTTCAACCCAATTTTGAATCTCCAGTTTATCGGCAATTGTTGCTGTTAAATGTCCACTAATCAAATCTATAGATTCAACACCAATATTTGCCTCCGCCAGTGCCTCACGAATACACCTGACAACGCCGGCGGTTGCAGGAGCTGTCATCGTTCCACCGCCACGC
>Ga0302185_10002378_pt1 | contig 12408 bp, 14 predicted proteins | sample II_Bog_E1_1_FD_200231 | JGI IMG/M metagenome (GOLD analysis project Ga0302185, IMG submission 200231) | Peat permafrost microbial communities from Stordalen Mire near Abisko, Sweden - II_Bog_E1_2 | ecosystem: Environmental > Terrestrial > Soil > Wetlands > Peat | place: Sweden: Abisko... | reverse complement strand
GCTGACTCCGGCTGGTTTCCCGGATTTGCAGACATTGGCGAAACGTTCGGCCCTTTTGACCTTACGATGCTCGAAATTGGGGCGTATGGAAAGTATTGGGCGGATATCCACATGGGGCCTGATTATGCCTCAAATGCACATATTGCCCTCAAAGGCAAACTAATGATGCCTATCCATTGGGGAACATTTAACCTGGCGCCGCATGCCTGGTATGAGCCTATCGAAAGATTGCTAAAATTCGCCGAAGAAAAGCATATTAAACTATTTGTCCCAAAGCCGGGTGAACCAACTGAAGTAAAAGGAGAATATGTTTCTGATTGGTGGAAGGAGTATTTATAGGTTTTGCATTTGAATTGAATTAGACTATTTCTATAAATTTTTGTAAGTTAAAAGGGTGGGAGGCTTTCAAAAACACAACTTGTTGACCATTATGTTAAATCTTTAGGAGAGGTTCATGTTGGTGGCCGTATTATGATTGTCGAAACAAATGCAGCATTAAAACTTATTAATAAATACTTTAAAAATCAAAAATAATGAAACTGGATAAAAATCAACTGGACGTTGACTTTATTGGTGGGCAAGGTCCCCTTACAAATGATGAAGCTATCGCAATCAGCGAATTTATCAGAGCTGAAAAAGCTAAACGTACAGAACGTCACGTGAAGCAGATTGCAAAAAGCCAAAAACACAAAGAAACAACTTTATAGTGCACTAATTTATCTATTTTTCCTGCGCTCTTATTTTCGGCTCTTGTTTCCTGATTCTTGACTCTTAATGCACTAAATGTTCGCAGCCAGCCAATCGCCTACCTCACTTGTTTTATAAGCAGTATTTTTCCCGGCCAGGTCTTCGGTTACAATCCGTTCCGATAACGATTTATTTACCACAGCCCTGATCAGTTCGGCTTCCTGTTTTAATCCGAAAGCATCTTCAAACATCATAGCAGCAGATAGCACTGTCGCCAGCGGATTCGCGATATCTTTACCCGCGGCCTGCGGATAAGATCCATGAATAGGTTCAAATAATGAAGTATGCACACCGATGGAAGCGGATGGCATCAAACCCATAGAGCCGGAAATTACGGAAGCCTCATCGGTTAAAATGTCACCGAAAAGGTTTTCGGTAATTAAAACATCATAGCTGCTTGGCCATTGCACCAAACGCATGGCCACTGCATCCACAAATTCGTAACTCACCTTAACTTCGGGGAAATCTTTTTCCATGTCCTGCACAGTTTCACGCCATAGGCGTGAAGTTTCCAGTACGTTGGCTTTATCCACACAACAAAGCTTTTTACTGCGGGCCATGGCCATTTCAAACCCAAGTTTTGCAAGTCGCTGAACTTCTGCCCTTGTATACGTACAGGTATCAAAAGCTGTATTCCCGTCATCTAACCTTCCTCTGGCACCGAAATAAATGCCGCCGGTTAACTCACGGAGTATAATTATATCGGTACCTTCTATGCGTTCCCTTTTTAATGGTGAATTATCAATTAACGATGGAAAAGTAAACGTTGGGCGAACGTTTGCAAACAAGCCCAGTTTTTGCCGCATTTTTAGCAGCCCCTGTTCCGGGCGAACTTTCGCTTTCGGGTCATTGTCAAAACGCGGGTGGCCTATAGCCCCAAATAACACGGCATCGGCAGCCATGCATATCTCATGAGTTTCATCAGGGTAAGGTTCACCAACAGCATCAATCGCGGCAGCGCCTGTTAAGGCAGGTGTCCAGGTGATTTCGTGATTAAATTTTTTCGCTATTGCGTCAGATACTTTAACTGCCTGAGCAATAACCTCCGGCCCTATTCCGTCTCCGGCTAAAAGTGCTATGTTTAGTTTCATTTGGTTTATTCTTGTAATGTAATCGTGATTAGAGTTTGCCTCAACCATCCTGCAAAGATGCTTTTAAAAAAGTAAATTGCAAACGGCTGATCCTTGTAAAACTATTTTTTAAATTTGAGTATAAAGGAAACACCTTCGGCTCAATAATTCAAAACGAAATCCATATTTATTGTTATTGCCTATATAAATGCTGTACCTTTGTAAAGTTACAAGTCTTTAGTAAAATTCAGGAAAAGGAAATATATGACCAACATCATCAAGACCGATGGAAATCGCGTTGTGAATGTTGTGTTAGAGGTACAATTAATTAAAGAAGGAGATTATATCGTATCCTATTGCCCTGCCCTGGAATTATCATCCTTTGGCATCACAGAGGATGAGGCAAAAGAGGGGTTTGACGGCGCTTTGGAAATATTCCTTCAGGATACACATGAAAAAGGCACGTTAGAACGTGTTTTGCTTGACTTGGGCTGGTCTCTTAAAAAAATTCCTACAGTTCAATATAGGCCACCGATTAAAAAGATCCGTACAAAGCAGCGCGATTCTTCATATATACGCTCCTTTAGTGAGAGTGTAGCCATACCGGTATAAGTCGATGGGTGTAAAACAGGTACCAACCAAGTTATTTCTACAATATTTAAAATCTTTAGGATTGGTATTTGTCAGAAAAGCAGGTGGAACCATGATTTGTATGACTATCCCGACGGGCACCCAAATGGCAAGCTATTAAGAATGGTTGCCGTTAGAACCAATTATTAGGAAATTCCGATAATGCACATTCATACCAACTTAATAGCAGCAGGCAAGAATAAAAACGACTTTGAAGATTGGCTTAAAACTTCAAATAAAGCTAAGAAACAAAAAACAAAGGGGTCCCCTAAAAAATAACAAATACCCAGTGCCACTAACATTGTTGCCAAAAAAGCGGTTCTCCCTCAATAATGTCTTGGCTCTTGATTCTTGACTCTCGATTCTTTCCCTTAAATTATATTCAACATCTTCTGCGTAGCCTTTATTGCGCAAACGGTTTGGTCTGAATCGAGTCCCCTGGTTATAAATTTCTTCTTGTCGGTCTGCCAGGTGATAATGGTTTCACACAACGCGTCGGAGCTGCTACCGGGGGCTATCCGTACTGCATAATCGATCAGTTTTGGTAAGGACCTTTTTTTTCTGGCGTAAACCTTTCCCAGGGCCTTCATAAAAGCGTCAAACTGGCCGTCGCCCTGGGCGTTTTCTTCAAACTTTTCCCCGTCAATCTTTACAGAGATAGTCGCGGATGGGTGCAAGCCCATCGCATTCATTAATACGTAAGATTCAACAATAACTTTCTGTTCATAAAGGCTGCTGTCCAAAACATCCGAAATAATGTAGGGCAGGTCTTCTTTAGTAACCGTCTCTTTTCTATCCCCCAATTCAATAACGCGCTGGGTTACTTTTTTTAAGTCGGCATCATTTAGTTTTAAGCCTAATTCCAGCAGGTTTTTTTCTATATTGGCTTTCCCTGATGTTTTCCCAAGCGCATACTCCCGCTTCCTGCCAAACCGCTCCGGGAGCAGATCGTTAAAATATAAATTATTTTTATTGTCGCCATCGGCGTGTATCCCGGCGGTTTGTGTAAATACATTGTCGCCAACAATTGGCTTGTTAGAAGGGATCCTTATTCCTGAAAATGTTTCCACAAGCTTACTTACCGAATAAATGGAGGATTCTTTGATCCCTATTTCAACTTCCGGGGCAAAATCATGAATAACAGCGACAGCGCTTGCTAATGCGGCATTTCCGGCCCGTTCACCCATTCCGTTTACTGTTAAATGCAAGCCACTTACGCCAGCCTTCACTGCTTCCAAAACATTCGCGGTGCCCAAATCATAATCATTATGGGCATGGAAGTCAAAATGGATTTCCGGATACTTTTTCAGTATTTCCGTTAAATATTGAAAGGTCTCATCGGGAGTTAAAATTCCCAGCGTATCTGGTAATAAAACCCTTTTTATAGGTTGTCCGGAAAGAAAATCTAATAACCGGTAAACATAAGCAGGTGAGTTACGCATACCATTGCTCCAGTCTTCCAGGTAAACATTGGTTAAAATATCATTGCTTTTGGCCAGGTCAATTACATGGCTAATGTCTGAAAAGTGCTGTTCCGGTGTTTTTTTAAGTTGATGCGTTAGATGGTTTAATGAGCCTTTGGTCAACAGATTTTGCACTTTAACTCCCGAATTTACCATCCAATCGATAGAAACCCCGTTATCGACAAATGACAATACTTCTATGCGATCTGTGTGCCCATTCTCCGCGGCCCAGCTTAAAATCCGTTTTACAGCCTGGAACTCCCCTTCAGAAACCCGGGCAGAAGCTATCTCAACTCTGTCAACTTTAAGTTCTTCCAATAGCAACTGGGTTATGGTCAATTTCTCTGAAACGGAAAAAGACACCCCCGATGTTTGTTCTCCATCGCGGAGAGTAGTATCCATTATCTCTATTTTTCTTCTTTCCATCTGCTGGATTTGGTTTGGTTGGTTATAGGGCAAAGCTATAAAATAAGCGCGTTTCATCAGTTGATGAAACGCATTTAGGTTTTATGGTATAATTAAAATTAAATCGGCAAGCTTGATGCAAATTCCTGGATTTCCGTTTTTATGCTTTGCAGATAATCCAGGTCATCAAAGCCATTTATCATATTATCTTTTTTATAAGAACTAATTTCAAAACTTTCTTTTTCGCCGGTTGAAAGTAGTGTAATTGTTTGTTCAGCTAAATTTATTTGAATTTCAGTTGCCGGGTCAGCAATAACAGCTGTAAATATTTTGTCCGAAAAATCCGGACTAACCTGAACCGGCAACACACCGACATTCAGGCAATTGTTTCTAAAAATATCCGCAAAAAAGCTGGACACAACAGCCCTGAAGCCGTAGTCGTAAACAGCCCACGCGGCATGCTCCCTTGATGAGCCGGAACCAAAGTTTTTTCCGCCAACCAATATCTTACCACTGTAAACCGGGTTGTTTAGTACGAAATCCTTTTTTGGGGTATTGTCAGGGTTGTATCTCCAGTCGCGAAAAAGGTTATCCCCAAATCCAATACGTTCAGTCGCTTTTAAAAACCTTGCAGGAATTATTTGATCTGTATCAATATTCTCTATTGGCAGCGGAACCGCTGTGCTGGTAACTATATTAAATTTATCGTAAGCCATATTACTTATTTTGATTTCACCGATGATTTTTAATTCCACCGATGACTGTTAGTTCATTATTTTATTTCTATGCGGGTGTTATGCTCACGCTTCACCCTTCACCTTTCAGGCCTCAACCAGATCTTCAATTAATGTCCTTGGGTCGGTAACCACCCCAGTAATAGCAGCTGCCGCTGCTACAAGGGGACTTGCAAGCATTGTCCTTGCACCGGGGCCCTGCCGTCCTTCAAAGTTTCTGTTAGAAGTACTGACCGCGTATTTCCCGGCGGGTATTTTATCATCATTCATAGCAAGGCAAGCAGAACAACCCGGCTGGCGTAACGAAAACCCAGCTTCAGTTAAAATATCCAGTAAACCTTCTTCTTTAATTTGTGATTCAACTATATGTGACCCGGGGACAAGCCAAACAGTAACGTTATCGGCTTTGTGTTTTCCTTTTACCAATGATGTAAATGCCCTGAAATCTTCTATACGTCCATTCGTGCAACTGCCGACAAAAACAAAATCAACCTTTTTGCCTATCATGTGCTCGCCTTCAGAAAAGCCCATGTAGTTAAGGGATTTTCCATAGGTTGCCGCCCCGCCTTCAACATGGGCAGCATCCGGAATATCGTTCGAAATACCCATCCCCATTCCCGGGTTTGTGCCATAAGTGATCATCGGTTCGATACCAGCGGCATCAAATGTAAATTCTTTATCAAAAACAGCATCTGGATCGGTTTTTAATGTTTTATACCAGGCCAATGCCTTATCCCAGGCTTCGCCTTTGGGACTAAATTCCCGGCCCTTTACGTAATTGATGGTGGTTTCATCGGGGGCTATCATTCCGCCGCGCGCACCCATTTCAATGCTCATGTTACAAACAGTCATACGGCCTTCCATACTCATGTTTTCGAATACATCTCCTGCATATTCTACAAAATATCCGGTAGCGCCTGAGGTGCTTAGTTTTGAAATGATGAATAAAGCAACATCTTTCGGAGTAACACCCTTGCCTAATTTACCATTTACATTAATGCGCATTTTTTTCGCCTTGGGCTGCATAATGCATTGCGAAGAAAGCACCATCTCTACTTCGGAAGTGCCGATACCAAAAGCGATTGCACCGAAAGCGCCATGTGTCGACGTATGCGAATCGCCGCATACTATTGTCGCGCCTGGTTGTGTAATTCCATATTCAGGACCAATAACGTGCACGATGCCATTTTTTTGGTGGCCTAAGCCCCAGTAACTAATGCCATACTCTTTTGAATTTTCTTCCAGCGCATTCAATTGATTTGCAGAAAGAGGATCTGCAACCGGCAGATGCTGGTTTATTGTCGGGGTGTTGTGGTCGGCCGTTGCAAATGTACGCTCGGGATATAATACCCGCAATCCCCTGCTTTTTAAACCTAAAAAAGCAACCGGACTTGTAACTTCGTGTACAAGGTGGCGATCTATAAACAGCACATCAGGACCGCCTTCAATTTTGCGAACCACGTGCGCATCCCATACCTTATCAAATAATGTCTTGCTCATTTTATAATTTCTTATTTATTACTCATTGTTGTGAATGTCCGATCGGCCAACTTACTGTTAATAACCAGTTCTAAAAGATCGTTATCGTTAATATCTAATTTATTATCAGCCAGCGTTAAAAAGTTTTTATAGGCCACATCAAGTTCAGCCCGGTCTAAATAGTGCCCAAGCCGTTCAAAATGATATTTCAGCGCATGCCTTCCGCTGCGGGCTGTAAGTACGATTGTTGCACTCGGGAAACCCACATCTTCAGGACGGATAATTTCATAATTTTCACGGTTCTTCAAAAAGCCGTCCTGGTGAATGCCGGAGCTATGTGCAAAAGCGTTGCTGCCCACAATTGCTTTGTTGGCCTGGACAGGCATACGCATTTGTGTGCTTACCATCCTGCTTATTTCAAAAAAATTGCGGGTGTTAATATGAGTGTGCAAGCCCAGGTTTTGGTGGGTTTTTAATATCATCACCACTTCTTCAAGTGATGTGTTTCCGGCGCGTTCGCCTATGCCGTTAATTGTACCTTCTACCTGGCGCGCACCGTTTTGCAACCCGGCTATGGAGTTGGCAGTTGCAAGGCCAAGGTCGTTATGGCAATGGGCCGAGATTATGGCCTTGTCAATATTCTGCACATTTTCTTTCAGGTACCTGATCTTTTCGCCATATTGGTTTGGAAGACAATAGCCATTGGTATCGGGAATATTAACTACTGTTGCACCAGCAGCTATCACCGCTTCAATCATTTTAGCGAGGTATTCGATATCCGCCCTTCCGGCATCTTCTGCATAGAATTCAATATCTTCAACAAATTGTTTGGCATATTTCACCGCATCAACTGCGCGGGCCAATATATCTTCACGCGTGCTGTTGAACTTATGCTTGATGTGCATATCCGAAGAACCTATCCCTGTATGTATGCGCGGCCGTTTTGCGTACCTCAGCGATTCAACAGCCACATCGATATCCCCCCTATTCGCCCTGGTTAAAGCACAAACCGTTGGATAGGTAACTGACCGTGATATTTCAACCACGCTCTGAAAGTCCCCGGGGCTTGAAATCGGGAAACCGGCTTCAATAATATCCACGCCCAGTTCTTCCAGTTCCCTGGCAATTTCAATCTTTTCGGGAGTAGTTAACTGGCAGCCCGGTACCTGCTCTCCGTCGCGGAGCGTAGTATCAAAAATATATACTCTGTTTGGGTCGTGTAGCATTTTTTAGATTTTAGATGTGAGATATGAGATTTTTTAATAGCCACTCCTATACCTTACATTGGTTAACACTTTATGATTTTAATAATTATTGGGTTTTTGAGTTTTAATTAATACTGTGAAAATATGAATCTCATATCTCAAATCTAATGTCTCAAATCTCCTTCATTGCTATAAATCTTAATCTTTTATAATCAGCATACCATTGACCACCCTCGTTGTACTGTGGTTCAAGCAGGTTGGTGACTTCGTTAAATATTATCTGTTTTTCCTCTTCAGGTACCCCTTTTATGTACTTGTTGCCAAACATGGCTATCCATTTTGCTATGCCTGCCTCGCCATCATGCAGGGGTGTTTTACGGTCGTAATGAGCGGCAAACGTTACCCTGAACCCGAAATCTTCCAGACGTTTTGTATATTCGCCTAACGAAGGAAAATACCATATAATCATTCCAGCCTGGTCAACAAAGCCATGTTTTAATAAAACCTGCTGTATGGCAGATATTAGTTTCAATACGTTTCCCCTACCACCCATTTCTGCTACAAAACGCCCACCGGGCTTCAAATTATCATAAACTGCTTTTATTACGCTATCCTGATCCTTTATCCAGTGTAATACCGCGTTCGAAAAAATTGCATCAAAAGGCTCAGCGAAGTAAAAGTTAGTCGCATTGGCAACCCCAAACTTTACATCCGGAAAGTTTTCTTCGGCCTGGTGTATCATCTCGGCCGAAGAGTCAATGCCTGTAACAATAGCGCCAAGGTTTTGGATTCGTTGTGTTAAATGACCTGTTCCGCAGCCCAAATCAAGAATATGCTCACCAGGTTTGGTATCAAGCAGTTCAAGCAAGCCTTCACCGTATTGGTATACGAAAGCATGTTTTTGGTCATATAGTTCAGCGTTCCATTTCATTTCCGTTTGATTACACCGATGATTCTTTGATTACACCGATTTTTCGTCATTTGCTTCGCGTCATTAGGTCATCAATGTATAGTTTTCATTCCTCATCTGCATATTTGCACATCTTCAAATCTGCACATTATCATAGTGTTCCACAACCGGAAACGGGTAATAAAAGTGATGTAACAGCCTTTTCCATTCCTGGTATTCTATCGATCTTCTGAAGCCTTCGGTATGGTCGCTGTGCCTTTCCCATTCAACCAATAAAATAAACCTGCCCGAATTCTCCACACACCTTTTTAATTGATGTGAAATGTAGCCGGCCATCTTTGCAATAATTACCTGGGCTTCAGAAAATGCTTTTATAAATTCATCCTCCCTACCCGGTATTACGTTTAATATGGCTACTTCCAGAATCATTTTGTCTGAATCAGAATTTGCAGAATTTTAGAATTTTCAGAATGCCTTTAATTCGTCAATTCATTTTTATATTATACTTTGGATTAAATATCAATTTATATTGCAAACTCTGACTTCCAAAGTTGATCAGCAATCCTAACGGAAAATCATAAGCGACTGTATAATTTTTTGCCTGTGCCAAATGCACGTCCTCCAAATTTATGAGCGCTTTTAGTTCCACCGTTAATCTGTCTTCCACTACAAAGTCTGCACTCCTTGTCCCTACATTAATTCCGTCGTAAAATATTGAGTGCTCTTGTTCCCTTGTAAAGCTAATCCCAGCTTTTGCAAGCTCTATACCTAAACACCTTTGATAAATCACTTCCTGAAAACCGTTTCCAAGTGTGTTATGTACTTTCATTGCACAACCGATTACTTTATAAGTTAACTCGTCTTTTTCCATTTATCGCAATGGCTTTATCATTCTGCAAATTCTAAAATTCTGTAAATTCTGATTCAGACAACCTACGCTTCTACCACCTGGTTCTCTGGCCTTAAGCTGCGAACAGTTTTGCCTGCCTGCCACATTTCACTGTCGCGTAATTCTTTTAACTCAATATTCAGCTTTTCGCGATAATCAGACTTGCTGTTCGAATCAATTGATTTTTGAGATTCTTTGCCTGTTGCCACGCTTTCGTACAGTTCTTCAAATACAGGTTTGGTTGCGTCACGGAAACGTTTCCACCAGTCTAACGCGCCGCGTTGTGCTGTGGTTGAGCAATTGGCATACATCCAGTCCATACCATTTTCAGCCACCAGCGGCATTAATGATTGTGTAAGCTCCTCAACAGTTTCATTAAAGGCTTCAGAGGGCGAATGGCCTTTACTGCGCAATACATCATATTGTGCGGCAAATACACCCTGGATACAGCCCATTAAGGTACCACGCTCGCCGGTTAAGTCACTGAAAACTTCTTTTTTGAAATCTGTTTCAAACAAATAGCCGCTACCTACGGCGATGCCGAGCGCAATCACTCTATCTTTTGCCTTACCTGTTGCATCCTGGAAAATAGCATAGCTTGAATTTAAGCCGCGGCCCTGTAAAAACATACGACGCAAGGAAGTGCCGGAGCCTTTTGGCGCCACTAAAAATACGTCAACATCAGGCGGCGGAATAATGCCGGTTTGCTCTTTGAAAGTGATGCCAAAACCGTGTGAAAAATATAAAGCCTTGCCTTTGGTGAGGTGTTTTTTTACAGTTGGCCATAACTCAATCTGGGCGGCGTCGCTTAATAAGTAGCAAATAATTGTTCCTTTATCAAGGGCTTCTTCAATTTCAAAAAGTGTTGCTCCGGGTACAAAGCCATCGTTTACAGCCTTATCCCAGGTTTTTGTGCCTTTGCGCTGACCAACAATTACATTGATGCCGTTGTCTTTTTGGTTAAGCGCCTGACCAGGCCCCTGAACGCCGTAGCCAATTACCGCTACAACTTCATCTTTTAATACTTCCTGTGCTTTTGATAAAGGGAACTCCTCGCGGGTTACTACGTTTTCTTCAGTGCCGCCGAAATTTAATTTTGCCATTGTATTTGTTTTTGATTACACCGATGAGTTTTTGATTTCACCTGTTTCTATTTATTTTATGAATTATTAACTTTTTTATCTTTTTGATATAGTGTTATTAGACACTCCAATTATATTTTATTGCTTCAAGTTTTGGTATCAAGCAAGAGTTGCCTTCATCTTTTTCCGAAACGAATACCTTAATTATGTCCCCTGCTTTTTTTTCGTTTAAAATTAAAAAATCAGTTGTTGTTGATTTTCCGAAAATCTTGCTTCCGAATTCATCCAAGAAATAATAATCTAACACGATTTTTTGCTGGAAACTTCTTATTGGGAATATCCCACTACCTGCATTCATCGAAACAACATAAGCATCTTTAATAACTCCTTTTTTGTATAAATTGAAAGTTTTTAAAGCCGGAATGAGTCCGATTAACAAAAGAGGAATTCCAGGAATTAGAAATAATACAGGGAACAAGTAAAAAAGATAAACCGGAAAAGCAAATGGTTTTAAATCTTTAATCATTGCTTGATTTTGATAAAATAATATTTTTATTTTTGTTCCCTCACTGAAATTGGCAATCTTTTCCAAGTCCAATGTTTCAAATTTATCTGAAGTCTTCTGTCCGTTATTTTCAAATACAAAACTTATTACATCTGGATGTTCACCATTTATAGTTACATTGTAAACCGGGTCTATTGCCATGATTTCGGCGTCTTTTAATATCCCATTTGCCGTAATTGCTTTAAAGTCGTATTTTTCATACGGCGCTTTTAATGTAGCCGAAAGAATAACTGCCAAAGGAATAAACACAAATATGGCAAGAGAAGTAAAGAGGGTTCCAATGAAAAAGATGCTCCCTTTACCTTTAAGTAAGTTAAATAAAATTCGAAAATTAACTTGCCTCCTGCTGTTCATGTTTAATATTGATTAAGACTTACGAAGTTTTAAAAACTTCGTAAGTCTGGACTTTGCCGGTAATATCTACAAAATATTTTCCCATATATTTTTTACATCCCCGATTCGGGTGACCCTTCCTGCTTTTATGTCTTCTTCGCCACGTTCAATTGTTTCAACCGCGTCTTTGCCATAAAGATGCATCGCTTTTTCCTTTTCGGTTAGTTCTTTTGCTGGCAACTCACCCTTTGCCTTTAACCTTTTGCCTTTCACCTATTTCTTTGTTATGATCACGATCCCTGTCGCCCAGCCCATTTTTGTTAAAATAATATCGTCCCGGTTATCCAAATCCGCTATCAGTTGTGTTGCCTTTTCAGCGTGGCCTGTTGGCCAGTTTTGCTGGGGCAGCATATCATCAATAATGTAAATACCGCCTTTTTCTACCATATCAAGTACTTCATCCAGCAATAAATATTTACCGGGCCATGTGTCTGCAAAGATAAAACTGAACTTTTTAGTTTCATTTTGTTTTATCCATTCGCCACCATCGGTGCAAATTAACCGAAGTCTTTTATCTGTGCCTAAGTTCTCCTTCGCAATATTTAATAACGTTTCATCATTATCAATTGATATTAGCGTTGATTTTTCATCCATGCCATCCAATATCCATGTTGTCGCCAAACCTGTACCCGTGCCTAATTCCAAAAACCTGCCGCCAGGTTTTGTCGCTGCCAGCGTTTTAAGCAAAGAGCAAGTCAAAACCTCCGAAGGCATTGTAAACCCGTTAGCTTCCGTAGCTTTTTTTATCGCGTTGTAAGCTAACGGATATTCTTGTCTTATTTCTTCTATAGAATTGGTCATCAAGTCATTTTTATTTTTCTGTTTTTTACTACTCA
>Ga0302185_10002377_pt1 | contig 12410 bp, 14 predicted proteins | sample II_Bog_E1_1_FD_200231 | JGI IMG/M metagenome (GOLD analysis project Ga0302185, IMG submission 200231) | Peat permafrost microbial communities from Stordalen Mire near Abisko, Sweden - II_Bog_E1_2 | ecosystem: Environmental > Terrestrial > Soil > Wetlands > Peat | place: Sweden: Abisko... | reverse complement strand
AATAAAATCTTGTACGCTTAATTGCTCGGCACGTTTGCTTTTAAATTCTTCGGGCATGGCCGCTTCAATTCCCTCAAAACCTTTTAATGCATTTGAGAGCATTTTTCTCCGCTGAGAGAATGCTTTTTTAACTAATTGGCGGAAAATATTTTCATTAATAATACTTAATGGCGGCTGTTTTCTTACAAGCCTGATAACACCCGAAGTTACTTTAGGCGGCGGGCTAAAACTTTCAGGCATTACATCAAATAAATAATCCGCATCATAAAACGCCTGTGTAATTATGCTGGTAATCCCATAGTCTTTATTATTATATGGGGCACAAATTCGTTTTGCCACTTCTTTTTGGAACATGCCCACTACCACATTCACTTTATCTTTATTATCCAGTATTTTAAAAACGATCTCTGTTGAAATATTGTAAGGAAAATTGCCAATAACAGCCACAGGTGTTTTTAATAGCATACTCCAGTCGAACTCTAAAAAATCTTTCTCTAAAATTCTTTCTTTTAATTCGGGGAACATACGGTGTAAATGCTCTACCATCCGCTCATCAAACTCAACCGCAATTAGTTTATCACCAAACGTTTTTCTCAAATACTTTGTCAATACGCCTTTACCGGGGCCCACTTCAATTAAATCAGAAAAATCAAACCCATCCAGTTGATGAACAATGTTTTCAGCAACATGCTCATCAATTAAAAAATGCTGACCGAGTGATTTTTTAGGAGTTAAGCTCATTAAGATACTGTGTTTAAAAGGTAAAGATAATTTTAACTAATTTTGCCTTTCTTTTAACGAATTCATCGCTTTAACCCTCTATGATTTCCATTCAATTATCACGCAAAGTTACTGGTTCCGATTGTCATATTTTTTTGATTGAAAAACACACCAATCTCTCTAAGATAAATCTTTCAAAAGAGGAGACCACTTACGTTAAAAAAAGTATCGACAAGAATATTGATACTATTTCCACTGATGGTAAGCTCATTGTGGTATTGAGCAAAAAATCAAGTGCTGATGCCACTAATGAAGACTTGCGCCGTAAAGGGTCGGGCATTGTTTCTTATTTAAATGAACAGAAGTGTGCAGCAGTTGCCATTATTAACGAAACCGGCACAAAAGAAGCCGGGTTAAGCTTTGCAGAAGGGTTAGCTCTAGGCGCCTATCAATTCATAAAATACAAAAAAGAAAAAGATAAAGAGGCTACCAAACTTAAAACCGTTACAATTATTGATGAGACCATTAGTAAAGAAACCATTGATGAGTTGAATGTGGTAATTGATGCCGTTTACAAGGTACGTAACTTGGTAAATGAACCTGTTAATCATTTAAACGCTCCCAAGCTTGCTAAGGAGTTCGAGAAAATGGGCAAGGAGGCAGGTTTTAGAACTGAAATATTTGACCGAAAAAAAATTGAATCGTTAAGAATGGGGGGGTTGTTATCAGTAAACCAGGGAAGTATTGACCCTCCCCGTTTCACCATAATGGAGTGGAAGCCCAAAAATGCAAAAAATAAAAAGCCTATCATATTAGTTGGCAAAGGTGTGGTATATGATACCGGTGGTTTAAGTTTAAAACCTACCCAGTTATCTATGGATTATATGAAGACGGATATGGCAGGCGCTGCCACCGTAGCGGGTATTATGTATGTGGCTGCTAAAACAAAGTTGCCTTTGCATTTGGTGGCTCTTGCACCAAGTACTGACAACCGGTTGAGCGGAAATGCCTTTGCTCCCGGCGATATTATTACTATGTATGATGGTACCACGGTAGAAATGCTGAACTCTGATGCTGAAGGTCGTATGATATTAGCCGATGCATTAAGCTATGCAAAAAAATATGACCCTCAATTGGTAATAGATATGGCTACACTTACCGGCGCAGCGGCAGCAGCTATTGGCAAAGAAGGTATTGTTTATATGAGCACAGCACCAAAAAATGTGACTAATGAATTAGAAGAATCGGGAGAAGAGAAACATGAACGATTGGTACGTTTTCCCTTGTGGGATGAGTATGGCGATTACATAAAATCTGATATTGCTGATATGAAAAATGTGGGTGGCAAAAATGCGGGCGCTATTACTGCCGGCAAATTTTTAGAAAAATTTACCAGCTACCCATGGATACATTTAGATATTGCGGGCGTGGCTTTCCTACATGGTGCCGATGGATATAAAGGTAAAAATGCAACAGCATTCGGGTTAAGGTTAATTTATAATTTTTTGCAAAAACAAGTAAAAAATGCCGGTAAACAATAGACTACCTATAATAGGTATTTCAATGGGCGACCTTAACGGGATAGGCATTGAAGTTATTTTAAAAACATTTTCGGAACCTGCAATTTTAGAATTGTGTGTGCCTGTAATTTATGGCTCAACAAAGGCATTATCTTTTCATCGCAAAGCGCTAAACCTGCCCAACATTAATTTTAATGCTATTAAGGCGCTAGACCGCATTTCTCCAAAAACCGTTAATGTTATTAATGTGTGGGAAGATGAGGTGCCTATTGTATTCGGTGAAGCGACAGCAACTTCAGGCATGTATGCCATAAAATCATTTATTGCAGCCATGGATGCTTTGGTAAAAAATGAGATTGATGCCTTAGTTACGGCTCCTATAAATAAAAGCAATATAAAATCCGGGGCTTATCCATTTACAGGACACACAGAATATATCAGTTCATTATTCCAAGGCAAAGAAAGCCTTATGATGATGGTGGGCGAGCAAATTAGAGTAGCCTTAACAACCGTACATATTCCACTTAAAGAAGTATCTGCTAAAATTAATGCCGATCTTATTAACCGCCAGTTAGAAGTATTGAACCGGACACTTATTCGTGATTTTGGCATATCAAAACCAACCATTGGCGTATTAGGTTTAAACCCCCATGCAGGTGATAACAATGTGATAGGTAAAGAGGAAGAAGAAACAATTAAGCCCGCTATAAAAGCAGCCAAAGCAAAAGGTATTTTGGCCTTTGGCCCCTATCCGGCTGACGGGCTTTTTGGTAATGGTAGCTTTAAAAAGTTTGACGCTGTATTGGCCATGTACCACGACCAGGGCCTTATTCCATTTAAATATATGTCCTTTGATTCGGGAGTAAATTATACAGCAGGGTTACCCGTTATACGTACCTCACCCGACCATGGCACTGCCTATGATATTGCCGGAAAGAATATAGCCAACGAATCCTCATTCAGAAGCGCCGTATTTACAGCCATAGATATCATCAATTTTAGGAGAGATTATGATGAAATGACCAAAAATCCCCTAAAAAAGTCGGTTTTACAGGGCGAATCCAATTAAAATTAAACCTTTTTAGTTTACTTATTCCAAACTTCTACTTTAAAGGAAGTTATTATAGAGTCCTTTGAATACATGAACCAAAGATTTTTTGAATAATTTGGGTCTGGGGATAAAAAAGCATATTTAAGATCAATGTTATAATAAATTCGGTTACCATCTCTTCCATCCGGTGTTCCTAAAAGTTGAATTAGTTGGGAATATTTCAAGCCTACCAATTTATAATTTTTAGTTAAATCGTTTATCATCCCATTTCGATAATCAGGAGGAAAAACGCGATCTGTTTGTATGTTCCATTTAGCTTTATCAAACCTCGTTTGACAAGAGCTTAAAAAAAGAATTGAAAAAAACATCAATTGCCGTAGAATTTTATTCATATATTCAATTGAAAACTACTACCGTAAATATCTTAATTTTATGATGAAATGACCAAAAATCCCCTAAAAAAATCGGTTTTACAGGGCGAATCCAACTAAAAACGCCTTTTTAATAATATCACTATTTTTCTTATCTTTGGCGCCAGATTATCAAAAGTCTGTTCGTTGTGAATCCGTTGCGTGCATTTGATATCCCTTTTGTAGGGCTGAAAAGTGGAGTTCATCATTTCAAATATGAGATAGATAACCTCTTTTTTCAGAACTTTAAGGAGTCGCCGATAACGGAATGTAAGGTTAATGTAGAGTTGAATTTTGATAAGTCTGAATCGTTCTTTTTACTTGATTTTCAATTGGATGGAACCGTAAATGTAATTTGCGACAGATGTGGCGATCCGTTCGATAAATCCATTGAAAACGAACAACGGATAATTGTAAAATTTGGCGACAATGAAGAAGCAACCGATGACGATGATGAGGTGGTTTATATTTCGCGAAATGAAACGCATTTAAATGTGGCACAGTTAATTTATGAATTCATAATTTTAAGTGTTCCCATACATAAAGTGCACCCTATTAAAAAAGGAAAAAGCACTTGTAACAAAGAAGTATTAAAAAGGTTAGACCAACTATCGCCCGAACACAGAGAAGCAGAGTTGAATTCAACCTGGAGTAAGTTAAAACAAATTAAAATAAAATAAGTTATGCCAAATCCCAAAAGACGACATTCTTCCACCCGACGTGATAAAAGACGTACCCATGATAAGGCTAAGGTTCCAACAGTTGTAAGCTGCCCTAATTGTGGTGCACCCATTCAATACCACCGTGTGTGTGCTGAATGCGGTCACTATCGTGGTAAAGCGGTGGTTAAGAAAGAAACAATCAGTTAACATTGTAATGTATTCACATTTAGTAGCTTTAATGCCACTAATTAAACGATGATGCGGATTGGAATTGATGCTATGGGGGGCGATTATGCGCCACTCGAATGCCTTAGAGGTGTACTGCTTTGCAAAAAAGAGTTTGGCAAAGAGGTGCAGTTGGTTTTAATTGGTGATAAGGCCAAAATAACGCCACTATTAAAGCAAGAGGGCGCTAAAGAGGATGATTTTGAGATCATCCATACCACCGAAGTAATAGAAATGGGCGAATCTCCTACCCGTTCAGTGGTTTCTAAAACCGATTCAAGTATTGTAGTAGGCTTTAATCTTTTAAAAGAAAAAAAGATTGATGCATTTGCCAGTGCCGGTAATACAGGTGCTATGTTGGTAGGCGCCATGCTATCAGTAAAAACAGTGCCTGGTGTTATTCGTCCTACAATTTCTACCATTGTTCCCAGGGAAAATGGCAAAATAGGTATACTGCTGGATGTAGGCGCTAATGCCGATTGTAAACCTGAATTTTTATTACAGTTCGGTATTCTTGGTTCATTATATTCTAAACACATATTCAATATTGAAAACCCTAAAGTGGGTTTATTAAGTATTGGCGAAGAAGAAGGCAAAGGCAATATTTTAACGCAAGCAGCTTTTGACTTATTGAAAGAAAGTGATAAAATTAATTTTATCGGTAACGTAGAGGGCCGCGATATTTTTGCTGATACTGCCGATGTAATTGTTTGTGACGGATTTACCGGAAATATTGTTCTTAAATTCGGTGAATCGTTTTACGACCTGATCAAAAAAAGAAAAATAGCCGACCATTATTTTGATTCATTTAATTATGAGAACTATGGCGGTACACCAATTTTAGGAGCCAATGCACCAATAGTAATTGCTCATGGCATTTCTAATGCTTTAGCTTTCCGCAATATGATTACCTTAGCGAAAAACCTGATCGAAACAAACCTGGTTTCTATTTTTGAAAACGCATTTCAATAACTGATAACGAATGTCTGATATACATGCCGCCATCACAGCAGTAGCCGGTTATACTCCCGACTATATCCTTACCAATAAGGAGCTGGAGACCATGGTGGAAACAACAGACGAATGGATAGTATCGCGCACAGGCATAAAAGAACGCCATATACAAAAAGGTATTGGGCTCGGCACATCAGATATGGCCGTTGAAGCCGTTAACCTGCTCTTAAAAAAGAGAGGTATTGATGCGGGTGAAATTGATTTCCTGGTTTGTGCCACAGTTACCCCCGACATGACTTTCCCGGCCACCGCCAATATTATTTGCGACAAGGTGGGAATAAAAAATGCATTTAGTTACGATATTAATGCCGCTTGCTGCGGCTTTCTATATTCTTTATTCACTGCCTCTAAATTAATTGAGAGCGGTGCGGTAAAAAAAGCAATTGTTGTTGGCGCAGATAAAATGTCATCAATTGTTGATTATACCGATAGGGCAACCTGCGTATTATTTGGTGATGCCGCAGGCGCCGTTTTACTTGAAGCAAATACTGAAGGTTATGGGCTTCTGGATGCCATACTTCAATCTGATGGTTCAGGAAGAGTATATTTACATCAAAAGGCAGGTGGCTCGGTAAAACCACCAACTCATGAAACAATTGATGCACGCGAACATTTTGTATTTCAGGATGGACAACCCGTTTTTAAATTTGCAGTGGTAAAAATGGCTGATGCCGCGGAAGAAATAATGGCACGCAACAACCTTACCGGTGATGATGTAGCCTATCTTGTACCTCACCAGGCTAATAAAAGAATTATTGATGCTACTGCAAAACGCATGGGCGTTTCAGAAGATAAGGTTACCATTAACATTCAAAAATATGGTAACACCACTAATGCAACCATCCCCTTATGTTTATGGGAATGGGAAAATAAATTACACAAAGGCGACAATATTATACTTGCAGCATTTGGCGGGGGATTTACATGGGGCTCCATTTATATTAAATGGGCTATAGGATAATTATTAAATAACTATTTATTTTACATACAATGGCAACCACACAAGAAATTAAGAAAGGACTAACTATTGATTACAACAATGATCTGTACACCATTATTGATTTTCAACACGTAAAACCGGGTAAAGGCGGCGCTTTTATCCGCACCAAACTAAAGAGCATTAATTCAGGAAAGATAATTGAACAAACCTTCAATTCAGGCGCAACCATTCTTCCGGTTCGTGTTGAACGCCGCCCCTATCAGTTCTTATACAAAGATGAGAGCGGTTATTCATTTATGGATAAAAATACATTTGAGCAGGTAACTTTAAATGATGATATGATAGATAATCCTGAATTTTTAAAAGAAGGACAGGAAGTTGAAATTACATTTCATGCCGAAAATGATCTGCCATTGAGTTGCGAATTACCCGATTTTGTAAATTTAACTATTACCTATGCAGAGCCCGGTTTGAAAGGCGATACTGCAAATTCACCATTAAAGCCCGCTACCCTTGAAACGGGTGCGATAATTAAAGTGCCTTTATTTGTAAACGAAGGTGAATTGGTGAAAGTGGATACCAGGAACAAGTCTTATGTTGAACGCGTAAAATAATTTAACTATGACCTTAAAAGAAATTAAAGAACTGATCAGAATTGTACAAAGCGCTAAGATTAGCGAGCTAAGTATAGAGCGTGATAAATTTAAAATACAAATTAAAACAGGCAATGGTGTTTCGCCCGCACAAGTGGTTGCGCAGGCACCTGTAGTGATAGCAGCACCACCTGTTGCTTCACAGGCGCCACAGGCAGCTTCTGCTTCCCCACCGGCTAAGGTTGAAACAGCCGCTAAAGATGACTCTAAATATATTACTGTAAAATCGCCGATGATTGGCACATTTTACAGAACGCCGTCACCCGACAAGGAGTCATTTGTAAATGTTGGTGATACTATAAAACAAGGCAGCGTGCTGTGCATTATAGAAGCCATGAAACTATTTAACGAAATTGAATCGGAAGTAAGCGGTAAGGTGGTAAAAATTTTGGTAGATAATGCCACTCCTGTTGAATACGACCAACCATTGTTTCTTGTAGATCCTAAGGGATAATCACCTTTCAGAAAAAACTATGCTAAAAAAAATACTTATAGCTAATAGGGGAGAAATTTCTTTGCGCGTTATTCGTACCTGCAGAGAAATGGGTATTAAAACCGTAGCCATTTATTCCACTGCCGACAAAGACAGCTTGCACGTACGTTTTGCCGATGAGGCCGTTTGCATTGGCCCGCCAAAATCATCAGAATCATACCTCAGCATTCCAAAGATTATGGCTGCTGTTGAAATTACGAGCGCTGATGCTATACATCCGGGCTATGGTTTTTTAGCGGAGAATGAAAAATTTGCAGAGATCTGCACTCAATATGGCGTTAAGTTTATTGGCCCTACACCTGAACAGATAAGAAAAATGGGCGATAAGGTTACTGCTAAAGACACTATGAAAGCTGCAGGCGTACCTGTTATACCCGGTTCTGATGGGTTGGTAGAGGATATTGCTACCGGCAAAAAAATAGGTAAAAAAATCGGTTACCCAATTATTCTTAAAGCTACTGCCGGTGGTGGTGGCAAAGGTATGCGTGTAGTTTGGAACGAGGGTGAGTTTGAACATGCCTGGAACACGGCACGCATGGAAGCCAAAGCATCATTTAGTAATGATGGTATATACATTGAAAAGTATATTGAAGAGCCCCGCCATATAGAAATACAAGTGGCAGGTGATAAGTTTGGCAAAGTTTGTCACTTATCAGAAAGAGATTGCTCTATACAACGTCGCCATCAGAAGTTGACGGAAGAATCTCCATCACCTTTTATGACGGAGGAGTTGAGAAAGAAAATGGGTGATGCGGCTATTAAAGCGGCTGAAACTATAAACTACGAAGGGGTAGGTACTATCGAATTCCTGGTAGATAAATACCGTAACTTCTATTTTATGGAAATGAATACGCGTATACAGGTAGAACATCCTGTAACGGAAGAAGTAATTAACTACGACCTTATTAAAGAACAAATAAAAATTGCAGCCGGTGAGCCTATTTCAGGAAAAAACTATTTCCCTAATATGCACGCCATTGAATGCCGCATAAATGCAGAGGACCCTTATAATGATTTTCGCCCAAGTCCCGGCACCATAACCACACTACATACCCCCGGCGGACATGGGGTTCGTATTGACTCGCATATTTATGATGGTTATACTATACCTCCATTTTATGATTCGTTGATAGCAAAAATTATTACCGTAGCTCAAACCCGCAAAGAAGCTATTGCTACTATGGAGCGTGCTTTATCAGAGTATGTAATTGAAGGCGTAAAAACCACTATCCCATTCCATTTAGCACTGATGCGCAATAAGGAATATAGAGAGGGTAATTTTACAACAGCCTTTTTGCAGAACTTTAAATTTGTTTGATAAAATTGTGCAAAACTAATCGGGCAGCGCCCGGTGGTGTTGTAAAATAAAATTTTATCTTGCAACTTATTAATAGATAAGTTAATACTACCATGCCTGAAAAGAAAGTTCTCATCGTTGAAGATGACCTGGTTCAAAAACGTCTCAATAGCAAATGGGTTGAGCAACTTGGTCATAAAATAGTTGGAATAGTATCAAACAGTACCGATGCTATCAGTACTACCCAAAAACACCAACCCGACTTAATATTAATGGATGTAAGAATTGAAGGAAAACTGGATGGTATTGATACCATGCACGAGATAGTAAAATTCAGCCATGCCTCTTGCATTTATATAACCTCTAACAATGACGAATACATGGCTGAACGCATAAAAGGCACCAATTGCCTGGCCGTATTCAATAAACCTATAACGGTTGAGGACCTAAAGCTGCATTTAAGCCGATTAGGCGGATAATTGTTCTAATATATCCCTTTGCTTCTTATTTTTGTAGTGTTATCAATTAACACGTATAATGCAAAACTTTATTCTGTTTGATGGCGAAAGCCGCGAACATTTACTCCCTTTTACTTTTACCCGCCCGGTAGCTGATATTCGTATTGGCATATTGACCATAAAGCAAAAATGGGAACAACGCTTAAACCTATTGGCATCTTATTACACAGAGGATTATTTAGCTGAAAAATGTCCGGTAACCATTGGTAGTGATAATTTAATGATAAATGCATCCACACTACCGGATGAGCAATTAGTAAAAGCCGTTATGGCACTAAAACTAAATGAAGCTTTAACATTTGATGATACATTGATTGCTGTGCGACTGGATGAAGCATCAGCAAAAAATTATTCTTACTCTGCCGCCATGGTTTCTAAATGGACGGTAAAAAAATTAACCACGGCCCCATCTATGCTAAATCATATTTGGGATATTTTCAGAAAAAATGATGACGAGATAAAAAGTGATTTTTTATTACTTACAAAAAATAAAAAATCGCAGTCAATAAGTTCAACCAACAAATACATTAATCCCGAAAATATTTTTCTTGAGGAAGGAGCCAAGGTTGAGTTTGCTATTTTAAATGCTTCTAAAGGGCCCATATATATTGGTAATGACGCTGAAGTGATGGAAGGCGCTTTAATACGCGGGCCATTTTCACTTGGCGAACACAGTGAGGTAAAAATGGGTTCTAAAATTTATGGTGCCACTACTATTGGCCCGCATTGCAAGGTTGGCGGCGAAATAACCAACTCTGTTATTTTCGGTTATTCTAATAAAGCACATGAAGGGTATTTAGGTAATTCTGTGGTGGGCGAATGGTGCAATATAGGTGCGGATACCAATAACTCCAACCTTAAAAACGATTACGGCAATGTTAAAATATGGAGCTACTCTAAAAAACAATTTGAAGATACGGGTTTACAATTCTGTGGTTTGTTTTTAGGCGACCACAGCAAATGCGGCATAAACACTATGTTTAACACAGGCACCGTGGTAGGTGTGTTCTCAAATATTTTTGGCGGAGGGTTTCCGCGCAAATTCATCCCTTCCTTTCAATGGGGTGGCAGCAGCGGGTTTGAAGTTTATAAAACTGATAAAGCTTTTGCAGTTGCAGAATTGGTGATGCAACGACGAAACCTGCAGCTAACAGAGGCAGACAAGAAAATTTTACAATATATTTTTGATCAGGAGATTCCTAAGAAAATTAATTAACCGTAATGTATAGTAACCACCTCAGCTACCCTCAAGGCTTTTGTCTCGTCCTGAAATAGGTTTACACAAAAAGTAAACTTATGAATAAAAAATACAGACAATTTAAGGAGGCGTTTAAGCTTCAGGTAATAGAAGAAGTGCTAAGTGGTCAACTGAGCAAAGAACAAGCGCGTAGAAAATATAATATCAAAGGCACCAGCGCCATATTAAATTGGATGCGTAGCTTTGGGGTGGCAGAGCATAAGAGAGTTCCGGCATATTTTGCAGCTATGAAAGCACAACAGAATTTAACACAGGAAGAGCTACTTAAACGGGTGCGAGAATTAGAACGTGCCTTAGAAGATGCGCAATTGAGAGCAGAAGGCTATTCACGGATGATTGATATAGCCGAACGAGAGTTAAAGATCAGTATCAGAAAAAAATCCAACACCAAACAATCCGGGAAATGACACAGACACATTCGCGCATTAGCTTGACGCGGCTGTGTTGGTTGTTTGGTATGAGTCGTCAGGCATATTATCAGTACGGCTGGAAGCAATTAAAGCAAGGTACTGAGCAAGAGATTATTTTGCAGTCAGTAGGATCATTACGGCAAATCCATCCACGTATGGGGGTTAGAAAACTATACGACTTGCTGCAAGAAGACATTAACTCACATGGTATTCAAATAGGCCGTGATGCTTTATTTGCATTACTGCGGGTTAATAATTTACTCATCCGTAAACGGCGCAGGAAGGCTATTACCACCTGGTCCAATCATCCTTATCGTAAGTATAGTAATCTAATTAAAACGCTCACACTTACCGCACCAAACCAGGTTTGGGTTAGTGATATTACGTATCTAAAAACGCTCAAGGGCTTTGTATATGTTTCTTTAATCACAGATGCGTATTCTAAGAAAATAGTAGGTTATGATGTAGCTTCTAACCTGGAATCGGTTAATGCTTTGAATGCACTACAGATGGCATTACGGGATGTAACAAGTCCTATAACCAATCTTATTCATCATTCTGACAGAGGCATTCAATACTGCACTTATGATTATATTAACCTTTTAAAAGCCAATGCTATCCGTATTAGTATGACCGAAACCGGTGATCCGATTGAAAATGCCATTGCAGAACGGGTCAACGGTATTCTTAAGCACGAATATTTATTACTTCAACCCATTAAAAACCAACAACACGCTATGAAACTATTAGACAACGCTGTGGCCGTTTATAATAAGCACCGGCCGCATTTAAGCTGTAATATGTTTACACCGCAGGAAGTACATCAGAACCATCTTGTTGTTAAACGCCTATGGAAAAATTATTATAACAAAACCAAAAAAACTACTTTTGTAAACCCAGTTCAGGATTAATGAACATCTGTAAATCTATATTAGGACTAACATCCAAAACCGTAAACTTATTTCAGGACGATACAGGCTTTGCCTCCTCCTTGAGTAAGGAGGAGAATAGCTCGTTTAGGAGGTTCGTTATTTTTCCTCTTTTCTATTGCGCCGTGGCTGGTGTTTGCGTAAGCAATAGGTAATGCCCACCAACCACTGAAGCGGAGGTTGTAATTAACTGTTTTTATTTATAAAATAGGCTTGAGACTTGGTATTCCCCGCCTTATTCAAGGCGGGGGCAGAGGTTGGTGTGTTAGCCGGGGTGGTTTTATAAAAAAATACTTATTATTTTAACTAC
>Ga0302185_10002376_pt1 | contig 12412 bp, 10 predicted proteins | sample II_Bog_E1_1_FD_200231 | JGI IMG/M metagenome (GOLD analysis project Ga0302185, IMG submission 200231) | Peat permafrost microbial communities from Stordalen Mire near Abisko, Sweden - II_Bog_E1_2 | ecosystem: Environmental > Terrestrial > Soil > Wetlands > Peat | place: Sweden: Abisko... | reverse complement strand
AAGCTGCTTAAAAAGCTATTGACGCCGCTGGCGCTAAAGGTAAAGTTTATGCCGGGTAGGACCGTTCCGCCCGTTTTTACGCTGTCGGAAACGCCCGCTGTGATACCGGTTGCAATGGTATTAGTTTTATGAAAATCGATCATTGTCACCTCGATCAGTACTACCGGAACCAGTTCATCCAGTTGTGTAATGATATCGGCCACTTCCCTGATATCAGCAGCAGAACCAGACAGCAAGAGCGTATTCTGCTCTCTAAACTCTTTGATTTCGATATTCTTCTTAAACTCGGCCGGGATCATCGCGATTACGGTATCAATTGACCTGTTTTGAAGATGAATGGCTTTAAAAGCCTTCATGCCACTCAATTTGCTGTCGCCGATCAAATAGACACCATTGTCCTCCTGGAAAGTATAACTTGTTCCTTTAAATAGGATGTCAAGGAGAGTTTCATAAGGGACATCGGTTACATGGATGTCTATCGTTCCTTTGATATCCGCGTAGAGCGTGTAATTTTTACCGCACTCTTGCGAAGCTTGTTTCACAAGGCCCATGATTGGGGCATTCACGGCATCTGCCGAAACAACTTTCTGACCGTTAATGGTTCTGCTATAGACACCGGCTTGTCCACCGCTACCCGGCTGGCTGACCGGTTTAAATTCCTTACGTACCGCAGTACCTTTATCGCCATTTACATACAACGTTTCATTATCTTCCAAGGGCTGGAACAGGTAAAAATCGTCATTGGTCTTTACCATTTTAATATTATTGGTAAAGGCCAGTTTGTCTAGTGCCGTTTCAAACGCAGCCGCTTCTATAAACCCGCTGACGAGCTTGCCATTTAACGATGCCGGCACAATCACATTTTTGCCGGAGATTTGTGACACCTTTTTCGCCACAGCTGTTAAAGTATCGTTATCCAATGAAAGAAATAATGTGTTATTGGAGGCATTGTATTTGGCGTTAATCTCTTTTATAATCTGCTTTGCAACCTGGGCGGGTTGCTCGTAGCTTGAAACATATATAATCGAGCCTGTTATGCTGATATCTAAACTGTATTTTTTGGCGAGGAAAATCAAAATATTCTCAGCTGAAACCCCATTCATATTGTCGGTCACGGAAAAACTAAGTTTTGGGTCGACGCTGATATTCAAATTATTAATACTGGCTATCCCTGCCAGGTACTGCTGGATAGAGCCATTAATCTGTAGCTGTACATTTTGTTTAAGGCCTGGAACAGTTGCCGATAGGCTGTCGAGCTTGTTTTGTATCACCTGCACCCGGTTCTGCTGCGCGAACAGCAAACTTGGACTAAGAGTTAACGAACAAAAGAAAAGGATAACAGTAAACTTTTTGATCATATCAGGTTTAGTAATTAAATAAAAGAGGATAAATCTCTTCTATCGTCGTTTTTCCATCGTTAAATAAGTTAAAGGCATTTTCTGCTAATGTATGTATTCCCCGGTCATTTAAGAACTGCTGGATATACATGTTTCCGTTTTTTATTTCAAAAGCCAGGTCCTGGTCTATCGGTATTACTTCATAAACCGCTTTGCGTCCCTTATAGCCTGTGTAATAGCATTGCTCACAACCACGTGCCACAAAATGATGATTAACCCTGGCATAAGGCTTAAATTGCTTCGGATACAAACTATCATCAAACGTTTTTTCCTCTTTACAATGCGGGCATAACAAGCGCACCAGGCGCTGTGCCGCTGTTGTATTCAGCGTGCTTGCAACTAAAAAAGGCGGAATGCCCATATCGATCAGGCGCGATACGGTGCCCCATGCCGAATTGGTGTGAATAGTCGATAGTACAAGGTGTCCCGTTAATGCGGCCCTTATCGCCATATTGGCCGTTTCGGTGTCCCTGATCTCACCGACCATGATCACGTCCGGGTCCTGCCGGAGAAAAGTACGCAAAGCAGCGCCAAAAGTTAGCCCAATGGATTCTTTTAACTGCACCTGGTTGATGCCCTCCAGCGTGTATTCCACAGGGTCCTCGATGGTCAGGATATTCCTGGTTTCTTTATTCAGCAGCTTTAAAGTCGCATATAAGGTGGTTGTTTTCCCCGAGCCGGTAGGTCCGCTGAGCAGCAAGATCCCGTTCGGGCGCTTGACTCCCTGAAGGTAATTATCCAGGTCGAAGGGTGAAAAGCCAAGCGTATTCAGGTCGATTTCGGTTGCATCGTTGTTCAGGAGCCGCAATACGACCTTTTCCCCGTGCAAGGTCGGCAATACCGACACGCGGATGTCAAACTGCTGGTTATGGTGTTTGAAATTGATGCGGCCATCCTGCGGCAACCGCTTTTCTGCAATATCCAGGTTTGAAAGGATTTTTACCTTATTGATAAGAGCAGGGTATTCCTCCCGTTTTAACAGGTATCGCTCTACCATCATCCCATCGATACGAATCCTCACCCGACATTTATTTTCATAGCTTTCGATGTGGATGTCGCTGCTTTTCAAATTCTTGGCCTCACCGATCAGGCCCACCAGGAAATCGTCCTCGTGATGATTGATCTGCAACTGTACCGACGCTTGCGCCGCATTGTCTTTAATATAATACCTGGAAAGCAACCGGGCTACCTGCGCAGCAGGTAAAGGATTCAGTTTGACCGGCATGCCTAAGAGTATTTCCAGTTCCGACGACAAGCCCGATTGATTTGTCCCTTCCTCGCAATAAAGAGAGAAATGGCTTTGCGTCCTGTTTTCCGGCAGGACACGATAATGCCAGGCCTGGTCCTTGGTCAGCCAATGGATATTTTCCGTTAATATGACAATCTCTTCTGTTATATTCATTTGTGAAAAAGATTCAATAACCAGGCATCGTCCGTTAAATTCAAATGAAGCCGGAACCAGTCAACGGTTAAAAACGCGCCCAACAATATCGCCTGCAAACCTGCAAGCGGTATATGTTTGTCTTTTTGAGCTGCGATTGCCTGCCAGATTAGCCATATCAATAGCGCCCCGATCAGACTGCCAATGTAAAAAAACAAAAAACTAAGTACCGACAAATAAAAAGCAACACACAGCAACAGCAAAATATCCCCCCATCCCAACAGGTCAGCAGTAATATTTATCCATCGCCTGTTCTTTAGCGAAAAATAAAGCGACACGAGTAAGAACTGCAATGCCAGGAACGTACAATTGATAAACGCCGTTTGCCCGATGGCAGTTAAAGAACGATATTGCAATAGCCCTGCAGCTGAAAAAAGTACAAGTAATATTGGAAACAAAAACCAGTAAACCGACCTACTCCGAACATCCTGGACAAAGATCAGTGCTAACATAGCCAATATACCTGCTTTCAGAATTACCACTTAGCGGGTTATTTCTTTTGGAATCCCGTCCTGGTCGATCTCCCACACATTCATATTTCCGTTGCCATACAAATCGACCACCGAGGTAGCCCTTGCTGTAAAACCGGTATTGCTGGCACTGACAATCTCGACCCGGTAGTTTGCGCGGCCATTCCCATCCCCGGTAACCTTGTCCTGCAAAAAGCCGATCTCACCTAAATCTTTTGAATATTTTGAATGCTCGTAAAAATAACTTTGTTCCAGTGTTTGAACATATTTAAGCTGGGTAGTGGCTTCCGTACTTTTTGCCCGGTTAATCACCGGCAGCATATTGGGCAATGCAAGAAGCACCAAGATACCGATAATGACCAGCACGACAAGTATTTCTGTTAAGGTATAGGCCTTTAAACGCTTCTTAAATAAGGTCGGATAGGGTTTCATACTTAAATAATCGAACTAATCTAATTACTAAAATGGAATGTAACAAGTAAAACGCTCATTTTAAGTAGAGAAATTTATAGACAAGGCAGAAGATTGGGTGTCATTTTTATTATCGAAGTAAAGTAGTATATGGCATTAGCAGAGGTAATTGCGGGGTTTTGCCCAAATCTCTAACAGAAAGTTTTTTGGCACGGAAAATAAACCCGTTTAATGGTTTCACTCAAGCAACTGAGCTGGGTTTATTCCCATAGCTTCTGACAGGGCAAACACAACAGATATGCTTGTATTGACAACGCCTCGTTCCAGTCTGCTTATTGTTGACCAATCTATACCTGATAAGTTCGCCAATGCTTCTTGAGATAGGTTACGCTCCAGGCGAAACTTTTTTATGTTTTCACCTACGAGTTTCATTGCGTTTAGATTTCTTAACTGCGCCACACTTCAAATCTTACCGGATTTGAAGTTTTTACTATAGGAGAATTCTCCTATATTTGCTTTTGAAGAACTTACCTTAATGAATAACTTAAAACTCTCTACAGTTCAAAAGCGATTTCTTATAATATGGATATTGTTTCACTCTTTCGCTTTGTTTGTAAATATTACTGATCTGGAATGCAGGATAGGAAATGATGACTTATTTACACAATCGTATAATAAAGATAGTTTCTGGCCTTTTGTGAGCTTTTACGAAACGTTTCATGAAAAAGTACCAATTGAGTAATATAATCCAGCTTTAGGGTACATCGATGAAAGTCATACCTATTTTAAAGGAATCTTTTATTCTTACAACATAACCGCGTTTGTTTTTTATATTATCATTGGATTTGGGGTCGTATACATACCCAAACTTTGGAAAGAGCAAACTGTGCAGGTTTGATCCTTTGACTTAAGTAGTATACCGCGACATCGTATGGCAGGATTCTACCAACGAGTTCAAGCCAGACCTACTTGGTACGGACCGGATTAACAATAACACATAGCGAAGGCAAAAATCCGGTATGAGGAGCTGATCATCTAATTGTTTGACCTGGAAATAACCTCTATCCGGCAAACTAAGACTTGTCAGCAAGGTGGTAAGTCTTTAGTTGGATGTACTTTGGGAATAATTAAGTAAAGAGCCTGCTGTCAACAGGCCCTTTACTTTTAAGATACATCGAGAAAAGCTAAGTTGAAATTCCTCAAGTAGTTACTTACTCTGTAAAATAGTCGTCAGATGAGTATAGGAAAAACTCAAAATGTCCACGCTGATCATCGCCGACATAGACCGTCTTGAAGATGCCGCCTTTCACTCGGTTGTAAATCTGATCAGCGTTGGTTATATGATGTTCGAGAAGGTCGTTTACGAAGCCGGGGCCGTCGTAAACCTCGGCCGTCGTAACCATTGCCTTGCCCAACAGTCCGCCCTCCTTATCAATTTGGTTGAGTATCTCCCAAAAAGCTTGTTCTTTGTCTTCCGTATGAGATGCAAGGTCGACAGCAATCAGCAACATCTTTGCTTGTTCGGTATCCTGTAAAGTACGGACTAAGGGGCCGAAGATATGGGTCAACGAGACCGTGTTTTTGGTCGCGTGTATCCAGCAATGAAAGTCGATGTGGTGGACAGCGTTTTTATCAGCGAGCTGATATTCGATGTCCTCGCGCAAAATTTCGCGTGTGCTGATCTTGTAGCCCTCATTATTATAAATCACAAACGCTTCTTTGTTTCTTGTGATCATCCTGATTTCAATGTCATCGGGCTGGCATTTAAAGTAATTGAGCGCAGCTTCCTCGAAGACGCTCTTTGGGATAGTACGTGTTTGATTGTTTTTGTTCATGTTGGAATAAGAGATGTTGGGATTAAATCTCAAAAGTTTAAACTTTAAATAGTTACACCTTATTGGTTTAAATCTTAAAGAGTTACACCTGCTAAGTTTAAACTTTTATTATTTACTGGATTCATCTTCATTGGTTTCAGGAGACTTAATCATCTTCTGGTCAATGTTTGTTAAAAATGGCATTGAATAACCAGCTCCTTCAAGCAGTTCTTCGGCGGTGAAATTTGTAGTTGCTGCGAATGTGCTTACCACAATGGTTTTCAGGTCTTGAAATACAGCCTGTAGCTCCAGGTGCAGGAACTTCTTGCCGTTTTCGTCGACGACGATTTCAGCTTTGTTGTAAGATACGATCATGTTGTTGTTTTTAATAAATGAATAATGGGTTAGTTGTGGACGGGTTTTACCAGGTTATAAGCTTATCTATGGGTTGACAAGGCTTGGATTGATTGAAGCATCGTGGTAACTGCTTGACAATACAGGTATTAGGTATTGCACTGGAGGCAAGGTTTTTGGAGAAAAGAGATTTTTGTTAAAGAACCTATTGTGAAAAAGCAAAAGATAAGTGCACCGGGGGTAGAGCCGCATCCAAAAGCCAGTAGGGGGTAGTTAAGGGGAGTAGTCATCACAGACTCGAATGCTGAAGAAAATTTTTGGGGTAGAAAAAAAGTTTCAGGGTCTTGCGATTACCACCAATGCTTTGTTTTGTGCTTTTCGTAATATTCACTTACAGATGCCATATGGTCGGGAAATCCGGACCTGCCTTCTTCAACCCGTTATCGTAACAGATCGTCGATCTGAAAATCAAATAAGTCATGCAATTCTCTCCAGCTAATCAACCTGAGGAACTCGCCTTTGTCAATCAAGGTTCGGCGATATGAATTGTAAAAACCTGATTTGAAGTAGACGGTGGTTTTCACGCACCCAAACCTAAGAACGTGCGTTATTGACTCGACATAAAACGTATAGGTACGAAACTTCCCTCTTAAAAAGTCCCACTCAAAGCTATCTCCGACACTGAAGGTTGCCTGTGTTCGAAGATTGAAAGATTGATAGTTTTCTTCATCTGTGTCCCGGAAGTAAAAAGTGTACATGTGACCGTCACTCGGGAAAGCCTCTGGATGATCTTCATTTAGTTGCCAAATATCATCGTACAGCTGGCGTAGCCATTTGGTAACCTTGGCTGGCGTTTCGTTAACCTCCCCTGCAATGCTTTTAATTGTCCAGCTTTCCGACTCCATTTGTTCGTTTTGCGAACCCAGCCTCCTGATCACAGCGATCAGCCGGAATATGGGTGGGTCTTTTTGACCTAAGAGGTCAAGCCATAGATATTCGTCCTTAAGTGCGATGACTATATCTTGGGTGCTGGACTTATGTTTCTCAATCTTGCTTTTGTAAGTCATTATACTTCGATTTACCTCATTAACGTTATTCAGATTAAAGCATTTTGTTGAACGAAAGCTTTTATATTTTCAGCCAGTTATTGCGCCTATAGCGATGTATTGAAGCCTTATGGGGTTGTTGAAAAGGCACGATTTAAAATTTTGAGTAAAAGCAGTCATAGTGATAGCCTGTCATTGTCTCGTACACCCCGCTGCACAATAAATTCGGGTATTTGCGGGTATATTTATGGGTAGTTTGCTTTTTGGGTATTTATGGGTATATTTGTGGGTATGATCAAGACGGATACTTTAACGATAACACCGCAAATCCTTTCACTGATTGCTGAAATAGATGAGTTTAAGGGTGCCTGGAGAGCATTGGGTCAGTTGGCACCTGAACAATTGACCGCGCTTAAACGTGTGGCAACCATCGAAAGTATCGGTTCTTCTACCCGTATTGAAGGCAGTAAGCTAAGCGACCAGGAAGTGGAGCATTTGCTAAGTAACCTTCAAATCAAAAAGTTTGAAACGCGTGATGAACAGGAAGTGGCCGGGTATGCGGAGTTGATGAACACCCTGTTTTCCTATTACCAGGAAGTGCCGTTGACAGAGAATTATATCAAACAGTTTCATCGCGATCTGCTAAAGTATAGCGATAAAGATGAATGGCACCGGGGTGACTATAAAAAGAACAACAACCACGTAGAGGCTTTTGACTCAGATGGTAAAAGCCTCGGTATTGTATTTGAAACTGCCAGCCCGTTTGATACGCCATTCAAAATGCAGGAGTTGGTTACCTGGGTGAATGCAGTGTTAGAAAAGAAAACTTTACATCCGCTGCTGGTCACAGCGATTTTTACTGTTACTTTCTTAGCGATACACCCGTTTCAGGATGGAAACGGACGCTTATCGCGCATATTAACCGTCTACATGCTGCTTACTACTGGGTATGTTTATGTGCCCTACAGTTCGATGGAAGCGATTATTGAGCATAGTAAGGAAGGATATTACCTTGCACTCCGCCAAACCCAGGGGACGTTAAACACTGACGCTCCAAACTGGCAGCCTTGGGTGCTGTTTTTCCTGAAGACGCTTCAACAACAAAAGCAGCGGCTGGCGATAAAATTAGACCAAGAGCACTTATTGCTGACACAGTTGCCTGAATTGGCCCAAAATATTCTTGAATTAACTAAATCAAGGGGCCGCATTACTATAAGCGAGGTTGTTATATTAACCGGAGCTAATCGCAATACGGTAAAGAAAAGTCTGGAAATGCTGGTTGACAAAAACCTACTCGTTAAAAGAGGCGTTGGTAAAGGCACCTGGTATGCACTTTTGTAATTGATTCAAGCTTATTTCTACACGAACCATCGTATCAACTTTACAGCAGATATTGTGTTTTATATTAAAATTACTGCACGGATAATCATTTTACAGCAGAAAATAAACGTTATTTAAAAACCAATGGTTATTAACCTTGAAATATCGACTTTTTTTCGTATATTAAAGTGTACCCCTTCATAGGATCAGCCCAGAGGGTCGAAAGATAGTTATGGGCTTAGAAGTCGGGTTAGTAACTGCATCCTTGAAATAAAAGGAAAACATAGCGGCGAGGTTGTCCCCGATAGGTACGCAAATTATGAGTTTATAAAACGTGGGTGGTACATGACACAGGGTATGTGTGTCCTGAAGTAACAGGGATTTTAGTATCATGAAGGTGTAGGCGAAAGCTAACGAACGGCACGTAGAAGTAATTCATTGAAAGAGAAACTGACTGGAGTTGGGTAGGGGATTTTGTGTTCTAAAGAACAGCCCATAGGGTAATGCTAATCGTATTTGAGCGTTGTCCCGCATTATAACGTTCTCAAATTAATTAGACCTACTTAACTGCCGAATTATCATCCTGAATCTTCTTTTTGATGATATCTACAATTGCTTTTGCATGCGTATGCTCGTTCTTGCCTTGTGGATGCTGAGTGCAGATCAGATATGTATCGTTTGCCTTACAGGCTTTGGTTTCGTATTTTCCGCCCCATTTTTGGGTGTCGATCCATTGGAAGTCGTTATTACCGTTTAAGTATTTAACGAAGCCCGTTTCCCATCCGGATGTTAAAAACACTACGAACTTAGGCGATAGCAACTCTATTTCTTTCATTAGTATCCGCTTACAAAGTTCGTATTGATCTTTTTTTAATTTACTGTCCGGGTTCCCTCTTTCATGGGCTATCTTAAATAAGTTGCTCCAGGCCACCTTTGAATACCATGGATCGTTTTTATAAACAGTTTTGCTAACTGTTTTAATGACCCGCCAAAAGGCAGAACTCCGGGTATTATATTTTACGTCGCCTTCCAAATTATGTACCCATTTCATTTGGTCGTGCCGCGCAAATATGCGGCCGCCTGTGTTACCAAAAAGCATCTCACAATCGCGGGAAGTGGTTACCCAGCCATTGGTAGCTTTGCCGACAAACAAAATACCGGTATGCTGCCCGAAGGGGTAATCTTCACCCCATTGCAGGCAGAAGGTACAGACACCTTTTTGCGTTTTTATCCCTAATAACATTTCTGCATATATTGGTTTCAGGGCGGATCTAATTTCTTCTTTCATATCGTGAGGTTTAAGTTTTTTGGTGATTACTTCAGCCCCACTATTCAAATCACAGACTATAATACATTATTATCGTCAACAAGCGCAGAACTATTTGTTAGCAGTTACCGAAATTTGTTTACATCATATCGCGTTTGTACCATTAAATTCAAAGCTCCTATGGAATAACAACTGTTTCCACTGGACCATTACAAATTCGCTATAAGTTGCGCCGGGATTTACTTGAAGATAGTTTGTATATTCCAGAACGTTGCCCTGATTGATCGCACCCTGCGGCGACGGGGAGAACAAGAAACCTATTCGAAAATCTCTATTGAACAGATTCATCGAAAGGTTCCTCGTTTCTTCCAAAACATCAAGTAGTTCATTATTTCGTTCAATTGGAATTAGGTCTTTGTCGGACGAAGAATATCCATTTCTACAGGCCGATAAAAGGCAGTCACTAATCAGGAAACCATTTTGAGCTAATAGGTTTGACAGGGAATCAACTTGATAATCTGGAATTGGAATACCAAGATGTGATTGGTGAAACCTATCCCAAAAAAAGTTATGATTGCTCCCATAAAAAAACTGGGTTCTGGCGTATTGGTCCCAATTCATTCTTATCTCATGACCAGCGGCTCCAACAGGATTCGATTCTGTAATGGCGTAGACAGGAAAACTGCCGATAATCATTGCTGAGTATGCTCCATAGTTCGCGTTGTCACCCAAATAACCCAGATAGGGGTGGTGCTCGATTTCATCAAATGGCATATGTTATCATTTAAAATTAAAACGCTTAAACCAACTCCCCAGCAAACATCTCCGCCTGCTCCAATACCGTATCGGTGGCCCGTACCTCATCATCAGGTGGGTATTTGTGTGATCGCAATACCCGCTTTACTTCAAGCTTTACTTTATCCTTTGCGGATTGGCGGATAGTCCAATCGGTGGTGGTGCTACGTTTTACGCGCTGTACAAGTTCTTTGGCGATGATGACGAGTTCTGGACTGCCCATCATGTCCAATGCGCTCTGGTTGCATGCTAATGCGTCATAAAAGGCTTTCTCTGCATCGGTTAAACCAAGTTGGTTGCCGGCTTCGGTTTCGTGGTTCACTTCGTGGCTTATCTCCAACAGCAACTCCATCATTTCAAGGGCGGTGATGGATTTGTTATTGTACTTGTTTATCGCGGCCAGCAGCTTTTCCGTAAGTGATTTATTGACAACCAGGTTTTTCTTGAAGCGGATCTTAATCTGGTCTGACAGTAGCTTTTTTAATAACTCAATGGCTACATTCTTATGCCGCATATTGCGGATCTCATTCATGAAATCTTCGCTGAAGATAGATATGGTCGGCTTCTCAAGCCCGGCCTGGTCGAGCAGGTTGATGATACCATCGGTTGATATGGCCGTCTCCACCATCGCCTGTATCGTGTTTTCGAACTCTTGTTTGCGCTGTCCGGTTACTGCAATATCGAATTTGGCTAAACGGGCTTTTACTGCCTGGAAAAAAGCAACTTCCTCGGTAACCTCGCTGGCTTCGGGTTCGGATTTGGATAGGGCGTATGCTTTACTTAAAGAGGTTACTTCTTTTATATACCGCTCTCTACCATTTTCTAATCCCAGGATGTGTTCTTCTGCCTCCAGTATAATATCCATCTTACGGCCTGTAGGAGCAGTGAAATACGCGTTATAATCAAAGCCGTGATACATTTGCTGTACAACCTCCAGCTTGGTGAGCATCAGGTTTACGGCTTCAGAAATATCAAACACTATCTTTCCGTTGCCATTATTCTCCGTATAGGTTTTTAAGGCTTCCTTCAGGTTGCCGGTTACCGGTACATAATCTACGATCAACCCACCTGGTTTATCATTAAACACCCGGTTTACACGGGCGATAGCCTGCATAAGGTTGTGGCCGCTCATATCTTTATCCAGATACAAGGTGTGTAAAACAGGCGCATCAAACCCTGTTAGCCACATATCTATTACTATAACCATCTGTAAAGGGTCAGCGCGTTCTTTTAGCCTGGCTGCTATAAACCTGCGTTTTTCTTTGCTGCGGATATGATCTTGCAGGTCGGCATCATCCGATGAGCTGCCAGTCATAATCACTTTGATGCTTCCGTATTCATCCCTGGTATCATGCCACTCGGGCCTTAATGCGATTATCTCATTATATAATGCCACAGCGATCTTGCGGTTATACGCAACAATGAGCGCCTTACCATCAAACACTGTCTTGCGGTCTTCGAAATGGGTAACAATATCATGGGCAACGAGTTTTAACCGCTCGAGGTGACCTACAAACGCTTGCTGCCTGGTTGACTTTTCTATTGCTTGCCGGGTTACATATTCGGGCATGGGTTCGGCCAAACGGTTAAAAGTTTCTTCCATTTCTTCGGTGATCACCTTTTCCAGTTTGAGTTTGGCAAACCTATTTTCATAGTAAATTGGCACAGTGGCCCCGTCCACAACAGCTCTTTCTATATCATAAACATCCACGTACTCCCCAAACACGGCCTTGGTGTTGCGGTCATTGCTTTCAACCGGAGTGCCGGTGAAACCTATGAAGGTTGCTGCCGGCAGGGCATCGTGCATGTGTTTTGCAAACCCGTAGGCAATATCAGTGCCTATTTCGTTGCCGTCTTCATCTTTGATGTATTTTACTTTTGCTTCAAAGCCATACTGCGTCCTATGGGCTTCATCCGCGATCACGACGATGTTGCGCCGGTCGGATAATTGGTCGTACTTATTGCTGCCTTCTTCGGGCAGGAACTTTTGTATGGTAGTGAAAAATATACCGCCTGATTTGCGGTTACGAAGTTCTGTCACAAGGGCTGCCCGGCTTTCTATCTGCACCGGCACCTGGCGCAATAACTGAGAGCAGT
>Ga0302185_10002370_pt1 | contig 12424 bp, 12 predicted proteins | sample II_Bog_E1_1_FD_200231 | JGI IMG/M metagenome (GOLD analysis project Ga0302185, IMG submission 200231) | Peat permafrost microbial communities from Stordalen Mire near Abisko, Sweden - II_Bog_E1_2 | ecosystem: Environmental > Terrestrial > Soil > Wetlands > Peat | place: Sweden: Abisko... | reverse complement strand
GCGAGCTGGTGCGCAACGGCACCCTAGGCAAGATCCGCAAGGTCGTAATCGAGTATCCCCAGGGCTGGCTTTCCGATACTATCGTGCTCCTCGGGCCCAAGCAGGCAGCGTGGCGCACCGACCCGAAAAAGAGCGGCGCCGCAGGATGCATGGGGGACATCGGCACCCATGCCGAGAACCTCGCACACTACATAACCGGGCTCGAGATCGAAGAGCTCTGCGCGGACCTGAGCACCTTTGTGAAAGGCCGCAAGCTCGACGACGACGGCAATGTCCTCGTGCGGTACAAGGGCGGAGCCAAGGGCGTGCTGCACGCCTCACAAATCTGTGTGGGCGACGAGAACAACCTGAATATCCGGGTCTACGGGACAAGGGCTGCGCTAGAATGGCATCAGGAGAGCCCCAACGATCTCGTCGTGAAATTCCCCAACCTGCCGAGCCAGATCTGGCGGCGAGGCAACCTCTACACGTGCGAGCAGGCCAAGCGATTCTCCCGGATCCCCCCTGGGCACCCGGAAGGCTATCTCGAGGCATTCGCCAACATCTACCGGGAGGCCTTCCGTGCCATCGCCGCGGAGGTGGAGGGCAAGCGTGTGCCGCGCAATCTCGACTTCCCGACGATCGAAGACGGCATAGAGGGCATGGCCTTTATCGACGCCGTCGTTAAGAGCAGTCGCCTGGGCGCCCGATGGGTGAAGCCAGCCGCACGTTGAGGTCCCCCGCCCGGTAAGACAAGGGGACCTTCAAGGGCCGCGCGCAGCGCCGAGTTACATGCGGCAGATCAGCAACTCCCTCTCGTAGACCATTTCCTTCGGCAATCGGTCATGCAAGTCGAGGAAGAGTTCCTCGTGACTCATGACCTCCGCCCTCCATGCGACACGCTTGAAGGCCTGGAGCTCCTCGAAGCGCTCCTTCGGGAAGTCTAAGCCGGTCCAGTCGATGTCAGCATAACGGGGCATCCACCCGATCGGCGTCTCCTTTGCGGGGGTGTTTCCCCTGGCACGTTCGACGATCCACTTGAGGATCCTCATGTTCTCGCTGAACCCGGGCCACATGAACTTGCCTTCGGCGTCCTTGCGGAACCAGTTCACGTGGAAGATGCGCGGCGTCTCGCTCAGGCTCTTCTGCATTAGGATCCAGTGTCCGAAATAATCGCCCATGTGGTAGCCACAGAACGGCAGCATGGCCATCGGGTCGCGCCGGACTTTGCCTATCGTTCCGGCAGCGGCAGCGGTCATCTCCGAGCCCATCGTGGCCCCTAGGTAGACTCCCGAGCTCCAATTGAAGGCCTGGTACACGAGCGGGATGTTGCTCGCGCGGCGGCCGCCAAACACAATTGCGCTAATTGGAACCCCGTCCGGCCTCTCCCAATCCGGATCGATCGTCGGACATTGTGACGCCGGCGCGGTGAACCGGGCGTTGGGATGAGCCGCGGTGCGGCCGCAGCCGGGTGTCCAATCCTTGCCCTGCCAGTCGGTAAGGTGCGGCGGAGGATTCTCCGTCATCCCCTCCCACCACACGCCGCCCTCCGGCGTGAGAGCGACGTTGGTGAAGATCGTGTTCTTCGAGAGCGCAGCCATCGCGTTTGGATTGGTCTTGATCGAGGTTCCCGGGGCAACGCCGAAGAACCCAGCCTCCGGGTTGATTGCCCGGAGCCGGCCCTCCGCGTCGGGCTTCAGCCATGCGATGTCGTCGCCCAGCGTCGTGACCTTCCAACCCTGCTCCGTGAACGAAGCCGGCGGCACGAGCATCGCGAAGTTAGTCTTGCCGCATGCGCTGGGGAACGCTGCGGTCACATAGGTCTTCTCGCCATGTGGATTCTCGACGGCGAGGATCAGCATGTGCTCCGCCATCCAGCCTTCATCCCGGGCTATGTTTGATGCGATTCGAAGCGCAAAGCACTTCTTTCCAAGCAGGGCGTTGCCGCCATATCCCGAACCGAAGCTCCAGATCTCTCGGCTCTCCGGAAAGTGCACGATGTACTTGTCCGGGTTGCAGGGCCAAGGGACGTCTTTCTCACCCTTCTTTAGCGGCGCACCGACCGAGTGCATGCACGGGACAACCCGTTTCTCCGCCTTGTCGATTTCCTTGAACACCGCGATCCCGATCCGTGCCATGATCCGCATGTTCGCGACCACATAGGGCGAATCCGTCAGCTGGACGCCTATCTGGGCCATCGGCGAGCCCACGGGGCCCATGCTGAACGGGAGCACGTACATCGTGCGGCCACGCATTGAGCCGTTGAACAGCTCCCGGAGTTTCTTGCGCATGTCAAACGGGTTGACCCAGTTGTTTGTGGGGCCCGCCCCGTCCCGTGAATTTGAGCAAATGAAGGTCCGGTCCTCGACCCGTGCCACGTCGCCGGGGTTGCTCCGAGCGTAATAGCATCCAGGCCAAAGCTTCTGGTTCAGCTCGATGAACGTGCCGTTGTCCACCATCACCTTGCACAAGTCATCGTACTCTTCTTTTGAGCCATCCACCCAGTGGAGAGAGTCCGGTTTGCAAAGCTCGGTCATCTTCTCGACCCATCGAAGTAGGTGCTCGTTCTTGCTGAGAGGAGTGGCGGGGTTGCGTTTATTCATAGTTATCGTCCCCAAGAGGACCACCCATTTTGAATTATCCGATTGCGGCAAAGCAAGGACATGGGTCCCGGGGATGGCCTCGGAAGCAATTTTTTACGGAAGCTAATATAAGGTATTCCTTCGCGCGAATAGCCTAGCGGCCTCCATCCGTACTCCCAAGCCATGGGCCTGCCTTCTGCAAGCCGCTGACGATGCGCACACGAATTTGACCCGGTCCTGAAAAACGCCCATTTTAGGACCGTGCCCACGACGAACCCCGAAAGCTGGAGGCCGCGCAACGTACTTCAAGAAATAGCCAGGCGAGCAATGCTGGAAAGGGGCCTAGCTCCGGACTTCTCCCCTGCCGCCATGGCCGAGTTGGAAAAGATTCACGATCCGGCGAGGAGAACCTCGACTTCGATTCGGGACCTGACGGGTCTGCTCTGGTGCTCGATAGACAACGACGACTCCCGTGATCTCGACCAGCTCAGCGTAGCCGAGTCCGTTGCGGAGGGAACGAAGGTGCGTGTGGCGATCGCGGACGTAGCAGAGACCGTGAAGAAAGGGTCTGCGATTGACGAGCACGCGCGCATGAACACGACCTCGGTGTACACGGCGGGAGGGACCTTCCCCATGCTGCCCGAGAAGCTCTCGACGGACCTGACCTCGCTTGGGTTCGGAGAAGAGAGGGTCTCCTTCGTTATCGAGATGCTGTTCGACGCAGAGGGGGCGCTAAAGAACTCAGACGTATATTCTGCCCTCGTTAAGAACAAAGCGAAACTCGCGTACAACAGCGTTGCCGCATGGCTCGACGGCACAGGCCCGATCCCCGGAGCCATAGCGGCGGTTCCCGGACTTGCGGAGAACATACGTCTCCAGTGCAAAGTGGCTGGCCAGCTCCGCGAACTCCGGCACATGAGGGGGGCCCTCTCGTTGGAGACCCTCCAGGCCAGGCCCGTCTTCGCCGGCGACGTGCTGCAGGACCTGCTGCCCGACCCAAGCAACATCGCAAAAAATCTGATCGAGGAGCTGATGGTGGCGGGAAACGGCGTGACGGCCAGATTCCTTGCCGCGCGGAAGCTTCCGTCAATACGCCGGGTCGTCCGGACGCCCGCAAAGTGGGCCAGGATTGTCGAGCTCGCCGCGGAGAGAGGCTCCTCGCTTCCCCCCGAGCCGGACGGGCGGGCCCTCGAGCATTTCCTGCTCGAGGCCAAGACGGCAGATCCCGGCTACTTCCCGGAACTGTCCTTGTGTATCATCAAGCTGCTCGGCCGCGGCGAATATCTGGTTGAGTTCCCGGGCGGAAGCGTCGCAGGCCACTTTGGTCTGGCTGTGGCGGACTATGCGCACTCCACGGCCCCCAATCGGCGGTTTCCGGACCTCCTGGTGCAGAGGTTGCTCAAGGCTGCGATCTCCTCGTCCAAGCTCCCCTACACGGGCGATGAGCTCACAGAACTCGCGAGGCACTGCACGGAACAGGAGGACGCGGCCAAGAAGGTCGAGCGGCAGGTCATCAAGTCGGCCGGCGCGATGCTCCTGGCAAACAGGGTCGGTGAGAAGTTTTCAGTCACCGTAACCGGAGCCTCGGAGAAGGGCACGTGGGTGCGCCTCCTTAGTCCTCCGATCGAGGGAAAGCTGGTCAAGGGTCAGGACAACAAGAAGGTCGGGGACCGCCTGCGCGTCCAGCTGGTCTTCACCGACATCGAGCGCGGCTACATCGACTTCGTCGCCGCGTGACCGCGGGCGACCCGCGCTCTGCCCAGCGCCACGCCCACAACCGACAGGGGGAGCGCCTTGGGCAGCGGGATCCGGTTCCAAGGATCGGGCAAGGGCCTTGGGGAGGAATCCTTGAGTGGCTCCAATGAGAATGCGGCGTGGCCCCCCAACGAGTGAAGGGCCGCGTCGCATGGAAATGCCGGGCCGCGGTTTCTCGCGGCCCGGCACGTTAGGCATCCCGGTCAGACCGGGATAATCTTGGTAACCTCAGAAGCGGTAGCTGACGCCCGCGCGAACACCAAAATCGTTCGTGCTGTGCTGATCGAGATCCGCACTCAGGGAAGCGCTCCACTGGTGGGTGATACGGTACGTCGCCTTTACGCCGTAGTAGGTCTGGTGGTCAGGCAGGTCGGTGAGAGGCAGCCCGTGGTTGTACAGGTGCGGCTCGGCCTCGTACTCCACGAAGGGGGCGAGCGCCAGGTTCTTTAGCACCTGAAACTCGACTCCCGCCGTCGATGTGTAGGCCCACGACTTGCGCGAGGCGCCGCCTGCATCCTGCCAGGCATAGCCTCCGTCGACGGTCACAAACGGCTTACCCCATGGCTCCATCAGGAAGCCCGTGACGCCAACGAGCGCCACGTTGCGGCGATCGCTAAATCCGCTGGATCCCGACGACAGGTAGTCGTACGTGAAGTTGGCATCAACACCCACGGTGTCCTGCTTGAAGATCGTCCCGTTCGAGACGAACTGGTAATCGCGAAGGCTCTTCGGTGCGTCTTCCTGTTTCTGATAGCCGAAGCTCACCTCCGAGTAGTTGTTGCCCAGAAGTCCTGGGCCCGGGTCCACGGCTTGGACCGTTGGCGCATTCTGAGCGAATGCGGGAATTGCGAGTCCGAGCACGAGCGCGGACATGAGAGCGGGGTTTTTAATGTTTATTTTCTTCATTGTATCTGATGTTTGGATATATCGAGGCCAGTCCCTAAGGCCGGCTCGATTAACTGTTGGACCCCCCCCTCAGGAAAAGTTCCATGTGCCGGTCGCTGCAGCCCTCGGTGTCGAGGGGGACGAATATTTTCTCACCCAGGGGGTGAAGACCCCATACGCAATCAAGATGCTAATCTGATAATCGATCCGCTCGGTGTTACTTTTGCTCCGGGCATTCGTCTCTCCTGCTTTATGAGTATAGCGGGTACTTGCGGATTTCCGGGATCGCTCCTAGCTTGGCTTGGTGCGGCGAGCCGGACCGCAGCGTGCCGGACTAAAAAATTCCGGAACAGCCGCGCCGCGATACCTGTCCAAGCCGTCAAGGCGGATTGCAGATGAATCCCACCGAATAAAATGAACCTTAAAAACCCACTCGCACTTTTCGGGACCGCGGGCGCCCTCGGATTGTTGGTCGCCCTTTCAGCACCCTCCGGCGCATCCGCACAGAATGCGGCGCCTGTTGCGGAGAGCCAGGTGCCCGGGGCTCCGCCGTCGCCCGCCTATGTCTGGATGTCGGGCCAGTGGAACATGGAAGCGGGGCAATGGAGGTGGGTCGGCGCCCATTGGGAGCTTCCGCCATCCCGCAGCGCTATTTGGATCGGGGGCCATTGGGCTCCGGTGGGCGGAAATTGGGTCTGGGTGAACGGAGCGTGGAATATCTCCGATTCGCTCCAGTCGCAAGCGATGCCGCCCCAGCCTCCGCCAGCGCCAATGCCGGTGCCCTCGTCGCCGCCCCCCTTGCTTAGCAACGCCTACGGTAATGAGGGAACCGATCCGGCCGTGCCCCTCACCACGGACTACGGCCCGATCGATTATGCCGCATCCTATCCGGGGAATTATTGGTCGGGGGATCCCTATTGGTCCTCTTATCCTTGGGACTGGGGCTATCCCGGAGCCTATCTCGGTCTTGGCTGGGGCCCGGCATACTTTGGGTACTACCGCGGCGGGCGCGGGTACTGGGGTCATGGATACGGGTCAGGCGGCTACTCGCGTGGAGGCCGCGGAGGGGCAGCGCCCATGCGTGGCGGCTATGCAGGCCACGCCGGGGCCGTTCATGCGGGCGGCCAGGCCGGTGGCTCGCGGCGCTGACCAGCCAGGACGCAGCGCGGCTGGCCTAATCGTTCGATCCGATCCGGCCAGGGTCAGCTCGACCCCGAGGCGGGTTGCGTTGTTAGAAATCGCCTTTTTCCAGACGGGCGACACCATTGCGCGGGTGAACAAGCTCTGCATCTTCGTCGGGACGATGGCCGGAGGATATGCGGGAGGCTTCCTTGGTTCTGGCTTCGGCCTGATGACCGAGATCGTCACCAGTGGCATTGGAAGCCTGATCGGAGTCTATCTCGGCTGGAGGCTGGCCCAGAGAATCGAGCGTTGAGCCCGGCCGCCGGCTTATTTGGGCTCCACGTGGACCGTGACGTCGCTCACCCGAAGCCGAGAGGCGAGCAGTGAATCCTTGACGGCATGCGCGATGCCGTGGCCTTCGCGCACGCTCATCTCGCCCGGGACTCGGATCTGGATGTCGACAAGGTAGCTGAGCCCGCTCTTTCTCACCCTGCATTTGTCCAAGCTTGTCACGCCGGGCACCCGCGCCGCGAGCGCCCGCACGTCGTTCTCCATCTTCGCGGGAACCGCTATGTCCATCAGCTCGTTGAGGGCCTTTTGGAATATCAGGGCACCGTTGAATGCAATCACAGCCGAGGCAATGAGCGCCGCCCATCCGTCGGCAGCCGTGTAAGCCGGACCACCCAAGACCGCTATGGATATCCCGACAAATGCGGCCGCGGAGGTTATTGCATCGGAGAGGTGGTGCCACGCCTCGGCGCCAAGCGCCGTGCTGTCGGTGTCGCGACCGACCTCGTTCAGGCGCCGCGAGAAGACAACCTTTGTCGCGATAACCGCGGCGAGAATCACCAGCGTCCACCAGTGAGGAAGGCGCTGGGGATCCCGGATCTCGTTGACAGCGTGCCAACCCACCCCGCCGCTTGCGCCGAGGACGACAATGGCGGTGAACAAACCCGCGACCGCCTCGGCCTTACCATGGCCGTAGGGGTGATTCGCGTCGGGCGGCCGCGCGGCCCACTTGAATCCCGCCCAGATGAGGATCGATATCGCGATGTCGCAGAATGACTCGATACCGTCCGCAACGAGCGCGTAGGCGTTGCCCAGTATCCCGCCACCGACCTTGATGATGCCCAGGATCAGGTTGAGCGCCATGCCGCGGGCCACGAGCCGCTCGCCCTTCTGAGCTCGTTCGATGATCGCTGCGTGGTGTGCGGGGATATCCATTGCTGGAGCAACCCTTGGACGGCCAAGGGAAAATCTCAACACCTCGCCGTTGACCGTGGCTTAACCGGCGCTAGGATCGCACAAAGCTATGGCGGCCCGGACAAGCTCTATGCCCAATGATCCCGTGAAGCAGTTTTCGGTGTTTGCTGAAAACAGAGTTGGACGTCTTTACGACATCACCTCGCTCATGAAGGAGAACGAGGTGCATATCATGGCCATCACCGTGCTCGACACGACGGACAGCTCGATTATCCGCGTCGTTGTGGATGACCCAGATAAGGCGCGAGAGCTATTAGTAAACAACGACTTACCCTACGGGGAATGCAACATCCTTGCCGTGGAGATTGTCGATGAGTCGGACCTTAAGGGCGTTCTGGCGGCGCTGCTCGAGGCGGAGATCAACACCAACTACATCTACAGTTTCATCCGCAGACCTTCGGACCGGGCGGCGCTCGCCATAAGTGCGGAGGACCAGGAAACGGCAGCCCAGGCCCTGGGGCAGCGCGGGTTCAAGGTTCTGCAGCAAAGCGATATTTCCCGCTAGGTCCGGATTCGCGCGCCCGTTGCCCCACCCCGCATGGCCTATTCGGCGACTTGTCCGGGGCCCTCCGCGTCGAGTTCGTAGATCCCTGTCATGTACCCGCTTTCGAAGGCCGCGCTCACCTTGAAAAGGCCGCGGAACGAGATCGGCACGTCCTGCGTGATGGGAACGCCCTGTGGAATCTTGACGATCACCCAGTCGTTCATGTTCGGCACCGTGCCGTAGCAACAGGCCATCTGGTTGGCCATGAGCAGGAATTCGACGGCTTTCCCGTTGTCGAGCTTGGTCGGCAGCATGAATCCCGTAACAATGGCCTTTCTTCCGCTCCAACCCTTCACGACGGCCGGAATCTGGGCCTCGCCCGTGGGCGGAGCAGCCTTCGGGTTGGCAACGGGATCGTATTCCGGGGCGACAAACTTGAAACCTGAGAGCCGGTCAAACCCCAGCTTCAGGTAAGCGCCGTCCACCTCGGGCGCAGGGATGGCGGGTTGCGCGGGCTCGCCGTGGGTGGCGAGCGGGAGCAAGGCGAGCGCTAGGACGAGGTACTTCACCGGCCCAAGGTATCATAAGCGCGCGATTCGTCAAAGGGGGGAATGCCCCCAAGGGCTTCGAATCAGGACACCGGCGCGAGGTTTTCAGCGACCGGCAGGCGATAAGCCTTCATCGCGGGAATGATCCCTCCCAGCGCGCACAACGCGACCAACCCCGCAGGGGCGAGCACAAGCACGGGATGGAACTCCGAGAGCGAAAGCACGACCCCCGTCTGTGCGCGGATGACCCGGGCAACCGCCGCGAAGAGGACGATATAGACCCCGAATCCAGCCAGCGCACCCATCGCCCCTATGCAGGCCGACTCCGCGACCACGGCTCCGAACACGAGGCGCCGCCGGGCGCCAAGCGCCCTGAGGATCGCAATGTCGCGTTTGCGGGAATTCATGGAATTGTAGATGCTCGCGAGCACGGAGGCCGAGGCCACAAGGGCGACAAGGTAGGCCACAAGGGCGAGCACCCGGTCAAACCAGCTTATCTTGTCAAAGAGCTCCGCAAGTATGGCGCCCACGGGATAGGCCAGCGTAAGGCGGTTGCCCTGCTTGTTGATCATGATGTCCAGCATGAAGCCCGCCGTCGGCGACCGGAGCTTGATCAGCACCGCGCTGATGTCCGTCGCCGCCCTCGGGTCGTGGCCGCTCATAGTCTGCACGCCCTTTATCGGGATCAGGATGACGCGGTCGAGCGGGGTGTTCGTGGGCTCCATGATGCCCACAACGGTAAAAAGGTCCGCGTGCTGGGCGGCCGGGTCGTATGCCAGACCGTGGAAAGGATGGAACGTGTCACCCACTTTCAGGCCAAGCCTGCCTGCTGCAAAACTCCCGATGACAGCCTCCTTGGCGTCGGGTGAGAACACCCTTCCCCCTGCAGCAAACTCGTATTTCCTGCCGGGCGCGTACTCAACGTCCGAGAAAAGCTCAGGGATCGTGCCCACGATGCGGTAGCCCTTCAGGTTGTCGCCGACGGCGATCGGGATCGCCGTCTTCACCGCAGGATGCTTTCGAATGAATTCGTAGTCCTGCCAGGAAAGGTTCCCGGGGGAGGCCTCCAGGTGGAATATAGCATTAAGGACGAGCTGAAGCTTCGAGCCCCGGGCACCGAGCACGGCGTCAAAGGCCGTCGTTGTCCGAAGAAATGACTTCTGTGCCTGGGCCTTTACCATCCATACGCTCATCAGCAGGCCGCCCGCCAGGGCAAGGCTTCCCGCCGTCACGAGGGTCGAGAACGCATGCTGCCTCAAGCTGCGGTAGACTATGAGAAGGAGCGTCATGGGGCCTGTGCTATGGCAGCGGCATTGAGCGATGCGAAGTCCAGGATGTTGCTGAAATTGGCGAGAACCTCCTCGTCATGGCTCACGAGGAGCAGCGAGGTGCCGTTCTCGCGGCAAGCCTCCCTGATGAGCGAGAGTGATTCGCGGGCATTGCGCCGGTCTAGGTTACCCGTGGGCTCGTCGGCGAGGACCAGGGCCGGCCGGTTGGCGAGGGCACGGGCGACCGCGACCCGCTGCTGCTGGCCCGTAGAGAGCTGTCTGGGGAAGTGATCTAGCCTGTGGCCCAGTCCCACACGGACCAAAAGCTCGCGAGCCCGGCCGAAATCCGCGCCCGCCGGCGAAAAACTCATGCCAAGGACGACATTCTCGATGACCGTGTAGCCCTGCAGTAGGTTGAAGGTCTGGAAGATGTAGCCGAGCTTGGCAGCCCTCAGCTTGTCGCGCGCGGGCTCGGGCAGTGCGACCATGTCCGACCCGTCGATCATGATCTTCCCCGAATCGGCCGCAAGGATCCCGGCAACCAGGTTAAGGAACGTCGTCTTGCCGCACCCGCTCTCGCCTCGAAGCGCCCTCTCCTCGCCCGCCGCGAGCGAGAACCGCGCGATGCGCACCACGTCCATCCTCGCGCCATCGGGCCCGGGGTAAGACTTATGGAGATCCCTGACTTCCAGCATGACCGCACCACGATGGGGCGACGCGCGCCAATGCCAAACGTTTTGCTGCCCCTTTTGGTCCATCGACGCGGGGTTGCATCGGCCCGCGAACCTGCCACCATACAATCCATTCCATGCCGTACGCCGCGTATGAGTTGGTGATCCTGGGTTTCCTCATCGTCGCCAACGGCCTCATGACGGCTGCCGAGACGGCGTTTGTCTCGGCCCGGAAGGTTAAGCTCCTGCGGATGGCTGAGTCCGGCAGCGAGGGGGCCGGGGCCGCCCTGGTGATCGCCGAGCACCCCGGCAGGTTCCTGGGGCTTGTCCAGTTCTGGCTCACCCTCACCTGCGTGATCGCGGGTGTGGCCCTGGTCTCATCCGCCGCGGAGGGGTTCGCCTCCTGGTTCGCGCACTGGCCCGCGTTCGCACCGTGGGCCGAGACGATAGGGCTCGTGGCCGGGACCCTCATCATCAGCTCGGTAATGCTCCTCTTCGGCGAGCTTCTCCCAAAGCGCATCGTCCTGGCGAACCCCGAGAGGGCCGCGGCGATCATGGGACCGGCCATGCGCATGTTCTCCCGGGTCGTGAGCCCCTGCTCGACGCTCCTCGGTCTGGCGAGCGAGGCCATAGCGACGGCGCTGGGCTTTAACCTGAGGCCCGTGTCGGAAACGGTGGGCGACGACGACGTGCGGGCTCTCGTCGAGCGTGGCCTTCATGCCGGCGTTTTCAAGAGGGCGAAGAAGGAAATGGTCGAAGGCGTCCTCTCTCTGGACAGGCTCCTCGTCACGACGATCATGAGGAGACCAATTGGAGGAAGATCGTCACAAGCGGGCACTCCCATTTCCCCGTCTACCAGAAGAACCGGGACCAAGTGCTGGGCATGGTCGCGGTCAAGGCGCTCTGGGCCAATTCCGCGATCGGCCTGCCCACGGCACTCAAGAACCTGCTCGTGCCCCCGCTGATCGCCCCCGAGTACATGACCGCAATCCAGCTCCTTGAGCAGTTCAAGAAGACAGGCCGCCACACTGCGGTTGTCTCCGACGAGTTCGGCGCCGTCCAGGGCCTTGTCACCCTGATCGACGTTTTCGAGGCGATCGTGGGTGACCTGCCCGAACCCGGGCAGCGCAATCAGACGAGGATCAAGCGCAGGGACGACGGCTCGTGGGTCGTAGACGCCACGCTTCCCATCGCGGAGTTCAAGTCCGCTCTCGGTATTAGGGAATCCCTGCCCAACGAGGCAGAGGCCGAATACCGGACCGCAGGGGGGTTCCTTTTGACCCAGTTTGGGCGGATACCCGATGTGGGTGACCGATTTGAGTGGGGAGGCTGGCGGTTTGAGGTCGCCGAAATGGACCGCCGAAGGGTCGATTCGCTGATCGCCACGAGCACCATCCCCCACCTCCCCATTCCAAAGCCCGCGGAACCGTGAGGCGTGCGAATAACTTGTCGGCAAACAGGCGTTGCATTTGAGTCTGACGCCGCCGACGTTTCGGCCATGGCGGACACATGCAAGATGCCTTCACCGGACAACCGACCAGCATCCGCGGCACCGCCCTCCCGGACGCGGCCAGGAGAGCCGCTATTCAAGACGATCACGAGCGACGACTGGAAGCGCTCGCTCGACTTGGCAAGGCGGCAGCCGAATGCGATCTCCGAGCAGATTCGGACCGCGATCTCGTCCTCCTCGCGGAAGACGAGGTGATCCTCCTTGAGGCCGCGGGCGCCGAATGGGCGTCGCTCGGCGCCGCGATCCGGTCGTTCCGGGCACTCTTGCCCCTTCGCTCGCTGGCTGACTTCGGGTTCTCGGAGCACGAGGATAACCCCCTCGAGGAGGCCAACGGATCTCTGCGGCGAATCGGGGTCG
>Ga0302185_10002369_pt1 | contig 12429 bp, 9 predicted proteins | sample II_Bog_E1_1_FD_200231 | JGI IMG/M metagenome (GOLD analysis project Ga0302185, IMG submission 200231) | Peat permafrost microbial communities from Stordalen Mire near Abisko, Sweden - II_Bog_E1_2 | ecosystem: Environmental > Terrestrial > Soil > Wetlands > Peat | place: Sweden: Abisko, Stordalen... | reverse complement strand
ACCGCATGCTCGACCTCTGCACGCCGGTAATCTTCGCTTCCAATAAAGTGATCAATTATTACCGCCGCATAATAACAGAACATGCCTTCAATTTTTCCAGCACCAAAGATCTTACAACACTTAACCCAAAACAGATAAACATATTCAACTGCTGGGATGAAGAAGTACCTATTCAGCCAGGTGTACTTACAGATGCAGGCGGCAAGTATGCCATACGCTCACTGATGGTGGCCACGCAATGCCTCAAAGACGGTCAGCTGGATGCTATTGTTACGGCACCTATTCATAAGAGCAACACCAACATCCCGGATTTTCCTTACACAGGCCATACCCCCTTCTTTAAAGACAAATTCGGCGCTAAGGATGTGCTGATGCTCCTTTACAATAAAAATCTGCGCGTAGCTCTTGCAACTGAACACATTCCAATATCAAAAGTTGCAACCGCCATCACCAAGGAATTACTCATATCCAAACTCAGCATCCTGCGCGAAACATTGGTAAAAGATTTTGGTATCGACAAACCAAAGATCGCAGTGCTGGGGCTTAACCCGCATGCCGGTGACGAAGGCCAGATAGGCACTGAAGAACAAACTATTATTAAACCGGCAATAGACAACCAGAAACAAGGCGGCAATCTCATATTTGGCCCTTACAGCGCCGATGCATTTTTCGGCCATGGCAGCTATGCAGAGTTTGACGCTGTGCTGGCCATGTATCACGACCAGGGCCTTGTCGGTTTCAAAACACTGGCACAAGGCGAAGGTGTTAATTATACCGCAGGCCTGCCCATCATCCGCACTTCACCCGATCATGGCACCGCTTTCGATATTGCCGGTAAAAACATAGCCGATCCCAGTTCTTTCCGTGAAGCGGTTTATCAATGTCTTGACCTCCTCAACCAGCGTAAAGAATATGCAGCCAACACTGCAAACCCGCTCAGAAGAGGCCGCATAGAGAAAGAAAAGGAAGAGGAAGAAGTAACTGCCTAATTTGAAAATTTGACAATGAGCAAATTTTCAAATGGCATTAACTGATACTGAGATCAAAAATCATACAAATGCCCCTGTTAATATGATAACAGGGGCATTTTTAAACTTGCATATCGTCAAATTTTCAAATTATTTAGCATCCGGCGGAGTAGGTCCCATTTTCCTTGGGTTACGCTCCAGCACTTCATCTACCATACCATATTCCTTAGCCTCAATAGCAGTCATCCAGTAATCGCGGTCGCTGTCCTTTTCTACCTTGCTCAGTTTTTGCCCTGAATGCAGGGATATGATCTCATAAAGCTCCTTCTTCAGCTTCCCGATCTCCCTTGCAGTGATCTCTATATCACTTGCTTGTCCTTCAGCACCGCCCAGTGGCTGGTGTATCATAACACGGCTGTGCTTCAGCGCTGTTCTTTTACCCTTGCTACCGGCACACATCAACACGGCTGCCATTGATGCCGCTATGCCCGTGCATATCGTAGATACATCGGGGTTAATGATCTGCATGGTATCATAAATACCGAGGCCGGCATATACGCTGCCACCCGGGCTGTTAAGATACATCTGTATGTCCCTGGTGCGGTCGGTGCTTTCCAGGAAAAGCAACTGAGCGGTAACGATGTTAGCCACGTAATCATTGATCCCTTCGCCCAAAAAAATGATGCGGTCCATCATCAGGCGCGAGAACACGTCCATAGATGCTACATTCATGGGGCGCTCTTCTATGATATATGGCGTAAGCGCTGATGGGGTCTTGCTTTTATTCATTGAAGAAGAATAACTATCGAGAGTTAAACTACTGATGCCATGGTGTTTTATGGCATATTTGCGAAATTCGTTCTGGTCCATAAAAATATTTGTGTTTGTATTAAGCTAGCAAAATCTAAACCATGTTAAATGTAGTGCCATTCCGTCACATTTTTCCTCCTGTATCTATTCAATTTGACAATTCGGCAATAGAGAAAGGGTATAAAAACAATCATTTGCCGGGAAAATAATATTTGTAGGCTGCCTCCACAAATCCGCTACCTATATTATCCGTTTGCCTCGGGGTATGAAGTATAATAATGCAATCAGCCTTTTTTAGTTCACCCTCCCAGTCATATGATGCAATTTTCATGTTCATGCCGTAATTATCATCCTTGTTAAATATACGGTCAAAATAAAACCAGAATTGCCATGTGCTGCCCATATGATTGATAACTCCGGTCCTGATAAGGTTTACTGTGTAACTGTCTCCTACAAAAATGATATTGGGTTTGGCGGTTGTAGAATCGTCCGGATAGTACAACTCGGGATAACAGTATGTTTCCTTAGCAACGGGGAATATAAGGTTCGCTATATTACCCATATCATTGTCCGGGTCTCGTGCTTCGGTCGTATGCACCAGCTCCAACCATTTAGGGTGCGTCATATGGATGTGCCGCAGCTGTTCTATGTATTTCACTATCGTATCGCTACCCAGGATAGATCCGTAATTGGTCCAATGGATACCTTGCCGGCAGTACAGCATTTCTTTCGTTGTGTCCTTCAGTTTTAAAAACCATTTATTCAGGTCAATTTGATTAATGCCTAATGAGTCTCCTATCCTTGCTGATACCACATAATTATTTTGCCTCGCCACCGATGATCTGAAGCCCCACGGGATATGTTCCGGATAATACCATGCTTTGCACGGCGCATAAACTAATATTAATGATTTGCCGAGATGCGAAAATGTATCCTGCAAGGCTTTTATTTTTTTCATCCGCTCGTCCAGCGTCTTATACCCTCCGAAGTCCTTACCATAATATGCTTTTATATAATCATCAAAAAACAGAAAGTGGTCACTGCCCATTACTTCTCCGCCATAGTATATTTTTGAGAACAAAGAATAGGCGATCTGCCCGTTCAGCCGCAACAGGTCTGGCCGGAAACCCAAATGATCATTAAAAAAATCTGCTTTCCTTTCCTGGTATGTACCATCAAACCAGCCAACTAACGAAAAAGAAGTATCAGCCGTGTTAGTGTAATACCCATACAATTTGCCGCTGTTAATGACTTTCAGATTTTGCTCTAACAGCGGCAAAAGCAACACAACAAACACAAAAACCAATAAACCATTTTTCACTTTCTTTTCCATCTCTAAAATCTGAAATAAATAAAAGGGTTAAATGAAGACTGGGTGATGCGCCCGGCACAAAGTATGCACAGTATCAGGCCGGCAAAAACCATGGCAAAATGCTGCTTGAGGTTATGGTTGCTGAAAAATATTTTCTTTTGTATCCGCTCACCTGGTTTTGTGATCGTAAAAAATGAAAAAAAGAAAGCAAGTGCCACGGTGAAAATATACTCAATATCCGGGCGCCAGTACTCATCATCCGGATGCCAGCTGAACATTGTCTTCAAAAAATTTAATGCCGGGGCCAGGTGCTCGGTTCTGAAAAAGACCCACCCTACCATCACAACCAGGAAGGTGTAAATGAAAGCAACCTTCCCGAGCTTATCCAGCCACTTTTTCAAAAAAACCCGCTCCATGATAAGAAACGCCCCATGATAAGCGCCCCATATAATAAAGCCCCAGGCGGCACCGTGCCATAGCCCCGAAAGCAGGAAGACCAGCCATAAGTTAAAATATAAACGCCATTTGCTCACCCGGTTACCGCCCAGGGGTATGTATAGGTATTCGCGCATCCAATTACCTAAACTGATATGCCACCTGCGCCAGAAATCAGTTATGGAAACCGCCGTGTAGGGATTGTTGAAATTCTCCGGAATACGAAAACCCATCATCAGGCAAAGGCCTATAGCCATATCTGAATAACCTGAAAAATCAAAGTAGATCTGAAATGTATAACTCAGCGCGCCATTCCATGCAGAATACGTACTTAACTCATCCTGATGCAAATGAAAGATATGATCTGCACTGGCACCCAGCACATTGGCAATAAGCACCTTTTTACCCAGCCCTATAAAAAACCTGTAAAGGCCTCGCAAGCGGTTCTCTGTTGTTTCATACTCCGTATGGTCATAGATCTGCCCGGCAAAATCATGATATCTTACTATAGGCCCCGCAATAAGCTTAGGGAACAGGATAATGTACAACTGGTAGTCCCAAAAATTTCTCAGTGGCTTGTGAATGCCCCTGTACACATCCACCACATAAGTCACCGTTTCAAACGTGTAAAATGATATGCCTATGGGCAACATCAGTTTAACCCAGGCAATTTCCTTCACCCCAAACTTCGAAAAAACATAGTTGATGTTATCGATAAAAAAATTGCTGTATTTAAAATAAAAAAGAAGGCCAAGATTGATGATTAGAGACAAGCACAATAAAAGCTTTCGCTTTGATACTGCCCCTGAGTCGGCCATTTGGCGCACTATGAAAAAATCAACAAGAGTAGTACCCAGTATAACGAAAATAAATCTTGGCGCACCCCAGGCATAGAAAAAGATGCTACCAGCTAATATTAAGGCATTTTTATACTTCTTGCCAGCCAAGAAATACAGCAGGAAAAACAGCGGGAGAAAATAAAAGATAAATATTATACTGCTGAAAACCATAATATCACTGAATCGGGTTAATCAGTTAAAGATGAGAAAAAATGTTCTTTATTGCAACTATCTAAAACAAAAACTGAAAATGTGTAATTGTCGCTTATTTTTGCACCCAATTACAAATAAATATGAAAAACACTCCGTTTACAGACCGACATATTGCTCTTGGCGCAAAAATGGCCGCTTTCGCAGGTTACAACATGCCTATATCCTATACCGGCATCAATGAAGAGCATCATTGTGTGCGCACCAATGCAGGTGTCTTTGACGTAAGCCATATGGGTGAGTTTATGCTGAAGGGTCCCGATGCCCTCGATCTCATACAACGCGTTACAAGTAATGATGCCGCAAAACTTAAAGACGGCCAGGCACAATACTCCTGCCTGCCAAACGAAGATGGTGGCATTGTAGATGACTTGCTTGTTTATTGTGTGGAGCAAAACAAAACCTACATGCTCGTTGTGAACGCTTCAAACATTGATAAAGACTGGGCATGGATCAGCAAATACAACACAAAGGGTGTAGAGATGCACAATATATCCGACAAGACGGCACTCCTTGCTATACAGGGCCCGCATGCGGTTCAGTACATGCAGCAACTCACTGATATGGACATTACCAACCTGAAATATTACACCTTTACAAAAGGAAAATTTGCAGGGGTTGATAATGTACTTATCAGTGCTACTGGTTATACCGGTGCTGGTGGCGTTGAAATATATTTTGAGAACAAAGATGGCGATGCCGATAAGATATGGGAAGAAATATTCCGTGTAGGTATGCCACATGGCATGAAGCCTATAGGCCTTGCCGCTCGTGATACCCTACGCCTCGAAATGGGTTTTTGCCTCTATGGCAACGATATAGATGATACTACAAGCCCCATAGAAGCCGGCTTGGGCTGGATCACCAAATTCACAAAAGATTTTACCTCAAGAGCTACATTCGAACGCCAGAAAACGAATGGTACCGTCCGCAAACTCGTTGGCCTCGAAATGATCGACAAAGGCATTCCACGCCATGGCTATACTATTCAGGACGCTGAAGGCAATGAAATAGGGGTGATCACTTCGGGCACACAATCACCTAGCCTGGGCAAGGCCATAGGCATGGCATACATAGCTACAGATCATGCCTCAATGGGCACTGATGTATTCGTCATGATCCGGGATAAAGCAATAAAGGCGCAGGTAGTAAAAATGCCTTTTGCATAATGATCATTAAGTAACTAAAACGACCTGCCAAAAGCAGGTCGTTTTAGTTACTTAATGATTGTATACCCTGATGTTGTGTCAGTAAACTGAAAATATCTGGGATCTAGCTGGTCATAAGGATATATGTTGTAATTCACAACCAAAAATTTCTTCTGCTCTACGATCCATGGCCGGTGTGCAGGATCTTCGTCTATGATAATCGAGGCGGGTCTGTTTCGTTCAACTTCCGATAACAGTAAGAATTCATAAGGGGTGCCCCACAGCATCAGTAGTTGGTCCTGGTCGCTCTTCTTAGCCCTGATGATCACCTTTTTATCTCCATATTCATCCAGGTATTTTCTTTCCAGCACAAGACGGTTAGTATAAAGCGTATGGGCATTGTATATTCGTACACAGCCCGTTAAAACGATTAATAGCATGACGGGAATGCCCAATTTATACTTTACTATCACCGGCAATAAGTCAAACACAAAGGGCAACCCCAGAAACAATCCCAGTGGCAGGTAAAGATTCTCAATATAAAACAACGGTGTCTCTACTGACGGATACATAACATTCACCAATATTAAATAGCCAAACACAGCAACAATCAGGAGAGCTAATTTTTTATACTCCTTCCCTTTTTTATAGAGAACAATCAATGACACAAAAATTATAGGTATCCAATAATACTCAGACACGCAATTCTTTAGAAAATTGAGATTAGAATAGGTGTCAAAATAGTCAGGAAACAGCCTGAATACATTCTTTAGCCCGCTCAGGGAATGTCTTTCATACGCGGTCCTGAAAAAGATAAATTTACAGATCAGCATTATAGCAAATGATACGGCTATCCTGTACAGCACCTTATTATCCTTTCCCTGCATATTGCTTAGGATGAAAAAACACAAAGAAAACCCAAGTGCAAACAACATGAGCGGATGGAAGAAGGCTACCAGCATTAATGTAAACAATATCACCCCCCATCGCAACGGTGTTATGGTATTTATTGCCCTATCCCAGATCAATGCATAAACTACCATCAATAATACTAAACCCATGGGCACTTCTGACGTAGGTGTATAAAAAGTATCCGCAGCAAAGAGAATATTTATGAGTAGTATAACTATTGCAAACCTGTGCTCCTTTAACAGGCTACCGCAAATGAGATAGCAAGCCAGATAATAAAAAATATAGCTGATTGAAAAGCTTTTAATTATTGTGCCGAGCGACAGACCCATATTGCAGGCCAATACGGGCAAAATTTGTACCGAAGCCGCGCCAAAACGAAACAAACCCACACTTAAAGACCCTGTTCTTGCTATCTGGAATACCGCAAATGCCCCATCTACGAATATAATTCTTTCTTTATAAAACATTATAGAAAGCACCAGCAAGAAAATATATGCAAGTAACCCTATAAAATATATTCGTTTATACATAAACCGGTTCGTCTGGCGAAAGTAAAATATCTTTTAGCACAATATTCTAAAAACGCTGAAGTTTTTATTTCTTTGCATACCCAAGCACTCAAACCAGGGAAAGCCCCTTCAGGGGTTTGGGGTTAAACCAATAACGTAAAATATGCTACCTAAGTATAGTCGTGTCCTTTTAAAACTTTCTGGTGAATCTCTGATGGGCGAGCGCAATTTTGGCATTGACCCCAAAATGCTGGAAGTATACGCCAAAGAAATAAAAATGATCACCAACATCGGCGTACAGGTAGCAATTGTAATTGGTGGTGGCAATATTTACCGTGGCATGAACGAAGCCGAGACCGGCATTGAGCGTGCGCAAGGAGATTATATGGGTATGCTGGCTACTGTTATTAACGGTATGGCATTGCAGGCTGCCCTTGAAAAAGAAGGCGTAACCACCCGACTTCAGAGTGCTATAAAAATGGAACAGGTTGCGGAACCTTACATTCGCCGCAAAGCCATCCGTCACCTGGAAAAAGGCCGTGTGGTGATCTTTGGCGCTGGTACAGGCAATCCATATTTCACCACAGATACAGCAGGCTCACTCCGCGCTATAGAAATTGATGCAGACGTGATCCTCAAAGGAACCCGTGTAGATGGCATTTACTCTGCCGACCCAGAAAAGGATAAAACTGCCGTCCGATTCGAAACTTTATCTTTCAGCGAGGTCATCAGCCAAAACCTGAAAGTAATGGATATGACCGCCTTCACACTCTGCCAGGAAAATAACTTACCCATTATCGTGTTCGATATGAACCGCACAGGCAACCTGCTGAGTGTAGTCACCGGTAAACAGGTAGGGACATTGGTAAATTAATATTTAAGTGTAATGAGGCCAAAAATGGTTGATGGATTTTACCTCACCGTCTTCCGCTTATTCCGCTCATAATCTTCAAACACATAATTGCCCAGACCGTCCAGTGAAGAGTAAAATGCCTTACCATTATTTACCTCAGTAAAGTTTCTTACAAACGCCTGCAGGTAAGGGTCCTGCGCTATCATAAAGGTGATCACCGGTATTTTCATTCGCCTTAGTTGTCCCGCAAGGTTCAGAGTCCGGTTCAGTATCTTACTGTCTATTCCAAAACTGTTCTTGTAATATTTATTTCCGATCTTCAGACAGGTAGGCTTGCCGTCTGTGATCATAAATATTTGCTTGTTGGGGTTCTTCCTTCTCCTCAATAACTCCATTGCAAGTTCCAGACCGGCAACCGTATTAGTATGATATGGGCCCACCTCAAGGTAAGGCAGGTCTTTTATTTCTATTTGCCAGGCATCATTACCAAACACTATAATATCCAGTGTATCCTTAGGGTATCTAGTGGTGATCAGCTCACTCAACGCCATAGCCACTTTCTTGGCAGGTGTTATGCGATCCTCACCATACAGTATCATTGAGTGCGATATATCTATCATGAGCACTGTTGACGTCTGCGACTTAAAATCTGTTTCATGTATCTCCAGGTCATCCTCATGCATTGACAGGCTATCTATCCCATGATTGATAAATGCATTCTTCAGGCTCCCGGTATAATCTATTGTTTCTGGTGAATCACCGAATGTATATGCTCTGGTTTCAGGATTAGGTTCATCTCCTTGCCCTGTTTTAAAAGTGCGGTGGCTGCCCTGCTTCGCCTTCTTCATCTTTCCGAAAATCTCCTCCAGCGAGCGTTTCCTTATCGTCTGCTCTGTTTTTGATGTTATCTTAAACGTTCCATCGTTTTCATTCTCTTTTAGATAGCCATTCTCCTTCAGGTCTTCTATAAAATCCCCAACTCCGTAATCATTATTCGTCAGTTTATATTCTTTATCCAGTTGGTTCAGCCAGTGCAGGGCTTCACCCGCATCTCCATTAGTATATTGCAATAATTCTGTAAACAGGTCCAGCAATTTCTGGAACGGTGTCTTGCCATCCGCATTCGGATCAAACTTCGAAAACACAAAACCATTCATAATCTCAATTTTTTATTTCATCACCTAACTAATTCTTTCCTAACAACAACTCTTCTTTCAAAAATACACCGGTATAGCTCTCCTTGATCGCCGCTATATCTTCCGGCGTCCCGGCACCTATTACTCTTCCGCCGCCACCGCCGCCTTCGGGGCCCATATCTATCACATAGTCTGCCACTTTTATTACGTCCAGGTTATGCTCTATTACCAGCACAGTATTGCCACGGTCCACCAGTCGGTTCAGCACTGCAAGCAAATGTTTTATATCCTCAAAATGCAACCCTGTCGTTGGCTCATCAAGTATGTAGATCGTTTGTCCCGTATCACGCTTAGATAATTCTGTTGCCAGTTTCACGCGCTGCGCCTCACCGCCACTCAAGGTCACTGCACTCTGCCCCAGTGTCACGTATCCAAGTCCCACATCCTGGAGCGTTTTTATCTTCCTGTGCAAATAAGGCACATTCACAAAAAACTCCACAGCCTCATCCACATTCATATTCAGCACGTCTGATATCGACTTGCCTTTGTATCTTATTTCCAGTGTTTCCCTGTTATATCTCCTGCCATTACATTTCTCACACAACACATAAACATCCGGCAGAAAATTCATTTCTATGGTGCGCATGCCACCACCCTGGCATTCTTCACAACGGCCGCCTTTTACATTAAATGAGAATCGACCTGCAGTATACCCTCTTATCTTTGCCTCAGGTACTTGTGAAAACAATTGCCTCACCTCGTTAAAGAACCCACAATACGTAGCCGGATTGCTCCTCGGTGTGCGTCCTATGGGGCTTTGGTCTATCTCTATTACTTTATCTATATGCTCCAGTCCCTGCATCTTTTTGTAGGGCATTGGTGTCTGTTTAAAATTATGGTAGCAATGTTTTCCTAACAGTGGATACAACGTCTCATTGATCAGCGTGCTCTTACCGCTTCCAGAAACTCCGCTTACACAAATAAACGTCCCCAATGGAAACTTCACCGAAACATTCTTGAGGTTATTGCCCGTAGCCCCATCCAGTTGCAGTTTCTTACCTATTCCTTTTCTTCTTTCCTTTGGTACTTCTATCTGCAATGTATGATTGAGATATTTAGAAGTAGTGGTATTCATCTTCAGCACTTCTTTCGGTGTGCCTGCACTCACTATCCTGCCACCATGCATACCGGCAGCGGGGCCTATATCTATAAGGTGATCGCTGGCAAGCATGATGTCTTTATCATGCTCCACCACAAGTACAGAATTGCCACTATCCCTAAGGCTTCGCAATGCCTTTATCAACCGTAAATTATCACGCTGGTGCAGCCCTATGCTGGGCTCATCAAGTATATAAGTGATCCCCGTTAGCTGCGATCCAATTTGCGTTGCAAGCCTTATCCTTTGGCTCTCGCCGCCGCTAAGCGTGCGCGTTGGCCGGTCAACCGTAAGGTAATGCAACCCTACATCCAGCAAAAAATGCAAGCGGTCCCTTATCTCTTTAAGTATATCTTTTGCTATCTGGTTTTGCTTAGTATTCAGCCTGGATTCTATATCCACAAACCAATCCATCAACTCCTGCAGCGATTTCGCCGATAGCTCAGAAATATTCTTCCCATCCAGTTTAAAGAACAAGCTTTCCTTTTTCAATCGCGCCCCACTACATACCGGGCAGGTATTCAGCACCATAAAATTCTCTGCCCACGTCCTCACACCTTCAGATGTAGTCTCATTAAACCAGCGCAGCACCATGTTGATAATGCCCTCATAATTATGTTGCACCACTACTTCATGATAGGTTTCCGGCTCATCATCATTATAGGTTATTACGCCTTCTTCATTACCATACAGCAATATGTTCATTTGCTTTTCCGGTATCTTACTGATCGGTACATTCAGTGGTATCTTATTTTTCTTTGCCAGTATCATAGCCTGCTGAAACGACCATGCGTCACGCTCCCCACCCAGCGGCGCTATACCACCGTCAGTTATGCTCTTCTCCATATCCGGCAGCACTTCTGCCATATTCACCTGGTATACACTGCCCAACCCTTTACACCGCGGGCAAGCTCCATAAGGCGAGTTGAAAGAAAATGTATTTGGCGATGGCTCTTCATAGGATATACCTGTGTCCAGGCACATCAGCGTTTTGCTATATTGGCTTATGGTATTTTTATCTACATCTGCTACAAACAGCAGGTCTTTGCCCATCTGCAATGCCTTATGCACACTCGGCCCCAGTCTGCTCTCGCTGCCCTTTTGCACCAGCAGCCTGTCCACCACCAGTTCTATATCATGTATTTTGTAGCGGTCCAGTTGCATGCGTTCCTTGAGATCCATTACTTCACCATCTACGCGTACTTTCAGGTAACCCTGCTTTCTCAGTTGTTCAAAAAGCTCACGGTAATGCCCTTTACGCCCTCTTACTATCGGTGCCAGCAGTAATATCTTCTTACCTCCAAAATTCTGCTCTATATGCCCCACTATTTCCTCCTCGCTAAATTTCTGCATCTTCTTACCCGTATTGTAAGAAAATGCCTCAGCGACCCTGGCGTACAGCAAGCGCATAAAATCATACACCTCGGTTACTGTACCTACTGTGGACCTTGGATTCCTGTTCGTTGTTTTTTGTTCAATGCTTATTACGGGAGAAAGCCCGGTAATTTTATCTACGTCAGGCCGGTCAAGGTCGCCCATGAACTGGCGTGCATAAGCGGCAAAGCTTTCCATATAGCGACGCTGCCCCTCAGCAAATATGGTATCAAACGCCAGCGATGATTTACCGCTACCACTGATACCAGTAATGACCACCAGCTTATTCTTAGGAATGCTTACATCTATATTCTTCAGGTTATGCACCCGTGCACCCAGCACTTCTATATTTCCCGCATCCGCAACCGTTAAAATCTCCTTACTCATCTTATATGCAATTTACGGATGATTTTTGGTAACCTTTTTATGGGGGGATTGTTTGTTTCTATGCTTGATGTAAATTTATGAACGTAAGTAATTTGCTGTTGTCATCATCTATTGCCTCACGCTTATTGTTCAGCATACCTCCCAATCGGTCTAAACAATAGTGAAATTGGATTATCTTTGCAGTTAACATATATTAGTTGAGAATAGCCTTTGTATGCCAATAAATAGAAAAAAAATTATTGGGTCTGCAATATTTTTATTGTTCGCTATCATATATAACTCCAATGCGCTTAAAGTAATACATTTTTTTATTAGGCGACAAAACTTTAAAGGAAAGATAATTCGTAAAGAATTAACCTCTGGCAGAAAACATACATTGA
>Ga0302185_10002368_pt1 | contig 12430 bp, 25 predicted proteins | sample II_Bog_E1_1_FD_200231 | JGI IMG/M metagenome (GOLD analysis project Ga0302185, IMG submission 200231) | Peat permafrost microbial communities from Stordalen Mire near Abisko, Sweden - II_Bog_E1_2 | ecosystem: Environmental > Terrestrial > Soil > Wetlands > Peat | place: Sweden: Abisko... | reverse complement strand
AGAGGCCAGGGCGGTGGCTATTCCAGTCAAGTTCAACTACCGGGAGGCCGACTTCCTGGCAGCGCTGGCGGACAAAGAGCAAACCCTCACTCGGGGCCCGAGAAAGAACGCGAACGATGGAGCCAATAAGGTCTTCCGTCCCGATGCCATCAGTTACCGTTTTGTGAGGGAGGACGATGCATGGCATGTCCACGCGTCCTTCGAGACTGTAGCGGCTCCTATCACCACCCGCCGAGACGTCGGCTGCGTTGGCGTGGACCTGAACCCCTGGGGCATTGCTGTGACGCGCATTGACCGGCATGGCAACGGGGTCGGACACTTTGATATCCCTTGGCAGTTACAGGATCGCAGCCGTGCTCAGGTTGCCGCCTCGATAGGCGACGCAGTCCGCCAGGTTGTGCTCCATGCCAAGAAGCACGGCGTTCCGGTTGCCGTTGAGAAGCTCGACTTCACGGAGTGGAAGAAGGCACACGGCAGAGCCGGGTTTAACCGGATGCTCTCGGCCTTCGCGTATGCGGCATTTGGGCAGATGGTTCGGGGGCGCTGTGGTCGGGAAGGCGTGGAACTGATCCCCGTGAACCCGGCCTTCACGTCGGTGATCGGAAGGGGAAAGTTCGCCACGGGGTATGGCCTTGGCGCGCATCGCTCAGCCGCCATGGTGATCGCCCGCAGGGCATTAAATTTCGGAGAGAAGCTGCGGACTCGTTATGCCGGGTCCGCCCTTGTGCTACCTGCAAGGAATCGCACGAGGCACGTCTGGCACAACTGGAGGCGGTGGGCGAAAGCCTCTCCGCCCACCCGCAGCATCTCCACCGGACCGAAAGGAAGCCGAGGCCTACAGCCTCACCGAGGCCGGGACGCAAGTCCTGATCCGCATCCACCCAACAACGGTGCTCGTGGCCGCTGCGCTGGAAGCGTGACGCCCCCTAAAGGGGCGCTCTTGGAGTGCGGTGCGAATCCGCAGGTTAGCCGCAAACATCGTTCGTGCGGCGTACATGGCTCACTTACTCATCCTCCTTCCAAGGTGGCTTGAGATATATGACTATGGTTTAAGGAACGGTTGCGGACAAACCGGTATGGCCCCCGCACGACCAGCACCCTCGGGGGGTCCCACGGGGCGAGCGTTCCCCTCCCTTCGGTCGCGAACCACCACACCGTGGAAAAAACCAGGAGAAGCCCGGGAGAAGCCCCGAGCCGAGCAGGGCCAACCCCGCCCCCTGGAAGCCGACGGAGCCTGCGGGCTCTAGCGCAACGCCGCACCGCTCGGCGATCCAATAGGGGATCATGCCGGCGACCATGAAGGGCAGCACCGCCATGGCCAGAAGGTGGCGAAGGAATGTCGTCACGGCAGCGTGCCGGTCTGCCTACGGGATCGCTACTCGACCTCGACTTCGATTCCGCCAATCCACTTGGCAATAAAGTTATATATAAAGGCCCCGATGACGCCAAGGATGAACCCCATGACCGCATAGAAGATGGGCATCAGGAGGGCGAAGCCGGTGCCCAAAGCCATGATGCCGACGCGCTGCTGATCCTGGAGATGGGGCGCAACCAGGGAGATTACCAGGAAGACCGGACAGAAGAGCAGGCCCATGATTCCGTAGGTGAGGGCCATCATCTTGCCGAGTTGGAGCGGGGTGATCCGCTTGATTCGTCTCGTGACCGTGAGCTGCGGTGGGATTGGGTCCATAGGCTGATCGGGTTGGGGATTGCAGGCGCGGCCCGCCGGTGCGGGAAAGAGCAGCGAGAGGCCCGCGTGTGACCGCCTGTATTAACCCTTGCTGCGGTATATTACAGCAAATTGCTCGCACACCACGGGCATCCACGGGGCGGGCTCCCGGCCTATCCTGAGGCACTCTCTCCCGTAATACGCCCAGTGGGCGTCACGCCAATAGCTCAGCGAGGCGTCCTCCTCGCCTTCCGCCGCCGCAAACGCCTCCGTCACGTGGTCGAAGGGCACCACTCGCACACTCTGGGTCTCGATGACACAGAGCGGCTCGCGCGCCCAGTTGGTCACGATGCTCAGGTCACCGGGCCGCGGGAGACGCTTGCCCTCATGCTCGAGCCCCCAGACCAGGGTTGCCGTGGCCCGCTTTGTCCCCTCGAGCACCAAGGCGGCCAGGTGGTCCGCCGTCGCCTCCGCATCCCCAAAATACGTCGCCTCATAGAAGCGCTGTGACACCTCTTCCCCGCGGCCCGCCATGAAGGCGCCCCAGAAGGGGGCAAAGGCCCCGGGGACGGGCACGATGCATTTTTCCCCGCCCATCTCCGCGGCCAGCCCTAGGGCCGACCAGGCGCCCCATCCGGATTCTTGGCATTGGCCTCCATCGTTATCCTGAGGAGCGGGGGAAAAAGGTCCTTCGAGACAGCCATCGTCTCGTCCCTGAACCCGCTCCGGTGCACCCTCACATGGTAGCAGCCATCGCTGTCCCAGAAGTACAGCTCCAAATCGGCGTAGACCAGTCCCTGCGCATCGGAGGTCCGGGCCTGCACCTCCTCGACGGTGAGCTTTCGCACCTCGGCGCTATGATGTTCCTCGGTCTCGGGCATAATGACCGCCCCTTGGAGCGGCAATCCCTGTTCATTGACGACGATAATTCGGGCGACCGGCTTTTCCTCCCGCATGGAGGAGCAGGCAGACACCAGGACAGCCAGGGCTGCAAAAAGGAGGCGGTGCATTTTCATAGGGGAGATTACGCGGCCGGGCGTTTACTTTCAGGAGAGATCCCAGACCCCGGGGAGCAGCGTCGGTTTAGCCACTCTTTGAGTCATTTGGACTCCACATGTTCCTCAACCAATGCGGGCATGCCATTCTTATCGACCAGGAAATAGACCTTTCCGCTCTCGACAGAAGCATCGAATGACACCTCGCGGCCTGGATAGCCGGGCGGAAGCCGGTGCGGAGCCACCCTCGCCCTAAAATGGTGGTTCCCTATGGGGACAAGCGCACCGGGTTGGATGTCGACGAAAGGCGGAGGCACCTCGCGTGCGACCGGCGCGCCGTCGATCTCAAAAATCGTGAAATCGAGCTCGCTGCGGACCGGCGGAATGTTGCGGGGCGCAAAAACAATGTGCTCGCGCACTACCCCGAAACCCTCCGGAGCCTTGTGGATGCTCCATTCCCACCCGCAGCCCACCATGAGCAGAAGGCCGCCAAGTAGAAGAGCCCAACCCGTTATGGCTTTAGACAAGGTGATGGCGCGGCTCGAGGCGTGCCGCAGGCCAGCCGCTGGAACAAAAATGGGATGAGCCCGCTCATGCTATAGCCTGAGGAGGCAATATATTCCGGAAATGAGCACAAACAATAACGGCCAGATAAAAATGAACGATCCGTGCATCAATGCCCATACCGTAAACAGCTCCAGTCCCGCTAGCCTTGGCAAGGCAACGGTTCCAATAATCCCGAGTGCTGTCGCACACACAAACCTAACATCCCGAAAAAGAGCGACGCCCGCGCGCCGCGTTGTGCCAGCGCTGGACTTGCCCCACCGAAGAGCGAAAACGGCCGCGGCTCCCGCCGGCGGAAGAAATGTTATGGCCAAAACGAGCACCAGGACCAGGGCGTTTCCTATTCTCATGTATTCCTAAGGGTGCGCCGTTCTGACGGGGGTGCAACTCCTCGTCCACGGAAAGCATAACGGGCGACCGAGTCAGGTCAGGCGTAGGTAGGGTATCCCCATCCGTTGACCTAATTCGCAGCCGCCAAATGCGCGCGAACGCGATCCTCCAAGGAATTCAAATCCGTGACCACAACCCCCTCGATCGCTTGGAATTCGGGCTTGAATCGATCGATGACCTCGTTGCGCAGACTTAGCGAAACACTGGCGCGGCGAAACGCTTCCAGTGTCCTTTTCACCTCATCGTAAGCCTTCTGGACCGCGCCGTCTTTGTCATCGCGCAACCATATTTCGATCTCGTCCGGCCTGGCAGGAGTCTGGAGAGCCCACCGCCAGGGGCTCTCGTCCATTTTCACCATTTCAGGCCTCCCCTTCAGCTTCTTGATGAAAACCACACGCCTTAGTCGCTGCATGGCATCTTGCCACGGGACCAACACATTCCCATAGAACTCCGCCAGCTTGGGTTCCTTGCTTATAATAAAGGCCTGTTCGTTAGCCTGCTCCTTTGCGAGGCACCCATTGGCTTCGTCAAATGCCCTTAGGCGCCAATCCTCTTCGGGCCCTTCGGCAAAAGACGCGTGTCCCGCGCCGACCGCCAACACCACCAGCACGAGCACGCTTAGAGTCTTCATCGATTCAGGGTCCTGGATTCCGCTCGGCCTTATGTTGAAACCATCGGTGCCCCCGGAGGGCGAGCCTTCCTAACCCGCAGGAGGCGTGACCCCATTGGCGTCGGGTGTTGGTCGGGCTCTTTCTTTTCCCGGGCGCCACGAATTGCCGCAAGGGCGATACCGCGGACCTCTTCCACTGCGATCCATGCAATCATCAGCGGGACGAGCAACGAAAGGATCTGGGAGTTCCGCGGAGACATAGGGTTCTTGCCCCACGCCGATCGCCTCCGAGCCGGCAGGGGATTCGATTTCTCAGCCGTTTCAGAGGAGGGCGTCGGACAGGCCGGGACACTAGGTCGCAAGTTTCGTCACATCAAACTCATACCGCGCCACATATATCGGGCCAACCTGCCTATCGCTATGGTATTTAAAACCGAAACGTTCATAAACAGCCCTGAGTCGGGGCCTCGCAGCATCACAATCAAGCCGAAGATACGGCCTTCCCATCGCACGCGCCTTTGATGCTGCCCATAGTAGTATAGCCGACGAGATACCCTTGCCAGCATACCGTCGCCGAACGGCGAGACGATGCACAAACGCAGACTGGCCCTGCGGGATGTCCGGCCAAAACAAGGCATCCTCAAGCTGAAACTTGAAAATCGCGGCCGGTTGCCCCTCATATTCCACAAGTTGGAACAGGCCCGCCTCGATATCCAACGCAATCTGGCCAGGGTCGCGCTCTTCCGTCCGCCACATCGGCATCCCCTGATTCTCCAGCCAGAGCACTGCTTCTTCGAGAATTCCGATCACGGTATCGGTATCCCCTCTTAGCGCGCTCCGGATATGCTGTTCCATTTCGGCCTAAGGTTGAGGCGGCCCACCCGGGCACGGAAGAGATTTCTGCGCAAAAAAAGATTAGCAAACGGAGGCGCCAGCCGCTGCTGATTCTCTTTGCGCAGGTAAGCTCGAGCCGGTTTGAAGTATATTATACGAAGAGCTCCGCATTCTGGATTCCCGGATTCACCATGAGCTCCCGTGGCCCCCCGAATCGCTGCCCAATGGTCCATAAACCAAGCCGAACGTTAGGGTAAACCGCTCTAACGAATACGCGGCTCATTCCTCGCGGGATGCGTGTCAGGCATCGGCGTCGAATCTGATGGTTGGTTATGCTCCAGAATCTCGCGCTGAGAGGCAAATTTCCAGAGGCATCGAGCGACCCATAGATAGATAAGCGCCGCAATCAATTCGCTCAGTTTGCGGGGTGATTGGAGCGAAAGAACGAGAACAAGAAGCGCCAGGACCACCAAAGAATATGAGGTCATCCTCAAGGCGCGAGGTGAAGAATAGCCACCTTGCTTCCCTCGCCCAGTGAGAAGCTGATCGCTGGCCCTGAACAGGTAAATACTGGCGCCAGTGAGCAGCGCGCAAATGGCGGAAAGCGCCAAAAATGGACCGATTTTCGTCTCCTTATGCCAGAACAGTACTACCAATATCACCAGCGCAGCCGCACCACATAAGATGGCAAAGACGCCAACAAAGGCTCCCGACAGGATTTGCAACCAACGAGGCACACGAATGTTGTCAATCTCGGGAAGCTCAGAAGGCGCGCGTTTGAATACCAAATGCATAGCGTTGAGATGAAGCACCCTAACGAGGGCGCGATTCTTTCCCCGCTGGTTGCATGAGCGAGGCAGGGGTCGAGTCCGAAGGTTGGTTAGGCTTTTTCTTTTTCGATAAGAGAAAGAAACATCCCGCGCTCGTCGGCACCAGGGCAACCGTACCGAAGACGGCAACGAAAAGCACCAAATCGCCGAACGCAGACATGCCACCTGAAGCCTGGGCGCCCGACTCGCCTGTCAGTGCCGCGTGGAGAGCTACCGCCGCGGAGGCCATGAGGAACGCAAAAAGATATCCGCCTGCAACTATCGCTACCTTGAGGACTGGCTTCATGGCTTAATGCGGAACTTTGCCTAGCGTTGAGGTGAACCGCCCTGACGAGGGCGCGACTCCTGCCCTCTAACAGACGTGCCTGAGGCGGCCGTCGGATATAACGATTGCTGGGCTGCCGTGCGTTTCACGATAGCACCTCATTCCAGGCGCGAACAATCGGTTCCTTAACAACCCCGTTCATCACGAAAGGGTCGCCCTGGATAAACTCCACGGCCGCCTCTCTGGAGGTAAATACTCCAAGCGCTCCCTCCATCGGATTTTGATACGGACCAGCCATCAATAAAGTGCCCTTGGCGTGGAATTCATCGAGACGTGCGCGGTGGGCTTTGAAATGCGCCTGCGCGAGCGAAAGCTTTTCCGGGTTCGTTTCGTAAATCATTACATATTTCATTGGGCGAGCGCTTTTGCAGTTAACGTTGAGGTCAGCCGTGCCAACAATGGAGCGACTTGTGCCCTGCACAAGGCGAGCCTGATGCTGGCGTCGGTTGCGACGATAGGTTCGGGATTCCTTTCATTTCAGACGCCCTTCTTCCGCATCGTAAACATCGAAATAGTAGACAATTCTATGCTGTAGATCCTTGGGAACATGTTTCGGGATATAATCTTCGAAGAAGACCTGACTTTCAACGGGCCGCTCCGATATCCGCAGATATCGAAGACTATTATTCCAAACCACGACATCCTCCCGCCGAGTCACCCTGGTTTTCTGTTTGATCCAGGCCTCAACTTCTGGGTCGGTTACACCAGAATCGACGTAGACCTCAAACTCCTTGGCCGAGATTCCTGAAAACTCCAGCCACATACTTACAATCGTATTGGGCCAGAGATATTCGCCGGCTTGGCCTATGAGGTGTGCGCGGCAGATGTCGAGGGCCCGCGCCGCAACCACGAAACCCGCAAGCGTCTCGCGGGGGCTGCGCGGCGGAGACGTTCGAAGATCGGAAGCGAGCTCAAGCAATCGCGACGGTTTCATCTTTTTTGTCGAACGTCCTAATGATCTGCGGCGACGGAGAGCGCGCCCTCTGAAAAAGCAGGGGGCGTAACAAACGGAGATGTCGGATCCGACAGCTGGTTAGGCTGTCCCTTGTCTTCCTTTGGAACGCCGTCGACCCACTCAATTCTGTCGGTTGGGGAGACCTCGTAGACGAAGCCCTCATCAATCAAGTACGCTCTGCTAACTATCATGAGCAGGATGTCCCCATTCTTGAGGGCTGCACCATAGTCGCATCGAACCGCGAGCCGTTGCTGCCTCTTATTGCCGAAGAAAACGCGAGCTGGTTCCGAAAAGCTGAAAAAGAGCCTAGCGTATTCCGGGTGCTTGAATCCCACGTGGAGAGTCACGTAATCCTCGATAGCTGATTTATATTCCTTGGAACGCACCGAATCGCTTGCGTGCGCCGACAAGACAGTGGCGATGGCGATCGCAAATGCTAATGTGGATTTCCTCATAAGAAAGAAGCCTAGCATCCTAATGGTCTGCGGCTACGGATGGCGCACCTTTTGCACAAGCAGGAGGTGTGACAGACGGAGACGTCAAATTCGGCCGTCGGTTCTGTTTGCCGCTCATATTGAGCGCGAGCGGTCGGCCGCCATCGCTGCTTCGCTTTGTCTGCGCAACGTCGCGATCATATCCATGGTCGCCGCCAAATCCGGTGGGTTTCTCGGTCTATACTCCTGATCATTTGGATCAAATATGATTGTTTGCAAGACGACTACCCTACACGCGGGACCTTTGGTCCACCCCCTATCTTCACGCATCACCGGGAAGCGCCACCGCCGAAGACAGATAACGGCGCCCTTATCGAAGGCGTCATCGCCGCTGGATTTGAGCACCCTGACATCGATCGGAATACCAGCAATGTCGATCAACGCATCCAGGGTCACTTGAGCCTTCTTACCTGCGGCCTTCAATTCCGCTGGATAGGCAGGTGCAACCTTTGAGACTGGGACCAACGGCCACCAAATGGGCATTTCGCCCCAGGGTGTACTTCCAATTGTTAGAGCCCTCGACATGTCCGAGAATCCAATCTCGATAGACTTTGGCGTTGCCGATGGCGTATCTGCGGCCGTACCAGCCAAGGCAAATTGTCCAAGGACAAGGCAAGCGAGTGTGCGGATCACTCTATGCACAATGATGAACGGTCGCTTCTGTTTGATCGCGTCTGCGAATGTTGAGGTGAACCGCCCTCTAACGAGGGCGCGACTCCTGCCCCGTAGGAAGCGCGACCGAGGCAGGGGTCGGTTTCGATGATTGGTTCGGCGAGATCATCTGTCGTCAGCAATTAAATCAGCAATGCGCAGGGGTTTCTCAGCTCTACGTACGTGAAGAATATACACGTGAGCGCCCCCGATACGATAATATAGCCAACATGGTTTAATCCACACCTGGCGATACTCCTTGCGTGGAAATTCCTTAATCGGCCTACCCAAGCGCAGAAAACGCTCTGGATGGTCGGTCGTATCGATAATGCGCAAAGCGACAGCCTTGGCGGCCTCAGGTTTATCGAGGGCTATGAACTCGATTATTACCTCAAGCTGCAACAACGCAGGTGCCGACCATACTACTTGAGCCATTTCGAGAGGCGCCGCTTCGCTTCCAATTGAGTGTGAACCCGCCCGTCCCGGACAGCCTGCTCGCCCAGCGCGATCCCCTCGACAACAGAGAGGCGGCGATTGAGTTCATCGTAAGAGGCAACGTCTACTAGGTATGCTGCTGGCTTACCATGTTGCGTGATGAGGATAGGGTCTCCGTCGATCTGTAAGTCTGCGATGATCTCGGTAGCTCGCCTTTTCAAAGTCGTAACGAGTTCCGTTTTCATAAGTGCTACTTAAGTGATACTCCCGACCTGGTCAAGAAAAACGGAAAGCCTGCCTTGCCGAACGTTGAGTTTATCCGCACCGACGACGGCGCGGCCCCAGCCCCGCAGGAGACGTGACTGACGCAAGAGTCGGTTCCGACGATTGGTTAGCCTGATCCGACTTGACGATAGCATGATGACATACACCGTTATCATTCATGAGGACCATAGTCGATTTGCCCGATGAACAACTTGGGGCGCTTGCGCGTTTATGCGAGGAGCAAAAGATCTCCCGGGCTGAAGCAGTTAGACGTGCCGTCGACCAATTGATCAAGGAATCCACGATCAAGCGGAAGGATGTAGGTTTTGGCATCTGGAAACATAAACGTCTAGATGGCCGGAAATATACCGAAAAGCTCCGTGGAGAATGGCGTGATCGATGAGAGCAATTTTCGATAGCGACGTCCTAATCGACTACCTACAAGGGTCCGAGAAAGCCAAGAAGGAATTGGAGCGCTATTCGAAGCGAGAGATCAGCATCATATCCTGGATGGAGATCCTAGCGGGCGCAGATTCTCCAGAAGACGAAAAGGCGTGCCTTGAATTCTTATCCACCTTCATCGTCCATCAACTTTCGGTCAATATCGCCAGCGAAGCGGTGAGGATTCGTAAGGCTTTTCGGGTCCGGTTGCCAGACGCGATCGTGTGGGCAACTGCTCGAAGCGAGGGATCTCTACTCGTGACACGTAACTCGAAGGACTTCCCCCCTTCGGAACCCGGGGTGCGCATTCCCTATGTAGTTTAGGGAAGGCTAACGTTGAGATGATCCGCGGCTAAGGCTGTCACGTCGGTTGCCACGCAACCGACGTGACAGACGCAGACGTCGGATCCGGCGACTGGTTAGATCGGTGGCTTAGCTTACAATTCAAGCTCATCCGCTTTGCTGCGGCCTTCTCGATCAATAACTCGTTCGATCTCCCGACTCAGAACAACTGCCTTATTTCGAGCTACGTCGTAGACTACGGAATAATCCACGCCGAAATATTCGTGAATCAATTTATCTCTCATACCCGCCATCTTTCGCCACTCAACATCAGGGTACTTTGCCCTAAATGCTTCCGGTACTCGTTTTGAGGCCTCTCCGATCACTTCAATTGAACGAACACATGCTCGCTTAAGAACATCATTTCTCGCGAACTCATCAGCTGAAACTCCCGCAATAGATTTACGCAAGAACTCTGCCTCATCCCGGATGTGCCTTAGAAGGTCACTTGGTGAGGTCGACATATTTGACCTCACGAAGTATTTTTGGGCCGATATATGGGCTTAAGCCACCTTCTGTCACCAAGTCGATTTTCCTTTTAAATACCTCTTCTAGCGCTTCCCCAACCTCAAACAAATTGTCGTAGGTCCGGGCATCGGCCCGGAATCCCACAAGCACATCGACATCACTGTCAGGCCTTGCCTCACCGCGTGAAAATGAACCGAACAAACCCAGTCGCTCGACGCCAGCAGCGATCAAACGGTTCCGAATGGGTGCTATGTGAGACTCGAACACGCCTATGAAACTGCCCACCATTGAACGCTTGGTCAAGATTCACAGATCCGTGACAGCATGGGAATAACGCAGCCAACAGCTCCGCGTCGCATAATCAGATGACTGCCCTTTTGCCGAAGTTGAACGAAGCCCAATCGCTCGAACGCCCGAACCGCCTCTCGCCCAGATACGTGAGGAAGCTTAGGCGTCTACCAAAACATCAAACGTCTTGGTGATTAGGCTCCCCTGCAATGCCTTAGGAAATTCCTCCAGATAGAGCTCTGTTGCCTCACGCAGATTAGAAACAGCCTCCGTCTCGGTCTCGCCTTGCGAAGACGTGCCGGTCTCAGGATTGAACGCTACAAAACCGCCCTCGGGTGCAGGAGTTAAAACGGCAGTGAGTTTCATACGACTATCCAATCCAGAATCGAGGTCCCGTCAACATCCGGCCTGTCAACGTTGAGGTGAACCGCTCAAAGGAAGGCGCAGCTCCTGCCCCGCAGGAGATGTGCCTGACGCAAGAGCCGGTTCCGACGATTGTTCGGTCGGTCCTTTTTCATAATCTCGATCACGTATGCAGCTCGGGCTGTCGAATCCTTCCGTCGATTTGTCTGAAGACACCATAACTCGAATTCCCCAATGTCTAGAGGGCATCGCGCCACATCGACCCCTTCCTTTTTCCATTCGGCCTCCAAGTCGGTGGCGTGGGCAAGCCAACCTTCGAAGGTTTCGTCGCCCTTGTCTTCCATGACACGACAATATTCGGGCCATTGCGCCTTCGTATACCAGGCGAGCCCCAAAAGCACTTTGTTCCCTTTCATGGAGAGTTGAGACCCAACGTTGAGGTAAACCGCTCTCCTAACGAGGGCGCGACTCCTGCCCCGCAGGAGACGTGACCGAGGCAGGGGTCGGTTCCGACGTTTGGTTATGCTGCTTTCTATTCATAATGCGTCCACATACGAATAATTTTAGCGGCGCGTTGCGCCTTTAGAACTTGGTAGACGAGACGGTGCTGTATGTTGATCCGACGGGAATAAGCGCCGTCGAGATCACCTACCAACTTTTCGAAAGGGGGCGGATTTTGAAATGGATCGTTTTTCAATATCTCGAGCAACCTCTCGATCTGCGGACGGAGATTGGTCGAAGCAATCTTCTTGGCGTCCTTCTGCGCCTGCTTCGTAAAATAGAGTTCCCAACTCACCAGTTAAGGGTCTTTGAGGACTTGCTGAGCGGCTCCTTCAATCCCTTACGTATCGACTCCCGCATGCCAGGGATAGACACGAGATAGAGTGTCTCCTGAATGCTTCGCCAATCCTCCTCCGAAACGAGAACCGCATTGTTTCGTTTGCCGGTAATCTGGACTGGGACGTGTGTCGACGAAGCATCGTCAACAAGCTGATAAAGCATCGAACGCGCCTGCGTGATAGGAATTGAGGTCATGCCGCTACCGTACGCTTTTCCGTACGTTTGTCAACGCCTCGTGCAGCATAACGTTGAGGTGAACCGCCCTCTAACGAGGGCGCGACTCCTGCCCCGCAGGAGGCGTGACCAAGGATGGGGTCGGTTCCGACGATTGGTTAGGCATTCTTGGAGCTACTCGATTTATATCCATCTTTAAGGTAGAAAAACATCGCGCCTAATGCGCCTAAAAAGCTCAGCGCTAACAAGCGAGCTGGCTTCTCCCACGTTATACCACCGTTGAATGGCAATAATACGAACGAGATGTGCAGAACTTTAGCAGCGACGTACAGTTCGCCGCATGCGAGCGCGAGGCCCACGGACACCCAAAAATTATCGCTCACCACGATCTTTTTACCCAGGTAGGCAACCAGCAAGATCGCGCTAAGAACGCATGCGATGTTTGAAGCGAGCTCTCTCATGTGGGTCCTATGGCGGGCGTTTTATGCCTAACGTTGA